>Ga0209323_10003231_pt1 | contig 10877 bp, 12 predicted proteins | sample Rifsed19ft2_FD_184014 | JGI IMG/M metagenome (GOLD analysis project Ga0209323, IMG submission 184014) | Soil microbial communities from Rifle, Colorado, USA - sediment 19ft 2 (version 2) | ecosystem: Environmental > Terrestrial > Deep subsurface > Rock core/Sediment | place: Rifle, Colorado...
TGATATCGCAATATGTCAAAAAGCAACGGAAGTATTAAAAACAAAACCGAGGGCTCTTAGCCCTCGGAGGTTTATTTAGGATAAAGCATATGAGATCGAAAATTAAAGGGATAATAATCATCTTTGCGGTTATTATTGTCTTGGTGTCTTCTGCAATCGGAGGTGTTGTTATTGACAGATTTTTGAACCTCAAGATTGTTGATTCATTTTTTGGCAGGACAGGTAAGACTCTTAATATCGGCGGACTTAACCAAAAAGTGATGAATGAGGAGTCTGTAGTTATTAATGTTGTTGAGAAAGCCTCGCCGTCAGTTGTTACGGTTTCCATTCAGACTCCCCAAAGACGGGTGTTGCAATTTAATCCATTCGGCGGCGGTTTCAGTCAGAGGGTTGAAGGCGGATCACCTCAGGATATCGGAACCGGGTTTGTAGTCTCCTCCGATGGATTAATTGTTACCAATAAGCATGTTGTGTCAAATACAACTGCTACATATACAGTTATCACAAAAGATAACAAAAGCTACGACGTTAAAGAAATCAGCCGGGACCCAAACAATGATATTGCGATCCTCAAAATTGAAGCTACTGATTTAATTCCGATTGAACTTGGTGACTCGTCAAATCTTAAGGTCGGGCAGATGGCAATTGCAATCGGGACGGCTCTCGGAGAATTTCGAAATACCGTAACGACAGGGGTTGTCTCTGGGCTTGGCAGGGGAATATCAGCGGGAAGCGTTTATGAAGGATATGTTGAAGAGCTTGAAGACGTAATTCAAACCGATGCAGCTATTAACCCCGGAAATTCCGGAGGTCCGCTTTTGAATTCCGCAGGCCAGGTAATCGGGATAAATGTGGCTGTGGCATCTGACGCGCAGAATGTCGGTTTTGCGATCCCTGTTAATCTTGTCAAAGATGCACTTTCGCAATTTCAAAAAGACGGAAAATTTACCGGCAAGGCTTATTTAGGGGTTGAATATCAGATGGTTCCGAAGCAGTCAGCGATATTAAATAACGTTCCCGAGGGGGCGTATGTCGTAAGTGTTATTGCCGCTTCTCCTGCGGTAGAAGCGGGTTTGAAGGTTGATGATATCATTACAAAAATTGACGGCGATAATCTCAATGAAAGTAATACTTTGGCAGATGTCATGAAGGAAAAAAAGTCGGGAGATACGGTTTCCTTGGAAGTTTATCGCGACGGCAAAACGGAGACATTGTCAGCTACACTCTCGGAAAATAACGGATAATCATTAGACGATGCTCTTCGTAAGTTCAATGATTTTATCCAGATTTCCTTCTATTACTGAATCCAAATTACCCCAGCTTTTCCCGATCCGGTGATCTGTAACGCGGTCTTGCGGGAAATTATAAGTTCTTATTTTTTCAACTCTCATACCTCTTCCGATTGCGCTTCGATATCCTGCAACTGTTTTTTCTTTTTCAAGTTCAGCCCTTTCCCAAAGACGCGAACGAAGAATTGACATTGCAATCTCGCGGTTTTGTTCCTGAAATCTCTCCGTACGTGCTGTAATGACTATTCCCGTAGGCTTATGAGTAAGTCTGACTGCCGTTGAAACTTTGTTAACATTTTGCCCGCCATGACCGCCGGCACGGAAAAATTGAATATCGAGATCCTGCGGATTAATTTTAATTTCAGATTCTCTGACTTCCGGAAGTATCGCAACTGTTGCGGTTGAAGTGTGAATTCTTCCTCTTTTTTCGGTGACCGGAACCCGCTGTACTCGGTGTACGCCGGATTCATTTTTCAAAAGATTGAATATATCAGGTCCCGAAACTTGAAGCGTCAGATCATCAACCTTGTCAACCTTCCAGTTGTTTTTTACGGCATAGCGATAATACATCCGCAGCAAATCGGATCCCCATATCTTGGCTTCATCTCCACCAGTCGCAGCGCGGATTTCAATAAAAACTTTTTGCATCAGATTTTGTCCATTGAAACCATTACTATTTGTAAAATTATAGTTATTCATAACATATCGGGTAACTTACAGTATAAAGAAATTAGCTTGGGAAATCTCGATTCACAAGAATACAATTTCTTAACCGAGCTACTTTTTGCCTTTTTTCATCTGCTTTCGAAGTTCTTCGAGGGTATCGGGGCGCTCTAACTCCCGCTCAAGCTGTTTTTGTTTTTTGATTCTTCTTTTTTCAGTTTTTGAAACTCGTTTTATTTGCGTTTTTGCTTTTTTATTTATAAATGCGTCAACTCGACCTGCCGTATCAATGTATTTCATCTGACCTGTATAAAATGGATGGCAGTTTGAACAAATATCTACTTGAAGTGTTTGGACGGTTGCACCCACGACAAATGAATTCCCGCACGCGCAGGTTACTTTGCAGTCGTTATACCAATTCGGATGGATACTTGTTTTCATAGTTTAAATAATCCTAATCTGTAACAGAGAGATTATACCAAAAGATTGAGCGAACTTAAAGAAGTATTTGGAGATATATGATCTTATAATTAATTTAATCCTTGAGTATACCAAACCATGACGGCTTCTTTGGTTTTTCTGATTTTTCCTTATTTGCAATTGATATGGCTTTTTGGTGTCGATTTCTCAAATCAAGATCGGGCATTTCATAGTGCATACTCAGTACTCTTTTAACTTCTTTACGTCTTTCATCTTCGTAATACCCCATATCGTTCATGACTCCAGCGATTTGGTCTACAAGTCGGTTTATGTGAAGATTATCTTCTCCGGGTATTTTTACCGTTACTATATTGTTATTTTCCTGAACGGTAAAGTTTTTATCTTTCAAAGTAGATCTTCCGATTACACTATAGGAAGCAATAATTAAATCTTTGGCTTCGTTACTTGGTCCGGCTTTTGTTAGATGTCGTTCTGAACTGCCGGATATTGATTCTGGTTCAGGTGCAATTGGGCTTTTATTAATTTTATATGCACGCGCATTAACGGGCAGTTTTGGTTCTTGAGGAACTGGTTCGCGGAAGAATTCTTTCATCTTAATGACTCCATATTATCATCTCATAATATTAAGTCAATATGAATTGGAAGTTATTTTTTTGCCTTCCTATATTCAGCTATGAATACTCCGATAAAAACTATAAATGCTCCGATAACAAAAGGAAGAGTGATTTTTTCTTTCAGCCAAAAAATCGCAAGAGGGGCTGCGAAAAAGGGGGCGAGATAGCCAAAAAGCGTTGCCTCGGAGGCTTCGATTTTCTTTTGCCCTTCCTGATAAAGATAATATGCCAAAGATCCCGATAGTACTGCCATATACCACACACAAAGCTGGGCTTTTAAGGGAGCAGTTGAAATGATAATCATTAGGTTTCCAAGCCCTTTAGTTTGAAGAAGAGCAAGAGGTAATGTTGTAAAAAATCCGAGTATGAACATGTATGTTGTCATTAAAAAGGTATCAACTTTATGGTGAAGTTCTTTCTTGGAAATGACAATATAAAAAACCCAGGCAATATTAGAAAGAATTATAAGCGAGTTTCCGATCAGGGATTTTGTAACGAATACGCCTCCTGAAAGCAGCGGTTCGACGACGATTGCCAACGTTCCGATAAAAGTAATTATAATTCCCAGCCTCTCTTTTTTGGTCACTTTTTCTTTCAGAAATAATATTCCTCCCAAAACAACAAATATCGGTCCGCTGTTTCCTATAATTGTTGCATCCAATACGCTTGTTTTATCAACACCGAGAAAGAGTAATCCCAAATTTACTGATGAGCCCAAAAGACCCGTGATTGTGAGCATCAAAATCTCTCTTTTGGATTTGGGGAATTTTGGTTTTAATACCAAGACGATCGGAAGCATTATGATGGAGGATATAAAAAACCTGTATGTTAAAAAGATCATTGGCGGAAAATCGGGAAGGGCATATTTGATAATAGGTCCTGCAAATCCCCAAATTGCCGCGACGATTAGAAGTAAAATATATGATTTAATTCGATCTCTTGACACTCACTAATAGTAGCATGTAGAAGGTAGCCTGTAGCAAGTATCAAGTAGAACGTCATTGCGAGCGGAAGCGTGGCAATCTTAACAATTTAGCCATTAATCAATTTAATAATTCCATTGCTGAAGACTTTTTTCTGAACTTGAGTTTTCATATTTTTGAGCGCCACAGTATCGGATGCAACCTCCTCCGGTCCCAAAATCACCACAAAAGGTATTCCTTTTTTGTCGGCGTACTTCAGCTGCTTATCAAGTTTTGCCGTCGGGTCCGGATAAAATTCGCAGTTCACACCGGATGATCTAAGTTTAAAACTAAGTCTAAGAGAGTCATTAAAAAGTTCGGGCGAAAATACGGTTACCAAAACCTTTGTAATATTGCCCAAATCCGGAATAAGATTGTTAAGTTCAAGCGCTTCAAGAGTCCTGTCAAATCCAAAAGCAATTCCCGTCGCGAATATTTTTTTGCCTGTAATACTCTCGATCATCCCATCGTATCTTTCTCCTCCTCCGACTGATCCTCCGAACGAGGCTGTTGAATATTCCGGAATTATCATTTCCCAAATCGGACCCTGCGAGTATGAGAAAGACCGTGCCAGTGTGGGTTCAAATTTATAATTATCGCTGGAGATTCCCGCATTTTCCAAATAATTAAAAATCGTTATTAATTTTTCATCGGGTTTCAAGCTTTCAATTTTATTGAAGAATTTTTCTGCTTCTTCTTTTTTATAACCTTTTTGTATAATCTCCGAAATCACTCCGTCTTTCCCGATCTTTTTTAGTTTATCTATTGCGGCGATGACGGGGTAGGGAACTCCTTCCAATAAATCACGGTTATTAATAAGCGCCACAACATTTTTGAAACCCAGTGTTTTATAAAGCTCGATACTTAAGGCAATACATTCAGCATCTGCCGCTACCGACTCAATGCCAAAGATGTCGATGTCGGCTTGTGTAAACTCTCGATACCGGCCCTTCTGCGGTTTCTCGGCCCTGTAGTTGTTTTGTATTTGGTAGCGTCTGAATGGAAATGTCAGCTTGTCATAGTATTGCCCAATAACCCTGCAGGTTGGAACAGTTTGGTCATAGCGCATGATTACGACGCGTTGACCTTGATCTTTGAATTTATAATATAATTTTTCATCCTCTCCGATTTGGCCTTCAAAAAGCTCGATTGGCTCAAGCGTCGGAGTTTCCAAAGGCTCGTAACCCCACTTTTCAAAAACTTTAACCATCTCACTTTTCAGCCATGCGCGTTTTCTTGCCTCGAGGGGCAAGAAATCCCTGAAACCTTTTAGATTTTGAAATTGTGTTTTCATATTAATTTATATTATAGCCTTTACATATATTTACATAAAAGGTCCAATAATATGTTTAATCGGATCTCTTTACTGTCATATTCTGTTGTGTTGGAAAGGAAAAACCCGGTAAGTTTTTTGTCAGGTATTAATACCATCATATTTCTAAAACCTACCCAACTTCCTCCATGTATGGCAATTTTCTCGCCCTTGAAACTATCAATTTTAAAACTATATCCTCTTTTTACTGTACTACCGTTTTTTAACTTAGTCCGAAGGAATATTCGGTCTAAGAGAGAAAATGGCAAAATTCTTTCTGTAAACCAAGCATTACAAAATCTGCAAAGATCGAGTGGAGTAGAGTAAATACCTTCATTACCGATGATGTAATTTAAAGGATTGTAATCAAACAGGTTGTACTTAGCACCGACTGATGCATATCCCAATGCTCTGTTTGTAAATTTCATATTAGGTTTGTCAAAAACAAGGGTGTCCTTCATATTTAGTGGTTGAAGGATTGCCTCGTATAAATATTCAGCATATTGTTTCCCTGAAGTACTTTCAATTATCAATGCCAACAAAACATATCCCGATTCACTGTATTTTTGCTTTGTACCGGGTTCAAAATCCAACTGTTTTGTTTCAGTAAATACTCTCAGTGCAGAAATATTGTTAGGTTCCTGCCCTTTGATAAAACTTCTTTTTTGCAGAACTTTTTCAAAATCAGGGATACCCGACGTGTGACGTAATAAATTATCAATCGTTACAATATTGGACCAATTGGGTAATTCGGGGAAGTATTTAGCAACCGGATCTAATAGTTTAATTTTTCCCATCTTAATTAAATATAAAATTAACATTATTGTAAAAGGTTTAGTTAATGAGGCAAGACGAAATTTAGTTTTAGAGGAAATTTTTGTATCATTTTCGATATCGGCGTAACCCCGGCTTCTTTTATAAAGAACGGTTCCATTCTGTGAAATAATAATTGAGTATCCTGGTTTTATCATGAGATTTAATTTTCTTTTCGTGTTTTTGTGTATCGAACGGCAATTTGACGATTTTTCCAATCATAAAAATCTTTCATTTCATTTTGCTTGATCGGCGTGACGATAGTAATATTTCCATCCGCTCCCAAGTATTCCAGCTGGGAAACACGCATTTCTTCAAAATTAAGTAAAATCATATTTTTTCCATTTCGTGACAATTCATTTATTGCAATACCTTCGCCGACATACATGCTGTAATAAAATTCTTGAATAGCCAGTAGTGTTTTTGTATTGAGTGCAATTCCTTTTCTGGAAAAGCGGTTGGTTGCACTTTTCAGCATTTCTTTTTTGATTTGGTTGTAGTTCGGATCAGAAATTAGTTTTTTTCTCCCTTCAGCGGAGTAACTATTGAAAGATTTTGTTGCACCAGCTTTTTTCAGATATTCTTCCCACATCATCACCTTAATCTGCTTACTAAAATCGGGATCAGCGTTTTTAAAAGAATTCAATATAGAAACTTTGGTTTTTTCCAAGATATTCTTACGTTCTTGTTCATTTTGGGTATATAATCCCAGACTTTTATAGCCTTCGTCAAACACTTCGTTTGATGGCAGGAGAATGGTGATAATTGTTTTACTAAGCGGTGAAAGAATTTTATTCAGTTCTTTTAACCGAGATATGTAATATAAGGCAATTGATTCATCTGAATTTTCTACAACTTCGCAATGTGGAATACTGCTTTGCCAATTTTTAGTCCACTGGAAACCAATACAATTCCAAATAAGAAAGTCCGTGGGATTGCCGTTTGCAAATGAATTAATTTGGTTAGATAGTAGTTCATTATTTCCACCAAGTATTAATTTTCCTCTTTCGCCAAGTTTTTCCAATTGTTGGTAGGCTGTTTTAATTTTATTGCTGTTTTCGGATGGTGGATATATAACTTCTTTTAATCTTTTAAAGGTTGTTTTTTTAATTTGAAGTTCTCGTATGGTTTCTGAAACATCTTCTTTTGTGTCTAATTCTTCAAATACTATTCTGGCTCTATCTTTTGCTTGAGTTGTAATTTGACCCGATACATTTTTTCTTTGGAATCTTGCTCTTTGGACAGGTCCGCCACCAGGCGGACGGGATTCATAACGTGATTTTTTTATTATCCTCTTAGGATTTAGAACTCCGACATCACGAGTGGTTATCAGGGGATAATCAATGCTTTTGCGAACTTCTCTATATTTTTCTTTTTCCTCTTCTGGTAATATTGGCGTGGATATCTTCATCAGATAGTTTTTATTACCGATTTGGATAACAGGTTGATTTTTACGTATCCAGCCAGCGATCTCTGCAGATGAGAATCCTGTATATCTGGACAGTTCTACCGTAATCATAAATGGAGTTACTCCGTTTAAAGGTGTATCAGTTTTCCACGGTTTTAATATATTAGTAATAGCATTTCTTATTATCAAATCTTTGTTGTTCTGATCTGTTAAGCATTGATCAGTAATGTTTTTTGATACGCCGGGGAATAATTCAATAATTTTTGCTAACATCTTTCCCGATGATGTTGTTGAAACCAAATCTTTAATTCTTTTTACATCTTCAGGCCCTTTAACGTATTTTTTGTAAAAACTTTGTTCAAATTTCAAGTTTTCTTTTTCCATAATTATATTTTTAAAATTAGGTTTCTTTTAACAATCTCGACCTTGCCACTAATTGTTGCTAAATCGAACTTATTTCCTAACAATTTGACAGTTGTAAAAAGTATTTTTCCGGAAGGTTGTTGTATCGGCAAATTAGACACACTCCGTGCTCGCTTAAGGGTTTTGGTTAAAGCAACTGCGCAGCTTCCACTGGCACAGGCAGTTTCGTAAAAACAATGTTTTAATGTCTTTTACCCACACTACCGGTTGTAAATTAGTTACTCTGTTCTTGTATGAAATAAACATTACCCCGGAAGCTTTAACTTTTTGTATAAGATTGAGTTTTCGTAACAAATCGAAGGCCTTTTTCTTAAGTAATTTCTTTGAAATATTTTTATAAGGGAGCTTGGTGACAACATTAGTGATTCCTTGAATTTCAACGATATACCCGTTTTTAAATGTCTTGATTCTATTGGGATTTTTATAGATTGGCATTTCAGCAAAGACGTTTTGGTTGCGGTCTATTCCGGCAATCAATTTTCTTTTAGCTCCTGAAACTTTAATCTGAATTGTTCCGGGCTTTTTATTTAAAAAAAGATAGGCTGCACACCTTGTGGCATTTCCACAAAATTCTCCTCCTGCCATTTCTAATACCTTATTTTTCCGATCAATAAAACCAACCTGTTCAACCTTGGGGTTTCGAAGTATTATTTCGTCGTTAATTATTTTCTTTAATGCTTTGTTTAACACCAAAGGTTCAACAATCGCGGTATTGTTACCACCGGGTTTTAAAATTGTATAAGTATAAGTTTTCATATTATTTTTCCACCAAAAAACCCCGATATGATCGGGGTTATCGAGTCTGGCTTTTGGGTTTATTCCACTAAAAAACCCACCGGTTTGGTGGGTTACATTTTCTCACGCATCCACCAACCGAGTCAGACCCGGCTGGTATGATGAACCAAAATTGTAACTACAGATTTCATATTGATGGTAATATATAACAAATATTTCGTACTGTCAAATTAATGGTGATGGAGAATTCGTTTTTTCGATTTTTCCGACTCTATCTTGAAGTTCCTGGATGTCATCGTTAATTCTCATATGTGAGAATTTATGAGCTGCGTCATCGTCACGCATTTTTTGCAGTTCTCCGAGAATTTTAACTTCTGTATCAAGTATCCGATCAGATAATTTGTTTTCTAATTCTTTCATTTCAAATTTCATACTTCCCATTTCTCCCTTAAGGTTTTTTTCCATGGATTTTAGATCATCTTTTGTGGCGTAGTTATTTTTCTTCATTTACTAATAATGATTATAAAAACATTATTTGTCAATTATATTTTTAATAAAATATAAATCATTTTTCTGGTGGAGTCGGAGTGGGTGTGGCGCTTTCCAAAATATATATTCTTCTTGCGGTATTCTCGCTATCGGTAGTGGAATAAGTTCCGATAACAAGATCGTTTTCCTTGATATCGGCAAAGCGGATTTTTTGCGGATTTTCCAGTTCACCTTTGTAAGTTTTTGAATTATTATCAATTACGATGTCTATTTCTCCGGTATTTTTTTCATCTACATCCATATCGGCTTTGTTCTTATTAACAACGGCGCCGAAAAATATTTTTACTTCTGATGACGTTTCCAAGCTTGTAACAAGTATTCTGACAGCTTCCAAAACGCCGTTTTGTTTTTTATAACCAAGCGCCAAAATATAATCTCCGATTGCTACATCGCTTTCGCTGATCTTTGTTGTGGTTTTACCTACTTTTGCAAATGTGGTCGTTCCGCTGATAATTTTAATTTGCCCGATCTCCCCGTTATCGGTTTTTATCTGCAGATTTTCATTTACCGAATCGGTTACCGTCCCTTTGAAAAAAACGGGGTGATTTAAAACGGCATCCATTTTATTATCGACTTTTTGGCTAATATCCTCTGCATCCTCTTTTTGCGTAAATTCGGATGAATAAATAACCTCCAGTTTTGAATTTTGTCTTTCGTTAGTATCCGTAACAGAAGTAATTGAAAGAAAATTTAAAGATGGATCAATTTCGTACTTGAAATCAAAAGAACCGTCAGATTTGCTTTTATAAATTAAGTCTGATGTTCCCCCTGTTGCAACGATGAAACTATCTGATTTTGTCATACCGCTTACTTGGATCACGTCTTCGCCGAAAACTTGAGTGTTCTGCGGTTTTAAAAGCGTTAATTGTGAGTTTCCTGCCGTTAAGGCGTTGGGATCAGCACTAATTGCGGTATTTGATGGATTATTTGAATTCGGCTTATTTTTTATGACTTTGTCGATCCGTAAAATCCCGAAAGTGAATATCAACCCGATGATTGTGCCGAAAAAAATCGCAAACAATATCTCTTTTCGCATAAAGCTAGATACTCCTCTTACTCGTTTATATAATCTCTCGTAAGAGATTATATATTCAAAAATTCTTATTTGCAGTTACAGAATCGAGTTTTTTTGACTATAAGACAAAGACAACTATATTTTACTAACTTCTCCTTGTCAAGTTTATATGTTTAATGCTAATCTACGAAATAATACTAATGCAATTGTTATCCTCCGTTTTGCATGGTATTAATAATTACATTAGTAAAATAATACTTATTATATGGATATAGTTTATCTAGGGCACTCATCTTTTCGGATTAAGGGAAGAAATGCAACGGTCGTCACAGATCCGTTTGATCCTTCCGATGTCGGATTGAAATATACAAGGACAGAAGCTGATATCGTAACTGTTTCGCATCAGCACTCTGACCATAATAAATCTGATTTGGTTGCTAATAAAAAAATGGTGATCGACGTTTCGGGTGAATATGAAGTGATGGGAGTTTCGGTGGTAGGAATTGAAGTCGACCATGACGCAAGCGGGGGAGAGGAAAGAGGAAAGAATATCATATTCATTTTTGAAATCGACGGCGTCAGGGTTGCTCATTTTGGAGATTTGGGTCACAAGCCGTCGGATAAAGTTGTGGAAGCGATTGGGGAACTGGATG
>Ga0209323_10003234_pt1 | contig 10875 bp, 14 predicted proteins | sample Rifsed19ft2_FD_184014 | JGI IMG/M metagenome (GOLD analysis project Ga0209323, IMG submission 184014) | Soil microbial communities from Rifle, Colorado, USA - sediment 19ft 2 (version 2) | ecosystem: Environmental > Terrestrial > Deep subsurface > Rock core/Sediment | place: Rifle, Colorado...
GAATTTCATAAGCAAACGCACTTTAAAAGTTGACCTGATGGTTTAATTAATCCAACAATTTAGTATATAAAAATCATGATTTGTAGAAAAACAATAATGTTTTTCACAATTTTCTAAGAGGATTTCCGAATATGTTAAATGAGCAGGAAATCAAGATTATCTTGGAAAATTTTAATGATGAAGAATCGATATTAAATGAAATAGCATTACTCAAGGCATATTGTAATCTTGATTGTGGTGTGCCAACAACTGCATTTTGTAACGGCAAATGCGGAATGCATGAGTTGATATTAGTATTGAAAAAAAAGTTGGAGTTAATCCGTTTGGAGTTAACTAGTAAAGGTAAACATTATGGGAGTAAAAGGAAGATGCGGGCGTAAGGCGATTCCGAATCATCTGCATGTTATACATGGCAATCCTGGTCATAGAAATTTAAAAGCTAAAATTGAAAATGAACCAAAAGTTGAAACACCTGATGAGTGTCCGCAACCAACAAAAAAGGTATGCGCAGATAAAGAAGCAAAGAAATGTTGGCTTGAGTTGGCGCCTCAACTATATGATGCTGGCTTATTCACCAATATCGAAGTTCAGACATTTGAAAGATATTGTATTATATATGGTCATTGGTCATATGCATTAAAAATGCTTAGAAAGGAAGGCTGGTTTGTTTTCAATAAAAAAACCAGAAGATCACGTCTTTCTGTTTGGATTAAACTTTCAGATGCATATGAGAGAAGATTGATGGCATATATAACTGAATTTGGTCTTTCTCCGTCAAGTCGTAGTCGCATTAGTATGCCTGCAAGAAAGAAAAATGAGGATGAATTTGGTTCATTTATGAAATCAAAACGCGGATAATCTATGTCTGGGATAAAGCTTCGCAGACGGAAATTACATCCTGCTGAACAATATGCAAAGGATGTAATTGATAAAAAAATAATTACAGGCAGGTTTGTTAGACTTGCCTGTAAACGTTATTTTGACGACCGTCAAAATGGATCCAAGCGCGGTTTACTTTTCAATAGAAAATATGCGCAGCATGCAATTGATTTTTTCCAATTTCTAAAACACTGGAAAGGAGAATGGTTCGGACAGCGATTCACACTTGAACCATGGGAACAATTTTTTATTTGGAATATATTTGGATGGGTTGATAAATCTGGCTTTAGGCGTTTTAGAACTGTATATCTAGAAGTTGGTAGAAAAAATGGTAAGACAACTTTGTTGGCTGGTATTGGTCTTTATATGCTTTGCGCAGATGAAGAACCTGGCGCTGAAATTTATTCAGCGGCAACAAAGCGCGAACAGGCATTGATTAGTCATGAAGCGGCAACAAAGATGGTTCAAGCATCTGCGCATTTGAAAAAAATAATTGGCGTATACAGAAACAATTTGCATGTTGAATCTAGTGCAAGTAAATTTGAACCATTAGGTAGAGATTCAGACTCATCGGATGGTTTAAATGTGCATGGAGCATTAATCGATGAATTGCATGCACATAAAACAAGAGATATGTGGGATGTTTTAGAAACTGCTACGGGGTCTAGACGCCAACCTATATTGATATCTATTACAACTGCTGGGTTTGATAGAACATCAATTTGCTGGGAGCAACATGAATATTTAGAGAAGATTCTTGAAGGTGTAATTCAGGACGATACATACTTTGGTTTGATTTATGCAATTGATAAAAATGATGATTGGAAGAATGAATCGAATTGGTACAAGTCAAATCCAAATTTGGGTATCAGTTGCAGTTTAGAAGATCTTCAGCGCAAAGCGCTTAAGGCAAAAGAGATGCCTTCAGCGCTTAATAATTTTTTGCGTAAACATTTAGATGTTTGGGTGCAACAGGAATCGCGCTGGATTGATATCGATCTTTGGAATAATAACTTTTACAAACCAGTTGTTGAAAAAGAATTATTCGGTAGAAAATGTTATGGTGGTTTAGACCTTGCATCTGTTTCGGATTTAGCTGCATGGGTAATGATTTTCCCATATCCAGATAACAATGATATGGTTGATGTGATTGCAAGATTTTGGTGTCCAGAAGCACGCCTATATGACAAGCATAATCGTTTTCGCCATCAATATGAAGCATGGCACCGTGATGGTTGGCTTAATACAACCACAGGAGATGCAATCGATTATACAAAGATCAAAGAACAAATTTTAATAGACGCCAAGCATTTTGAATTATATGATATGGGTGTTGATCGTTTATTTCAAGGCTACCAATTAATGATGGAATTATCTTCTGAAATGGGTAAGCGCAATACTAATGGAGTACAAGAGGAAAGAGTTGCTGCATGTGGTATGGGATTTAAAACTATGGGACCAGCAATGCGTGAACTTGAATCAAGACTATTAAAGCGTCAGATTAATCATGGAAATAATCCTATATTAAAATGGATGGCTGATAATGTTTCAGTTGACGAAGATGCAGCAGGAAATAAAAAACCAAATAAGGCAGCATCGCAAGGAAAGATCGACGGCATAGTCAGCTTATTGATGGCGATAGATCGACAAATGCGGAAACCTGTTTTTAAATCCAAATATGAAACACAAAGTTTATTGGTAATATAAATGCAAATAAAAAAAATTAAAAGTATTTTTGACATGGCGGATATATTTATCTTGATATCATTGATAATGATTTTTTATGGGTTTTATATCTGGAAGTCATTTTTAGCATTTATAGTCGTTGGCTTTTTGCTATTATGGATATCTTCCGGGATGCATAAAGAATCAAAGAGTAGGGGGCCTAATTAAATGGGTTTTCTATCTGGTGCGTTATCTAATGTTGCTAAACGATGGCATCCGGCAAAATGGCCTAGCTCTGGTAGTAATTTGGAGCGATGGTTAATTACTGGTAAATATAACGATAGTTCTTATACTGGCAAATCGATAGATGAAGAGACTGCAATGTCCGCTACTGCTGTTTGGTCAGCAGTATCACAACTATCACAAGCACTAGCATCATTGCCATTACATTTATATAGAAGATTAGCAAGAGGTAAAGAAAGAGCAATAAAACATAGATTATATAAACTTATTCACTTGAAGCCAAATTTATATATGGGTTCAATGTCGTTTCGTGAACAGCAAATGGGACAGGTTCTAAGGTATGGGACCTGTTATGCAGAGAAAGAATTAAATGGTGCTGGTGAGATTATAGGCTTGTGGCCGCTATTATCAAAAAATATTCGGCAAGATATTCTATTTGGCAAGGATCTTGTTTATATTATTACATTACCAAATGGTGGTGAGAAAGTTTTGGATAGTAGTAGAATTTTGAGAATCAATGGATTTTCTCCTAATGGCATATGCGGATATAATCCTATTGAATTAGGCAAAGAATCAATTGGATTGAGTCTAGCGATTGAAGAATATGGTTCTAGATTTTTTGGTAATGGTGCTAGACCTGGTGCAGTACTAGAACATCCTGGTTCTGTTTCTCAAGAAGCACAAGATAGATTAAGATCTGCATGGAAAAATATTCATGAAGGTTTGGAAAATGCCCATAGGTTGGCTATTCTTGAAGAAGGAATGAAACTGCATGAATATGAAACGAATGCAGAAGATTCTCAAACGCTTGAGACAAGAGTTTTTCAGGTGTCAGAAATAGCCAGAATATTCAACATGCCATTGCATATGCTGAAAGAATTAACAAAATCAACAAATAATAATATAGAGCATCAAGGCCAGGAGTTTTTAACTTACTGTTTACGTTTTTGGTTAGTGAAGTTTGAACAAGAATATACTATCCAATTGCTATCTGAAAAAGAACATGATGAGTATTTTTTTGAGCATTTAGTTGATGCCTTATTAAGAGGTAATTCACAAGCAAGACATACTGCATATGCAAGCGGTAGACAATGGGGATATTATTCTGCAAATGATGTTTTGGAAATGGAAAATAAAAATAGCATTGGTGCCCAAGGTGATATTTATGTTGTTCCTTTAAATATGATTCCTGCCGATCAGGTGTTGAATAAACTCAAAGAAGAACCTAAAGAAGAAATAGATAATATCAAAACAATTCGGTTGCTAGAGATAAGAGAAAGATTATTTAATTCATATAATATTTTATTTCTAGATGTATTTCAAAAATTAATTAATAGGGAGTGTATTGCTATCGGGAGACAATTAAAGAAGTTTAATAATGATGAATTCAAAACATGGCTTAATACATTTTATATTGAATTGAAAGATATAGTGTTTAAGGGTTTGTATGGTATTATAAGAAATTATTCAGAACAAATTTTCAATCAATTATCTAATGAATTGATTCTAATTAATCCAGATTTTAATTGTATAGACAAAACTGTAAATGATTTTTCTACCATCTTCTCGAATGAATATATCGATAAGCACTATAAAAGATTTTTATCTATGTGTGATTGTGATGATTCATTAAGCAAACTAGAGATTGAATTAAAAGATATTGAACAATCATCAATTAAATATAAATATTCAACCAACATTAATCTTAGAGTACTTAATACTATTTGCCATTTTGTTTTTGACAAGTATGGTTACAGGTCAAAATGGCATAAAAGAAATAATGCATGCGATAAATGTAAATCACTAGATAATCAATATGTATGTGATTCTAATTTTAATGATGTCTGCTGCTGTTTTATTACTCTTTAGGTTTTTATTAAAGGAGATTTTTACATGACGCCAGAAATGCATCATGAGTTGATGACTGCTTTAATTGGTTTTAAAAAGGAAACTGGTATATTACAGGAATTGAAAAAGTTAAATGATAATGTAATTAATTTGCATTTGGTAATAGAGGAGCAAAAAGAATTATTACAAAAGTTTTTAAATAAGGGAAACGGCGTTGTTGTTTCTCAAACTAGAAAAAAATAAATCTAAAGGTGATTTTTTTTGGAAGGAAAATAAGACATGAAGAAAGATCTTAGGGATATTAGGAAGGATGTGAATAATAATATAGAGCGAAGATTTTTAATTGGTCAGGAAGATACAGAAGTTAGAATCGTAAGAGAGAAAGATCAGCCTGTTAAAATTGTTGGTTATTTTGCAAAGTTTAATAAAATGAGCCAGCAATTAGGGTGGTTTAGAGAAATTATCGAACCTGATTTTTTCAGACAAGCTATTAAGAAAAGTGATACCGTTGATTTATTTAATCATGATGCGAATTATGTAATGGGTAGAGTGTCATCCGGAACATTAAGGGTATGGGAAGATAAAATAGGTTTGGCGTTTGAATGCCATCCTCCAGATACACAAATTATTAGAGATTTGGTTTTAACGCCAATTGAACGTGGTGATATAAAAGGGTGCTCATTTGGTTTTACAATTAGATCTAGATGGAACGATGATGAAGAAGATGGCGATACATGGTTTGAAGATCAGGATGGGTCTATCTTAAGGACTCTTAAAGCTGATGGCTGTAAGGAATTGTTTGATGGTTCACAGGTAACATTCCCTGCATATCTCGATACTGATTGTGCCTTAAGGTCCATGAATGCTTGGAAGGATCAAATGCGTATTGAGATTGAAAAGATTCAAAAACAGAAAGATGAAATTGAATTAAAAAATAGGCAATATATAGAAATGAAAAGGCGAAAATTGGCATTTAGAAATAATATTTAGTATATAAAAATCGTAGTTTTTAGAAATGAAATAAAGGATGCGACCATCCTTAAATATAAAATGCAGATGCATTTTTATGGTTTTTAATTTTTTATATTAGATAAATTAAAATTGATAGATTAAAATAAATTAAAAAGGAAGGATTAAATAAAATGTCAGATAAGTTGAAAGAACTAAGGGACAAGCAGGCAAAAATTACTAGTGATCAGCATGAAATTCTTGATAAGGCTGATAAAGAAAAACGTGGTCTTACTGCTGATGAGGAGACTAATTATGGCAATCTTGAAAAAGAATTTGATAGTCTCAAAACTGAGATTGATAAACTTGTTAAAGATGCAGAATCTATCCGCTTAACAGAATTGCGCAGGAAAGAGATTCAAAAGCGTGAAGAGGAATTGCGCAAATCACAAGGGTTGCATAGTGGTGGATTACCTCCTGGCAATCATGGTTCTGATAATAACGATGGAGAGAGAAATAAAGGAAAGAAATTTTTTGAATATCGTATTGACAAAAAATATGAACCGTTGATTGTTGAATATCGTACAAATACAAATGGTGCATTCAGCACCAATAAATATATGGATTCTTACAAGCGGTATTTGGTGGGTGGATTAAATGCTTTAACTTATGATGAACGCAATATTATTATCTCTGCTTCAAATGAAGTTCGTGCATTGCAAGCGGATTCCGATAAAGGCGGTGGCTTTTTAGTTGCTCCTGAGCAAATGGTAATGCAAATTATTGAAGCGTTGGATAATATTGTTTTTGTCCGTCAATATGCTAATGTTATTCCTGTTCCTAATGCTGCATCTTTGGGTGCTCCTGCGCGTGACACTGATATTGGTGATGCAACGTGGACCGCAGAAATCCGTGCTGGTGATGAAGATAATAGTCTTGATTTTGAAAAGCGTGAATTGACTCCACATCCTATTGCTCGCTATATCAAAGTTTCTAAGCGTCTTGTCCGTGTAAGTCTAATTGATATTGTAAGCTATGTTGCTGCGCGTTTGGCATACAAGCATGGCATTGTGCAAGAAAATGCCTATTTAAATGGGACTGGTGTAAACCAACCGCTTGGTGTGTTTATTGCTTCTGCACAAGGCATCAATACTGATCGTGATGTGTCTGCTGGCAATACGTCAACAGCTATGACTGGTGATGGACTAATCAATGCTAAATATGCTTTGAAAAAGCAATATCGTTCGCTTGCATCTTGTCGTTGGTGTTTCCATCGCGATGGTGTCAAAATGATTCGAAAGCTGAAAGATGGTGATGGTCAATATCTTTGGAAACAAGGTTTGTCAGATAGGCCAGATACTATTCTTGAAATTCCATTCGAAGAATCAGAATATGCACCAAGTATTTTTACAACCGGTCTATATGTTGGCATTCTTGGTGATTGGAGAACATATTGGATTGCTCAATCTCTCAATATGGAGATTCAGGTTGCAACTGAGAGATATATTGAAACAAATCAAAATGCTTATTTCGGGCGTGCAGAAGTTGATGGTATGCCTACATTGAGTGAAGCATGGGTGCGTGTGAAACTTGCATAGTCCATATTTTATTTTAATTTAAATAGACAGGAGATGAAATATGGCAGTTTTTGTAATTAAAAATGCATCAATTAGAATCGGAGCAACAACCGCGGCATATGTAAATCTTTCTGATCATTGTCGTTCCGTATCCGTCAACTATACGGTAGAACTTCAAGACAAAACAGCAATGGGAAGTTCTGCTAGACGGAGAATCTTTGGCTTAAAAGATTGGACTGCAACACTTGAATTTAATCAAGATTATGCCTCTGGTAGTGTTGATGCAACATTATGGCCTATTGTCGGATCAACTGGTGGCGCAATTATTATAAAGCCACATAGCAGTGCTGTTGGCGCTGGCAATCCCAGATACTATGGCAAGTTTCAACTTGCTAGCTATTCGCCATTTGGTGGCGCAGTTGGTTCTTTAGCTATCAATAATGTATCCATCCAAGGAGATGGTTTGTTGAGTAGAAGTACTGCTTCAACATAAAATTTATTAAATAAATTAAGATATAAATATAAGGAGAAGTTATATCATGAATCTTTTGAGAAATATTAACATTATTAAAGCAACAACTATTCGACTGACGGGTTCATCCTCGCAATTGAGTAAAGCAATTGACATGGCTGGATTTGATGGGTGTCTTTTTGTTGCTGTTGGAAGTTCATTAACCGCAGCAAATAGTTCTAAAATGAAATTATTTGTTAAATCTAGCACTGCTGTTGCTGGCACATATACAAAAAGTTTGTATTATGCTGGATCTTCTTCTGGCCTTGCTGCTGGTGTTAATAAACGCCTGCTTTGTCTGGATGTTTATAAACCTACAAAAAGATATCTCAAGGCGTTTTTGCAACATACAACAAAAGTGGATGCTATTCTTGCAATTCAATATCAAGGGAGGCGCCCTGGGTCTTCTGCTTTTATGAATAGCACAACTATTGCTGGTTCCACTGTCTATATTTCTCCGACAACGGCATAATTCTAACATCAAACTATTAAGGAGGAATATAAAAGATGTCAACTGGATATAATAGTAAATTGATTAACCGATTGCAGCCAACCTCGTCAGGCCAGATTCAGAGAGTATCTACAGGTTGTGCAGTCAGAGATTTAAATATTATTAAATCAACTGCTGGCAGTACAGCAATCAAAAATCATGGTGTTACTTTTATTAATACAACTGTTGTTCGCGTAATTGAAGCACCTTGTCTTGGTTGTAGAAAAGATATTATTTTCCAGGGTACTACTAAAGCAATGGTAATTAAAACTGCTGGAGCAAAAATTAATAATTCTACTGATAGTGTTCTACAAGTAACTTTAACGTCTGCAACCGGAAAGCTTAGAGGATATCGTGTTGTAATGTTCGGTGCATCTACTGCTTTATGGTATGCCGGTATTCAAGGTGCGCCATTGACAACGGTTAAGCTTTCGTCAGCAACTTAATATCGATAGATAAATAAATTCAAAAGGAGAAAATTATTTATCATGAACGATCAACAGAATGTGATTAAGGATAAGGAACAACAAAAAGTTTTGGGCTATATGACGAATACCGAGCATCTTTCAGAGGATGGCAAAGGTATTCCAAGATATTGTGATGAGGTTGCGATTGTTGGATTTGCTCCTTCGACCATGGAGGATGTGCAATTTCTTTTTGGAAAGCAGAACTGTGAAATATGGCCCTTGAATCAACTTTATGTTGCTTGGCCAAGGATACAACCAAGCGTGAGAATGGAGGAGCGTAGAAATACTACAAGATGGTTTCAGATTCATCATCGTCATAGTTATGACCAAACCATTGGTAGAGATCATTCACATCATGAATGGTTACAGAAGCAAACAGATTTTCCTATTTATATGATGGAAAAGTATAATGATATTCAATGCTCATGTTTATTTCCGAAGCAGCAACTATTAGACAAATTCCGCAGGTATTTTACAAATAGCATATCTTGGGAAATCGCTCTTGCCATTTATGAAGGTTTCAAAAAAATCTATATTTATGGCGTCGATATGGCACAAGACTCGGAATATGCTTTTGAAAGACCAAGTGTTGAATTCTTTTGTGGGTATGCAGAAGGTGCTGGAATAGAAGTTGTAGTGCCTGAAAAGTCAGATCTTTTGAAATCAGCTTGGTTGTATCCATTTGAAGATGATAGTCCAATTAGAACAAAATTACAGACGCGAAGAGAAGAATTGAGGACTCGCGTTGGTCAGAGTGCAATGCTAGAACAACAAACACATGATGAGAGAATGCAATTGATTGGCGCACTTGAGAATATGAATTATTGCGAACGCGCTTATCTTACTAGCATAAAAGATCAAGCGTTGTGGGGAAGAAAATAAATGCCATATATCCGTAGAGCAACGATTAGTATTATAGCAAGTACTGCCGCCGTATCATCTGTTTATTCTACTGTGATAAATGGATTGGTGCGAAGTATTAAATATGTTCCTACTACGTCTCTTGCTTATAGTACGGCAAAAATACTTACTATAGGTAGAGAATCGTCTGCTGATTTGTTGTTGAAATTTACTGCTACGCCTCTAACAACTAAGTTCCAGCCAGTGTTTAGAGCGCATGGGACAACGGCGAACGCAGTTGGTAGTTCAGGCTATAGAATGTTACAGCCATTAGCAGATGAAAGGATAAAGGTAAATATTCCTGCATGTAGTAGTGCTAATAAAAGACAAGCAACGATATACATATATTATTAATTATGAAGCATGAAACACAACAAATTAAATATACTAAAGGATATAAGTATATGCTTGAAGAGGATGCTTTATTTTATACTGGCATAATTCTTCAAGAAGATTTTATTACCAAAAGAGTAATTCATTTTAAAGATGGTTGGATGCTTATAAAGGAGGGATTTGGTTGGGATGGTTGTTCTGGCCCAACATGGGATAACCAAACCAATATGCGCGCAGGATTGTTTCATGATGGCATGTATGAATTGCATCGATGTGGTTTTCCTTTAGAGTATAGATGCCTTAGCGATGATAAATTAGCAGCATTAATGATAGAAGATAATGCATTGCCATGCAGAGCAGCATATTATAAATTTGCAGTTAAGAAATTTGGAAAATCAAGCGCATTGCCGGAAAACCAAAGAAAGATTTTAATTGCACCAATCAATATTTAAAATGAATATCATTTGCCCGATTTATATTTTTGAAGAGTTTTTATCTCCTTTTGTCTTTGGAAATATCTATCGGGCAATTCATCAATTAATCAATTCGTTAATAGGAAATTTCGTGAAGGGAATTTCTATATGAATGGAATTGAAATTAAAGACAGAAGTGATTTTGCATTATTGTATGAAGATAATCCAGGATTAGCAATTGGCATTCTATATGAAAATATAAATGGATTGAAAAAACAATGTGCATGCAGATATGATAAGTGCCAACAAGAAAAAACTGAAATGCTAGAAAAGTTTAAAAGTATAAATAGATTTGGAAGATTAAAAAATTGGGCTATGCAAGTACCTGGTGGAATAGTGGGTGGTAGTATTACTGCATATATTATTTTTAAAATATGGTTAGATGTAAATTTTGATATTAAACTGCCTGGGCCTGATGATGTAAAATAAGAGGAAAATTTAACATGGAATTATTAATGCTTTTGATTCAACAATATGGTGTTTATGCAGTTATCGTTTGTGCGATTATCACGGCGAGTTATCATTGGTGGCCGCAATTTTT
>Ga0209323_10003235_pt1 | contig 10871 bp, 22 predicted proteins | sample Rifsed19ft2_FD_184014 | JGI IMG/M metagenome (GOLD analysis project Ga0209323, IMG submission 184014) | Soil microbial communities from Rifle, Colorado, USA - sediment 19ft 2 (version 2) | ecosystem: Environmental > Terrestrial > Deep subsurface > Rock core/Sediment | place: Rifle, Colorado...
ACCGCGGCGATAAGCAGACGTTGAAACAGGTTTTCCAATCGTGCGCCTACGATTACCAATTCGCCGACGCACGCCGAGACGGCTGGCTCACCGACGTGCACACCATGCAGCCGGCCACGTTGGCGTTGGACTTTTCAGAGGTGAACGCCGCCGGCGGAGACCTGGCCGCGGAACAGCTCGCAGCAATGATAGAACGCGAGAAGCCCTACCACGCGATCGCGGGCGCCGTCCTGCAAGGTGCGCCTAAGTTGCGAACGATCATTTTCACGATGAAAGTCGAACACGCGGAACTGGTAGCCGAAGTGTTCAACCGCTACGAACCGGGCACCGCAGCCTGTGTCCATGCCAAGACGCCGGAGGACGTTCGCGCCGAGATCGTTCGAGCCTTCCGCCGCGGCGAACTGCTGCGGCTATGCAACGTCGATGTGTTTTCCGAAGGCTTTGACGTACCCGAAGTCGGCTGCATCCTCATGGCCCGACCGCACCGCAGCCTATTGCCGTACGCCCAGAAGCTCGGCCGGGGACTCAGGCCCACCGTGGATCTCAGCGCCTACGTGGAGGCCGGCCAGGCCCCAGACAGGCATCGACTCATCCGGGGTTCCGACAAGCCGCACCTGCTGGTCATCGACTTCACCGACAGCAGTGGGCGCCATGACCTATGTACGCCGCTGGACGTACTCGGCGGCATCTACCCGCCCGACGTGGTGACCCTCGCAAAAAAGTACGCGAAACGAGCCGCTGTGCCGCAGGACGTCGACTCGCTGCTGCACAAAGCCTACGATGAATCTCAATGCCGCAAGGCCAGAGAAGCGGCACGGCGCGAACACGTTAAGGCCCGCATGGAAATACACCTGGAACCGTTCCGGGCATTCGGCATTCCCATCCGTGAAAGTTACTCATGGGGCGGCACGACGTCGGCCACCGACAAGCAGGCAGCCCTGCTGCGAAAGTTCAAAGTCGAGAACGCCGAAGAGCTGACCAAAGCGCAAGCATCCGAGCTCATCGGCGCGATCTTCGATCGGCAGAAGCGCGGCTTGTGCACGTTCGGCCAGGCCAAATGGGTTCGCAAGTTCGGGCACGACCCGGAAAACATGGCGTTCGCCGAAGCGAAGGCGATACTCGATAGGAGGTTCAAGAGACGATGAGCCGAGCCGCATTACTGGACGCACTCGCACAGGCCGGAACCGACGTGTCACGGCCTTCCTCGATCCGCTGCCCGTTCCACGACGATCGGCATCCGTCCGCCGCCGTGAAGCAGGCCGAAAAAACGGGGGAATGGTACTTCGTCTGCTACGTGTGCGAATGGAACCGGGGAAAGCGATTCGGCAACCTTCGCTCCGTGCTGCGGGCCACCGGCCGTCCGCTGGTCGAATTCGTCCATCCGATCCGCCCGGAAAAGAAAGTGATGCCGGCACCCGTTGACTGGAACGCAGCCTTGAAACGTTTCCAGCATGATAACGCCACCGCACTCGGCGTCCGAATCGGCGTCGGAGACGAAACCATCCGCCGGTTCGGCGTGCGCTGGAACGGGAAGGAATGGCTGATCCCCGTCTGGCAGCCAAAGGAAGGCATCGTCGGCATCCAGCGCCGCATAGCCGGCACGCCCGACCTCAAGATTACGATGAAAGGCAGCCGGTGGGGTTACTTCGTGCCCGATGGCTATCACGAAGTCAAATACGTGCTGTTCGTCTGCGAAGGATTTTCAGACGCCGCGGCAATGTGCCACGCCGGCTATCAGGCCGTCGGCCGCTTCTGTGCGACGCATCACGACGACGGCATCCTGGACGCACTGGAAGCGTGCGACGCCAAGCGGAAAGGCTTGGGCGTTGCGGTGATGGCAGACGACGATAAAGCCGGAGCGGCAGGTGCTCGTGCATGCTGCAAACGACTGCAAGCCGCGGGTTACAAACGTGCGATCATTCTGACGCCGCCGGCGAAAGACATCCGGGAATGGCTGCGTAATGACGCAGGCAACAGCGTGAAAACGTGGCTAAGAGGCTGCGGGATGATTCGATGAGCGATACGAACAAAATGAGACGCGGGCGCCTGGCATATATCATTTTCATCATGGGTGGCATACTCACCGGGGCTGCCGTCTACGGTGCAGTCTGGTACACTGCGCCCGATCCTGATCCGCAGGTCGCCTACCGTACGTATACGGTCCCGGCATTGCCGATCAAACTGCCGAACCTTGTGCCAGGGCAAGCGCTCCGGGTTACCGTCGTCAACACGAAGACGGCGACGGCCACGGACGAACCGAAATGGAAGTACTGGTGGCTCAAATACAAACCCTTCGTTTCCGAGTCTCGGTGCTTACCGCAAGAGGGCACGACATGTTATTGGTGCGAACCCGGACAGAGGCCGTCGAACGATAACTTCAGCTTCCTGTTTCTTTGCCGCAAAGCCATCGAGGAATCTGCACCGAGCCGGAAACGATGAAGCCGTACTACGACCAAGGACAACTCAAGGCGTGGCTTCGCGGGCGCGGGATGATCTGATGATGCTCCCGGGTGGCCGACCCGGCTTGCCCTTTACCCAAGGCTTAGACCCGCGTCGCTTCCTGAGCCTGAGTAGTTCTTTTTGTGCACAGGCAGGGCAGGCCCAAGCGCTTGCCGGCTCGCCGCACAGGATGCAGCGGCCCTCGGCTCGCCGTTTGTGACGCCAACGCGTGACTCGGTGCATGTCCTTATTCTATCGGGCAAATTGTTGTGTAACAAGCGGTTTTTTCTCTTGACAAGTTGCAGAACAAAGGCGATACTGAGAGCATGGACGCCCGGATACCCGGGGACACCGACGAGCAAGCTGCTGAAAGCGATGCCGTGAAACTGGATGAATTATCGCCCGGCGCCAAGTTCAGATTCATCGACAACCCGAATCACGGCGATGACGTTTTTATTCTGATCAGCAGCCGTTTGTTTTACCCGGATGGTAAGTGCTTGTTCTTGGATCAACATTTTCAAATCCTCGAACACCGAGACGATGCACTTGTTGAGCATTTAGGGAAGGCGAAATGCATCGCACGATCATTCGTTCAGGGAGGTGACAAATGACCGTAGGCCGGTATGAATGCCGCGCCGCGTGCTCGGCGCGCATGGACGAAAGATGCTGGAAGATAGGCCCTGTTGGCGCAGATTGCGACGATGCTCTGCGCTTAGCTGAGGACTTGGATTGGGAACTTCGAGAACTGGCCGAGGGGGCACTGGACGTGCCCGAGAACGCACGCTGGTGGGTCTGCCCGGCCTGCTCCGATTTCTTGGATGCGAAAATTGGGACGCCCGGAGGATGTTTATGAACTGCCCTGACAATTTCGACGTAAGCTGGGCACGCGATTTCATTGCTTACCTCAGGGGAGATGCGAGCATCGTCAAGGACGATTGGTGCTGGTCTAGATTCGGCGAGCACTTCCAGCATCTGCGCGAAAAAGCGGAACAGTTCTTCGCCGCGGCCGCCACCGGCGATCCGCCTTCGGCTGCGTACGGCATGTGCAAATACTGCGGCTCTACGAGGGAGTGGGCCGAGGGGGTCATCGAGCGGGCCGCCACCGGCGATCCGGCTTTTGTTGCGTACCTGATGTGCAAATACTGCGGCTCTACGAGGGAGTGGGCTGAGGGGGTTATCGAGCGGGCCGCCACCGGCGATCCGCCTTCGGCTGCGTACAACATGTGCAGCTCCCGCGGCTCTACGAGGGAGTGGGCTGAGGGGGTACGGAATCAACATGGACCCTAACGGCTGGCTTTCTGTAACCGAAGTCCTGCGGATCGCGGGCGTCATCGACGATCGCTATTTCAACGATGCAGCAGCGGAACGGGGCACTGCGGTACACCAGGCTTGTGCAGCGGTAGACCGAGGGGAAGAGCCGTTTTTGCAAACGCCGGAAGTGAAAGCCTGGAAGAAATGGAGAGAAGCATTCCCCGGATACAAACCCATCTACATCGAGCACCAATTCCGGGATGACAAGCTGAAGGTGTTCGGCACCCCCGATGTCGTATTTGAAGGCCCACCGCCGGACCACGTGCGAAGATTCCTGATAGAACGCAAAACCGGGACGCAGCAGCCGTGGCACCGGCTGCAAGCGGCGGGATATTCACGACTGGTTGCGAACCTGGGGGGCAAGGATCCATTAACGGTTTACGAGATCGTCTACCTTTTACCGAACGGTGATTTCCGCATGGCGGACAAGTTCAGCAGGTATCAAGCGGATGTGGATTTCATATCCTGTCTTCGTGTCGCACGGATGAAGCTTGAGAATTTGAACCGTGTGGCACGGGACGAATACGATTTCCTCATCGAACAAAAGGAAGGAGAAATTCCGGAATACTACGACAGCGGGCACCAGCATAACCATGCCATTCGATCCACGAGGCGACGAACGCGAAGTGAGCCTCGCGGTTCAGCGGGCGAGGGCACTCATCATCGCCAACCAGGAAAATTATCTGGCTGCTGCCGAACTGCATGTGCAGTTCAAGCGGCGAAGAGATCAAGCGTTCGAGTATTTGGATCCGCAGTGCAAAGCTGCGGCTGCTGCGCATAAGGCCGCCGTGAAAACGCGGGATACGGTCGTGCGCATGTATGAAGAGCCGTGCGAGATCATCGGTCGGAAGATGTCTGAATACCAGGCGGAACAGAACCGCATTGCGGAACGGAAACGGCGCGAGGCGCTTGAGGCAGCTCGCAAAGAGGAAGAGGATCGGCGGCTGGCGATGGCCGTGGAAGCGGAGCGCATGGGCGACAGGGAGGGCGCCGCGGAGATACTGGAGCGCCCGGTCACGCCGCCGCCGATCGTTATGCCGAAGGAGGCGCCCAAGCCGGATGGCGTCTCCTACATGAAGCTGTGGAAATTTCGCATCCTTGACGAGAATCTTGTCCCAAGACAGTTCTGCACTCCAGACGAAAAAAAACTCGGTGCGTACGTTCGCTCAATGAAAGAGGCAGCGTGCGTGCCCGGGGTGGATGTTTATTGTGAACTGTCGCAACCCATCAGGAGATAATTCGCATGGCGAGAATTGAACCGATTCCGCACGATTCAGAAGTCAACGATCTTTTAACGCCGTCAACCAACGTACCTGCGGCCGTGCCGGCCAAGCCCGAGCCGAAGGCAGCACCTTTGCAGCACGGCCGCGTCCCTGAAATGGTCGCCCTGCAAGGCATCGTCGATTACATCGAGCGGCACAAGGCGCACATCGAACCATTTTGCGGCCAGTACATCGACTATGCACGTTTGAAAAGCAGTTTCTTGTACTGCCTCAGAACAAACGAAGCACTGGGCCGATGTACGAACGAATCGCTTTTCCGAGCCGTCTATAAGTGCGCCCGGCTGGGCCTCTATCCCGAATCGGACAGCAATATGGCACACCTGATCCCCTACGGGACCGAAGCAAAGTTCCAAATCGGCTACCGCGGCGTGCAGGTGATCGCCGAGCGGCATCCGCTGGTGGCATTTTTTGCGCCCCCTTACTTGGTTTATCAAGGCGATGAATTCGCCGTACAAGTGATCCAGGGCATCTTAACTCCGATTCATAATTTCCGTGTGCCACGAAAAGAGGGCATTTCCGTTATCGCGGGATATCAGTGCTGTCGCCTGAAAGATGGACCCACACTCACCATCGTGCTCGAACGGAAGGACTTCGATCACCGCATGACGTGCTCGAAGCGGGTGCAGGCCTACGAGAAGAAAAAGGCCGAGTACGACGATTATGTTACGCGCCGGGATCGTTCTTTCGCTGAGGGTAAGGAATTCCGGGATCGAGAAGTATGGGAGCCGGCGCCCACGGCCTGGCACACCGATTACGATGCCATGTGTAAGAAAACGCTGACCATCGAACTTGGGAAACGGATCCCACCGACGCCTGAACTGGCAATGGCAACATCCATTGTTGATGATGAGGAGCGTAGTGGCGAGTAACGAGCGAAAAACGGTCCTGCGCACCGAGGTGCTCTGTGCGTTGCTTCAACTCGTTTATGATCCGCAGCAAGCGAGCGGCATTCTCGCAACATTGCGCGAGGCACTCATACAATCTGGCGCTCATGCGTACCCCTGTGTGACTACTGATGGCCGAGTTCGTGATAAATCGGTGGTAACCATGCGCCGGAAACTTGCACGCATCCTGCGTGATGCCGGGTGGAGCTATCCGGCGATCGGACTGGTGATGAACAAAGATCATTCCGGCGTGCTGTATCTTTTGAAAGCAAAATCCAATGAGTGAAAATTTAGGATCAATGGCTCCTTGGCTGATCAATATCGAGTGTATAGTTCGAAAGGAAGAATGCGCATGAGCGAAAAAGCGACGGCGGAACGGGAGAGATGGACGTGCTTGATCGAACACCGACTGGCGAGAATGATGGGTGCGCCAGCCATGACACCGGAGTTGTTAGGGGTTTGGCGGTTTGTTGCCCGTGGCCTGAGCGGAGAGCGGCTTTATCGCTTAGATCGCTTGCTGGAGGCTATCGAAGAGAAGTGACCGTGGCAAAACAACGCGGCATCCCTAAGTTTACCGAGGCCGTGCTCATCCGGCAGTGCATCGCATTCCTCGAAAGGAACGGCTGCCATGTGTGGCGGAATAACACAGGTGCTGCGAGCTTCACGCACAAAGGCAAGCGACGTTTCATCCGATACGGCGCCAAGGGCAGCCCGGACATCATCGGGTACACGAAGGACGGGCAGTTCATAGGGGTGGAGTGCAAGGTGCGTGGAAGACCGACGCCAGGCCAAGCTGCATGGCTCGCCCTTGCACAAAACTGCGGGTGCGTGGCGTTTTGCTGTTGCACCCTGATCCACTGCGAAAACGAGTGGGAGCTTCAGCAATGATCGATCATTGTGCAAGCTGCGGGTCCGAACTGATCTGGGCTCTGCTCAAAGGCAAGCCGCACCCGTTCGACGCGGAGCCGCAGCCTGAGGGTGAATATGAGCTTGAACCCGAATTTTTTGGATCTGATCGCCAGGAAGCTTGGCGGGCCCAGCATCGCGGGTTAACGACCAACGGCGGCCACGTTAGCCACTTGTCGACATGCATCCAAGCGAAGGAGGGTTGCGAAGGAAAGCAATCGCGGAAGGCTTGCCCCGATAAACCGAAGAGGTAGACTTATGTGGCTTCTTTCCCCTCCGAGGCCCCCGCTCGGCCCGATATAGAAAGGGCGGGGGCCTTTTTGGATGTTTTTTGAAAGGGTATTGCGATGCTGTGGTTGATTGCGTTTCTCAAGCCGTTGCTCGACTTCATCCAAGCACTACTTACCGCATTGGGTGGTTGAAGGCGTCTATAGCCGCGCCAGTACCCGTACGTGGGATGAATGATTACATCCGTTCCAAAAAGCGTGCGCTGGATGGCGCGGCCTTTTTTTGGAGAATCTAATGAGCGAAGTAGACGAATTACGCGACGAGGATCTGGAGAATAAGGACGGGATGGACGATGACGAAAAGGACGATGATGATGAAGAGGACGAATGAACTAGCCATCAAGGACGGGACTGCCTGGCCCGCGTTTGTCGTGATCGCGTGCATCGTCGCCGGGGCGGTGATTCTTCTCGCAGGCTGCACGCAAAACATGGGGATGAAAACAAGGGATAACGGGAAGTTCGAGTTCAGCTTCGGGACGACTATTTCCTTCGGCCACGTAAGCACGGCGGGCACGGGGGCACCGGAATCTGAATTAACGCTTTCTCTTGAATCACCCTTCGTTAAGGCGGAGCCGGCGGAACCAATCCCAGTTGTACCGACGCCTGTACCATGAGCCGCTCCGATACGAATGGTCGTACGCTTTGCAGGCTAAGCCGTGATGAGGCGAAGGGCATCCGGGCATTGACGGTTGTGAACCCGGCAGAGTGAGCCTCTGACTCCAAAGCCGTGCCGCTCCCCACGGTGCCAGATCCACGGCGGGAGCAATAAGACGGGGGAACGTCTGGTGCAAGAACACAAGCATGCCGTTTGTGGTAAATGATCGATCATTCGCTGCTGCAGCGGAGATGTCGGATGTAGTGTGTCCGACGACACCCCCGACCGTTGCGGCGTAGGGAAATGGTATCCCGCCGGGTTCATAACCCGGAATTTGCAGGTTCAACTCCTGCCGCCGCCAATAGCGAGCACTGGCGATGAGCGTGAAATGGTTCGGCGTACTGGCCTTGATCTTCCCCATCGCGATGTACGCCTACGGATGTGCCGCTAAGGGCATGGACCGCTCGACGATCCACGTTGAGAAGCCGGCGATCACGGTGCCCTTCGGCGTGCGCTGGGGCGGAATCAACGGGAGCACGAAATCAAACGTTACCGCCGGCGGAAACGTGCGGCAGACGTTTTATACGGTGAACGGCAAGGAAGCCGGAGGGGGCGTGGCTTTGTTGGTGTTGGGTCTTACTACGGCGTGGACCGAGCGCTCGCGGAGGGCAACAAAGCACGCCCTGTTGCGGGTTATGGCGGCAATAGAAAGCTATCCAACGGAAGCCGCAACGGATACCGTAAACGTAAAACGCCTGATACGTTCGAGGGGAATTGCCGAGGGCCGCATGGGGAAACCGGACCGTACGGAGCGCCTTCTACAAGGCCTCGCCGATAAGCACTTCAACAAGAAATGAAACGCAAGTACGCGATCCATCCGAAAGACACCTGTCTGATCTGCTACGAAGAAACGCAGCGTTGTCGCTGCGGGCGAGAATACTGCGTGCACTGCGACGAGTTGAGCACGCCGGAACGATGCGAACGGTGCGAAGAGGAGATAACGAAGGATGAAATCTGACTTATCAACAGATAGTCCATTTGCGGTTCGGATTAGCGGTCCTGGCTTCAGCATTGAAATGAATAGTGAGAAGTTCGACTGTGATTCAGATTCCGACGATTACGGGAATGTCCAGAGAACAATTTTGAAATATGCACTAGAAGCTGCTGCAAATGATCTCTGCGTTCTGTGTCATATGTTACCGAAATTGGTGCAAGAGATGGTTGAAGAATCGGATTTATTCGGCCCAATCACCGGCAACAAGGAACGAGAAACACTAGAGGACGCATTCTATCAATCAGCAAAAGCTTTGGCTTTGTACTGGGAAACCCTGTGGGGAACTCGGGAACTGTGACTGGATGCGGATTCGCCGCCGAGTGATCGCGTTTTACGGAACTGGGTTAAGTGTATGTTCATTTTCGCCTTCGCCGCGCAATTTTCGAAGTTCGTTGCAGATGTCGAACTCCAAGGCGCCAGTGGCGTCGCGTAATTCTCGGATTTTTTCGTAGGTTTCCCTTGCTTGAGGGGACATGATTCGTAGTTGTTCCGTCCTCCTCCTCTTCCAGCACAAGCATCGGCTCATGTTCTCCCTTTCGTCGAAAAGCCACGATGATTCGTTCGCGACCTAAATCGTAGCGTCGGCGATAAGATAGCTCAATACCTACCGAAGCGGCAATCCCTTGGACGAATCGTCGAATTTGTTTCCAGACATCAACATGAAATACGACGTACGGGTGAGAGTCCATTCCTGCTCCCCCACCGTATTCAAGCTCGGGCTTTCGCCCACGGGATTTACCATCCAGAACGGATCGAATGCGGGAGACGATATCGGCGATCGCATCCAAAGGCCGTCGATCATTAAGCTCTCGCATTCGATGAAGACACAATTCGATGAAAAACGCCCGCGTTTCCGCGTACGTCCATTGCTGGCTTGACTCATCCTCCCATGCATGCACGACAAACAATAGGCGGCGGGATTGTCACCACGTTTTACGATCCGCATTCCCCAGGGGCACTCTAGTGAGCCGACTGCACAAGCGTCTCGGTCACGACAACCACCGTGCCGAAATCCTGCGTAGTTCTTCGGGCTCGCAAGCCCTGCACCCGCCGCCTATTGGCGGATCACAGGATTATATGCCGCTTTTATCCATATCGAGCGCCTGGCGAATTGAAATGCACTCATTTTCGATCTCGCCGAGCGTGTTCCTCAGCGGGCCGTAACTTTTGACAATGACACACTCCATCGCCCGTGTCGCGATGCGGATGATGGAAATAATCCGGCTTACAATGAAAACCACGTCTTCTGGTTTCGGATTCACGGTTGCTCAATCCTATCCGGTATCCGATATTTCCAGTTCCCGAAGTACAGGTCGAACCTTTCGTTCATTCTCTCCAGGTTCACGTTCAAGGCCGCGATCTGTGTTTCCGCGATTGACATGCGCTGCATGATTTCAGTAAGCGACTTGCTCATGGCCGTAGCTAATAGGCTGAGATAACCCAGCATGGCAACGAAGATGACCTTGATGAGCCACCCATTGGCAGTCTGAACGATCTGTTTACCGCGATTGGTTATCGAAAGTCTCCCAGATCGTACTCAGCCATCTCTCGGCCAAGACTCCAGCGTACCTACGGCGTCATCCGAGTCAAGCTTACGGGAATCCTGTACAACCAAACAACCTTCTCTGAACGGCCCGGCAATTCAACAACGTTCTCGTGGATGAAGTGGACGGCGGCTTCCCTTGCTACATCATTCTCTTCGGGTATGAAGCTCGACGACAATAGGGACTTCGGCAGCCCCTCTTTGACCGGATCAACCAGAATGTTTCCATCCCTGTCTACGGTTACGCCGCCGTCTCGACTCTTGAATTCGCCCGGGATGACAGGAGGCATCAGATATTGACTCCGTGCTGACCTTCGTGAAGAAACGCAACGGAACATTCGTGCGTTCCCGAAGCCCTGGACTTGTTGAGGGCCGGATCGCCGATGTTGGTCGGGTAGCACCTGATGAACAGCCATTCATCGTCGGCGAGAATCCTTTCTTCCGATATGGCCTTGTCGAATTCGCCATTTGCGAAATCAAGATATAAACCCTCAAAGTCGCCACCCATTGAAACTAAACTCCAAGTGCCGATACCGGTCGGATCGGAAGTCAGATGAACTCGCCAGCGG
>Ga0209323_10003236_pt1 | contig 10868 bp, 13 predicted proteins | sample Rifsed19ft2_FD_184014 | JGI IMG/M metagenome (GOLD analysis project Ga0209323, IMG submission 184014) | Soil microbial communities from Rifle, Colorado, USA - sediment 19ft 2 (version 2) | ecosystem: Environmental > Terrestrial > Deep subsurface > Rock core/Sediment | place: Rifle, Colorado...
GCCACAGAAGAAGAGTTGACTAAAAAGGGTATTTCTTACGAAACCGGTTGTGCATTTTTTCACGAGGTTGCAAAGGGACAGATCATCGGCGACACTCACGGTATGTTGAAACTTATTTTCAATCGCGAAGACAGGAGGCTTTTAGGCGTTCACATCATCGGAGAAAAGGCGACGGAACTGATCCACATAGGCCAGGCCGTCATGGGCTTTGGAGGCACAATAGATTATTTCAAGGATACGGTCTTTAATTACCCCACCCTTAGCGATGCCTATAAGGATGCGGCATTGAATGGTTTGAACAAGTTGTGAGGGGAGAAGGAGATGCCGCATAAAATCCTCATTATTGAAGATGACCCCGATATTACAAACCTTCTGAAAATAAACCTGCAGGACATGGGCTATGAAGTCACGCCGGCATATGAGGGCAGGAGTGGTCTTGAACAGGCGACATCGAACCAATATGATCTGATCATTCTTGATATCATGCTCCCGGAAATAGACGGACTGGAAATATGCAGGCGTGTCCGCGCTGCACCAGATTATACCCCTATCCTGATGCTCACCTGCAAATCTTCCGAGCTGGATCGTGTTCTCGGCCTTGAAATGGGCGCTGATGATTATTTGACCAAACCATTCAGCATAATGGAACTTATGGCGCGGGTTAAAGCGCTCTTCAGGCGAGTGGAGGCGCTTAATTCTTCTCATGACGCAGATCAGCAAAAAAAACTCAAGCGGGGGGATATTGAAATTGATCCGGAAAAGCGAACAGTGCTGAAAAAGGGTCAGCCGGTCCATCTTACTGCAAAAGAGTTTGACCTTCTTTATCATTTTGCCGGACATCCCGGCCGGGTTTACTCGCGCAGCCAGTTACTCGACATTGTCTGGGGGCCCGGCTTTGAGAGCTATGAACATACGGTAAACTCACATATCAACCGGTTAAGGGCAAAGATAGAAAGATCCCCCGCTAATCCTGATTATATCCTGACGGTCTGGGGGGTGGGTTATAAATTTTCCGACAATTTAACGGAGGAATAGTCCGTTGCTTAAAACGCTCTACGGAAAGATCGTCATTATACTCTCGGGCCTCTTTTTAATTATAGGTCTTCTTTATATTCTTTTGACCCTATTTACCACCCGTCTCTATATTCAGGAGGGGGCGCAGCGGTTGAATCATGACCTTGCAAAATATCTGGTTTCGCAAATGCCTTTTATTGAAGAAGGGAAGATAAATGAGGGCGCCCTGAGGCAAAGCTTCGATATGCTGATGAAGATAAATCACAATATCGAGGTCTATCTCCTGGACACGAATGGAAATATCCTCTCCTATTCAGCGCCGGAAGGAAAGGTGAAGAGAAAAAGCGTTTCCCTGACACCGGTAAAACGCTTTCTGGAAGAGGGCGCCACCTTGCCGGTACTCGGTGATGATCCCCGGGATTCCGTCAGACAGAAGGTCTTTTCCGCCTCAACCATTCCCCTGGAAGGGCCTCTGGAAGGTTATCTATATATTATTCTGGGGAGTGAAGAGTATGACTCCATTGCCCGGATACTTCGTGGAAACTATATTCTCCGCCTGAGCACAGGTGTGGCCGCGGCCGGACTGATCTTTGTATTTGTAACCGGTCTTTTTCTTTTCAGATATCTCACCAGACGGCTTCGGGGTCTGGCATTGGTTATGAATAGCTTCAAACAGAGTGATTTTCACGAGCCCATTGCTTTATCGCATCTTCTTAATAAGGGCGGAGGTGATGAAATAGATCGTTTGGGGACAATCTTTGAGGAGATGTCTCACCGGATCATCAAGCAGATTAACGAGATAAGACAGGTTGATGTGCATCGCCGCGAGCTGGTCAGCAATATCTCTCATGACCTTCGCACACCACTCGCATCCCTGCAAGGCTATATTGAAACGCTGCTCTTAAAAGGCGGGGATAATTTTACGCAGGAACAGCGCCTTTATCTGGATACGGCGCTCAGGCATTCCAAACGACTCACGAAACTTGTCTCTGAGCTCTTTGAATTGGCAAAACTTGATGCCGGGCAAATGGATGTCCACTTTGAGCCATTTCACCCTGGCGAGCTGGTTCAGGATATCGCGAAAAAGTTTCAGCTTCTCGCAGAAAAAAAGAATGTCAGTATCGAAACTGATTTTCCTGAAAGCCTTCCTTTTGTATTTGCCGATATCGGGCTGATAGAACGGGCGCTTCAAAACCTGATTGACAATGCCATCAGGCATACTCAAGAGGGTGGTATCGTAGGGATCTTTCTCATTCCTGAAAAATCGGGAATAAGGGTGCAGGTACGGGATAATGGCTGTGGCATCTCCAGAGATGACATCCCCTATATTTTTGACCGTTTTTACCGTGCGAAGGGCGGGAATCATTCCGGCTCAACAGGGCTCGGTCTTGCCATTACCAAAGGGATTATAGAACTTCACGGCAGCCATATTGAGGTAGAAAGCGGGATAAATACCGGGACCACCTTCACCTTCCTCCTTCCCCTCTACAAGGGTGAATCAGTACCTGAAATTTCACATCACTGACACCTTTTTTCGAAAGTTATAAAAAAAGATATTTTTTGTGACATTTTCGTGAGATTTACGTTGTATAATAATATTTAGAAATCTGGAGAAAGGAGTCCGCCATGAAGAAAATAATTATTGTGGCACTGGCCTTCTCGGCAGTTTTATTTAGCATTGGTGTATCCGGAAAAATGAAAAGTCAGAATGAAATGAAGGATATGAACTCCGGCAAGTCAATTATGATGGAAGAAGCTACATTCGCGGGGGGATGTTTCTGGTGCACCGAAGCGGACATTGAAAAGCTCGACGGTGTTATTGAGGCTGTCTCCGGTTATACAGGTGGACATAAAGAGAAACCATCCTATGAGGAGGTATCCGCTGGACAAACCGGGCACGTAGAAGCTGTACGAGTCAGGTATGACCCCTCGAAGATAACTTATGAAGAACTCCTCGCTGCATTCTGGCGGCATATAGACCCCACTGATCCCGGAGGACAATTCGTTGACAGGGGATCGCAATACAGGTCTGCTATCTTTTATCATAATGCAGAGCAAAAGAGACTGGCTGAAAAATCGAGAAAAGAATTAAGTGAAACCGGACGGTTTAATAAACCGATTGTTACGGAAATCCTTGAGTCCGGTATTTTCTATCCTGCTGAAGAGTATCACCAGGATTACTATAAGAAGCATTCCCTGAAATATAAATATTACAGATACAACTCCGGCCGGGATCAGTTTCTTAAGAGAGTATGGAACAAGATGGACGGGGCAAAACCGTCAGATGAAGAGCTGAGAAAAATACTGACACCATTGCAGTATAAAGTGACGCAGAAAAACGGCACGGAAAGTCCTTTCAGCAATGAATACTGGGATAATAAAAAGGCTGGAATATATGTTGATATTGTATCCGGTGAACCCCTCTTCAGTTCACTTGATAAATATGACTCCGGCACCGGCTGGCCAAGCTTTACCAGGCCATTAGAGGCGGAAAATGTGAAGGAGAAAAAAGACATAGGCTTTTTCACAATAAGAACGGAGGTAAGAAGCAGACATGCCGACTCTCACCTGGGTCACGTTTTCACCGATGGCCCGCCTCCGACGGGGCTTCGCTACTGCATCAATTCGGCGGCGCTACGTTTTATTCCTGCAGAAAAACTGGCGGAGGAAGGATACGGGAAGTATAGCAGGCTTTTTCATTTTTAACCTCTATTGTGAACAAGTCCTCATATTGGGTAGAATAGGATTACAATTATCCCCGGAAAATGACACTGATAATGAAACGACTGATTTTTAGAATTCTTATTGCTGTTATGATAGCGGCGTGTGTCCTGGCGTTTATGACATTGGGGCCCGGTCAGTACCTGACGATTGAATCATTGAAGATGCAGCAGGAGGCGTTCAAGGCATACTACGAGGGGCACATGGGATTGATGATAGGGGGGTACTTCGTTATCTATATTATTTCTACGGCGCTATCGCTTCCAGGCGCTGCAATCCTGACCCTGGCAGGAGGCGCTATCTTCGGTTTTTGGCCTGGAACCCTGATCGTCTCATTCGCGAGCACGATCGGTGCGACTTTAGCCTTCATTATCTCTCGCTTTTTGCTCCGTGACTGGGTGCAAGGCCGATTCAGAGAGAAGCTTGCAGCAATCAACGAAGGGATCAGGAAAGAGGGGGCCTTCTACCTGTTTGCCATGAGGCTTGTGCCTGCATTCCCATTCTTTCTCGTCAATATTGTCATGGGACTCACACCCATAAAAACATCTACCTTCTATTGGGTAAGCCAGGCAGGGATGTTAGCCGGCACAATGGCCTATGTCTTTGCGGGCACACAACTGAGCCGGATTCAGTCAGTCAGAGGGATCCTCTCACCTGAACTTCTGCTCTCGTTTACCCTCATCGGGGTGCTGCCTCTTATATCCCGCGCTGTGATCAGGCACTTACGCGCAGGGAAATGGCTGCACCAGGGCCCAAAAGGCGAATGAACCTGAAATGAATGTTAAAATCCTTCCCTTTACAGATACGCTCAGGCGGCATGGGATAGAGCTTAGGCGGAGGCAGCCTGAGACTCTGCAAGTCAACCTCGGATGGTTCTGCAACCAGGCATGTCTGCACTGCCATGTCGGTGCAGGTCCAAAGCACAAAGAAATCATGGAGAGAAAGACGGTTGATCGTCTTCTGGATCTGCTTTCTCCGGCGTCATACATCCACATTGTAGATCTTACCGGTGGCGCTCCTGAATTGAACCCTCATTTCAAGTACTTTGTCCGGGAGGCGCGGGGACTTGGGAAGACGGTCATTGACCGCTGCAACCTTACTGTGCTCTTTGAAAAAGGCCAGGAAGATACGCCGGCCTTTCTTAGTGAGCATGGTGTTCGGATACTGGCATCACTCCCATGCTACTTAAGGGATAACGTGGACAAACAGCGCGGAAATGGTGTTTTCGACAAGAGCATTCAAGGGCTCAGGCTCCTCAATGAGTCGGGTTATGGGAAGCAGGGCACGGGGCTTGAACTCCATCTGGTCTATAATCCTACCGGGGCTTTCCTTCCTCCGGAGCAAGCCGGGCTTGAAAGGGATTATAAAGACGAGCTGAAGACACGTTACGGGATCGGGTTCAATAACCTCTTTACAATAACGAACATGCCTATCAGGAAATTTCTTCACCATATTGAAAGGTCAGGGGAACTCCGGGAGTACATGGAACTTCTCGTTGGTAATTTCAATGTACAGGCAGCGCCGGGGGTCATGTGCCTGGGCCTCGTTTCAGTAGGATGGGATGGCCGGCTCTACGATTGCGACTTCAATCAGATGCTCGAAATCCCTTTTGGCAGCCCGGGCATTACCAGGTATCAAACGATCTGGGACATCACTTCGCTTGATGATATCATGAAAGAAAAGATCTCGCTTGCGGATCACTGCTATGGCTGCACGGCTGGAGCCGGAAGCTCCTGCGGCGGCGCAATTGTTGTTGAGGAAGCGTTGTGATGAATCGTATTGAGAATCTGTCAGTCATAATCCCTGTAGGTCCTGAGGAGGATGCATGGAAGACGCTTCTGTCGGATCTGTGTGTGCTTCCGGAGGAAACAGAAATCATTTTTGCGTCCACAACGGGTCGTCCGGGGGATCTTCAATCCGTTTTGAGAGAGACAGGGTTTATACGAAGTGTGAAGTGGCTTAACTCCCCTAAAGGGCGTGCGAAACAACTGAATGCAGGGGCAAAGGCAGCAGAGCGCTCCAATCTCTGGTTCTTACATGCCGATTCGCGCGTCTCTCCTCAGGCAATTGCATCACTAAAGAGGTCACTCGAAAAAAACGAAAGCGCCATCCACTATTTTAATCTCGTATTTTCAGACGACGGGCCTGCCATGACCAGAATCAATACCGCCGGTGCCTGGATTCGATCCCACGTCTTTGGATTACCATTCGGAGATCAGGGGTTTTGTGTTTCGAGGGCTATTTTCCGGAAATTGGGAGGTTTTGATGAACTGGCGTCCTATGGCGAAGACCATCTGTTCATCTGGAAGGCGAGGCAGAAGGGGATACCGGTCGTTTGCACAGGGGAGTGGCTCGGAACAAGCGCAAGAAAGTACAGCATAGATGGATGGAGTTCAACGACAGTGCGCCATGCAATACTCACTGCGAGACAAGCTATCCCCGGATTCTTTCGTCTTCTGAAAGAACGGGTGATCCCATGAATCGGGGAGCCATTGCAATATTTGTAAAGACTCCAGGCCTTTCGCCGATCAAGACGCGGCTCGGACGAGTTACCGGCACACGGGCAGCCGAAGAGTTTTACGCACTCTCTGTTGAGGCTACCCATGAGGTTTCTGCTGAAGCGATGAGGCGAGCATCGGCTGTTACTTTGGACCTGACGGCTTACTGGGCTATTGCCGAGCCAACAGGTGTGTCCCACCCCATGTGGTATCAGTTCGAAACTATCTTGCAGGGCATGGGCGGGTTGGGAAAACGGCTTTCTAACGTCTATGGTGAATTGCTCCGGAAACATGATTTCGTTATTTTGATCGGCGCGGACTGTCCACAGATGCCGTGGCAATGCTTAATTGAAGCCGCCTCGTTTCTACGCGATGGCAGCAACCGCTTTGTGATAGGCCCTGCCATAGATGGCGGATTCTACCTGTTTGGAGGAAACGTTCCATTATCAGAAGAATTGTGGATGCGTGTACCATACAGTCAGTCGAATACTGCTGTCGAATTGATGCGGGAGATACGGGCGTTGGGTGACATTAGTGAACTACTGCCTCTCGTTGACGTAGATACTATTGACGACCTGCTGCACCTCGCAGGTGAAGGTCGGGATAACACAGGACTTCTGCCCTCTCAACGCCGGGTGATTGACTGGAGCCGCTCTTTAACCTGCTGATTCCCTGTAGCTTGCTGCGCGTATATCCTCCGGTCTCATAATATTTTCCTCAGAAATTTCAGGAAAGGGTTGTTCTGTAATCTCTCAATGTAGCAGAGCCTGGCCGCGTGTTTGACAACGTCTGTAAATGTCGGGTAAATATGTATGACCGAATACAATTTATAAAAGGGGATGCCGAGTGATTTTGCAATTTGAGCCTCATGTATTATCTCACCGGCCCTCGCCCCCAGGATATGAGCGCCGATGAGTCTTCCCCTCGAATCGCATATAAACTTACCTAACCCTGTCTCTGAGATATCAGTCTTTCCCCTGTCGGTGTGGCGGTATTCATGTTTATAAACCCTGATTCGGTTCCCATAGCTCTTTCTTGCCTCCTCCTCTGTTAACCCGGCATGGGCAATTTCAGGGCTTGTAAATGTTGACCATGCCGCATCTTTATAATCAACCCGCTTTTTAAGAGGAAAGATTGCGTTCAGTGTTGCTATCTTAGCCTGATATTCTGCCATATGACTGAAGCGGTATGGTCCGGCAACATCCCCGCAGGCATAGATGTTCGGGGCGGTTGTCCGGAGGGTATCGCTGGTCTTTATCCCCTTCAGGGTATATTCTATTCCGGCATTTTCAAGATGAAGTCCTTCGACATTGGCCTTTCTGCCAACGGCGATAAGAAGGGATTCAGCTTTGATCTTTTGTGCCTGATTATTACTGTTCTGAATATTCAGCGCTATCCTGCCATCTTCCATCGCGACCTTGATGGGTTTGTATCCTGTAATCAGTTTTAACCCATCTTCTTTCATTTTTTCAGAGAGGATATCCACGAACTCCCCATCCTCCTTATTCAGGATACGTTCATATTTGTGAATAACCGAAACATCAACTCCGAGGAGGTTAAAGGCGGAGCCCAGTTCTGCTCCTATCGGGCCGCCTCCGAGAACAATCATGGATGAAGGCAGCCTTTCAAGGTCAAAGATGTTTTGATTTGTTAAAAAGGAAATTGTGTCAATCCCCTCAATGGCGGGGATATGTGGAGATGAGCCTGTTGAGATGATAAATTTATTAGCTGAAATCCTCCTCCCATTTAATTGTATTTGATGATTGTCTATAAATGTCGGCGCCCCGAACAGGACGTCTATCCCGAGACTTTGAAATGTCTCCGGGCGATGACCGTCATAGACCTTCTGTACAACAGAACGGACATGGGCCATGACATGATCTGTATTCATGTCCAGCGGTGAATGGATTGTCAACCCGTATCGTCCGGCATTTATTATTTGATGGGCAATCCTGCTTGTCTTGATGAGGGCCTTGCTCGGGATGCAGCCATTGAGCGTGCACTCTCCGCCCAATTTATCCTTTTCAATCATGGCAACCTTTTTGCCCAGACCTGAGGCAAGTTTTGAAGAGACAAATCCGGCTGCCCCGCCTCCGATTACAATAATGTCATAGTCATATTTATTCATAAAAGAATCCTGAAGTAATCCTATAGCAGCGAAGGAAATCAATGGCTTTCCTTGACTTCCTCGCGGAGAAAATAAGTACGCCTTTATACAGTGGACTATATCATGAAGGTCCATCCTCATCAATAAGCTATAAAGAATGGTACTGCAGGAAATGTACTGTTGACGACTGTATAGTCAGGGGGTAGAATGGCAAGGAACGGAAATAGAGGAGAAACCCATATCAATCAGCGCCCAGACCCCGCCGGGGACTTCCATTGAGGAGACGTTTAAAAAAGCGCTGGAGCTTGAAGCGGTACTGGACAGCCAGCCGGAGGTCGCCGGATTTTTTGTGACGATAGGAGGAGGGGGCGGAGCTTAGGAAGTCAATCAGATGTCTTTTCCCGTCACACTCAAGGACCGCAGGAAAAGGGACAAAACGCATCAGCAGGTTATGGACGAACTGCGCGTGAAATTTAAAGAAGTCAAAGGCGTGCGTGTTTCCATGCGAGATATTTCGGCCCGCAATTTGACGAGCGGCCGGCTCTTTCCTGTATCCTTTAACCTGATGGGACCGGACCTCAGGATAACTGATAGCGCTGCCTTTCAGCCTGACAGGCGCGCTTTTGACATTGTGGATAACCGGGGCTTCGTTAAACCTTTTCAGTTTTATCGGGATCATCGTGCTCATGGGGATTGCCAAGAAAAATTCAATCCTGCTGGTTGAATTTACCAATCAGGTCCGCCGGCGTGACCCCTCCAGGGGCGTGCCGGGTGCGCTCATTGAAGCCTGTCCCATCCGTTTACGGCCCATTTTGATGACCTCGGTCGCTACCGTGGCAGCGGCATTCCCCCTTATCATCGGTAACAGTATCGGCCAGGAAACTCGTATCCCCATGGGGCTCACCATTATCGGAGGGACGATCGTTTCCACTGTTTTCACTCTGTTCGTGGTTCCGTGCGTTTATATCTTGCTGAGCCGTTTTGAAATGAATAAAAGGGCATGAACTGGCGAAGTGCCGGTAAATTGGATATAGTTGTATATATATGTATAAATTATTGCTCATTACATTGGGGCTTTTCTGCGTAGGTCTGGCTCTTCTCGGCATATTCCTTCCAGTGCTGCCGACTACTCCTTTCCTCCTGCTGGCTCTTGCGTGTTTTGCAAAATCTTCAATAAAACTTCATAACTGGCTTTTGACAAATAAAACATTCGGCCCGCTTATCAAGCAGTGGCATGAGACAAGGAGTATGCCCCGGAAGGCAAAGGTCTATGCGATCTTCTCTATTTTTATAGTAGCGGGGACATCGGTTATTTCTGTGGATACGTTTATCCTGAAGCTGCTCTTAATTGCAGCACTCTTATTACCTGTTGTTATTATACTGAAAATCAAGACCACTGAGTCCTTGTAAGCATTCTATCGAAGTTGAATTTTGAAATCATAGAGTTAATATTATCCGCTCCACATCATCCCTTATAATACTTACCCGATATTGGACATTCCCATGTCTTTGTGCACATGATACTTGACGTCTTACCCCAACATTTCCATATCCCAATATGCTGCGCAAGTCCTTCCATCCCCCACAATCAAAATCACTATTGACATCAAAATCTCATCCTGATAGTTTAACCTCAGAAAAACAAATTCCTCGTGCAGTACATTTCAGATATATGTTATATTGTTGTTAGTGATCATTTGCAATTCATATTAAGGAAAAGAGGTGAATAAAAATGAAAGTAACCAATGATGATGCCGAAATAGAGTCCCTGTTAAGGACAGGGATTTATAAGGACAAGGAGACCCTTTTCCATGATGCTATTAAGGCACTATTTATTACAAAACCTAATCTTCGATATGAGATAGCGATAGACCGTTACAGGAACAAAGTGATAAGCCTGTGGAAGGCAGCCGAAACAGCGGGGTTGACTATCGAGGAGTTCAAAGAACTTCTTAGTTCAAGGGGGATGAAAGTAGAGGTATCTTCATCTGAAGAAGAAAGCGATATAAGGCTTAAGAAGGTATTTCATGGAAGGTAATCCACCTGTAATCCTTGACTGTGACATCCTCAGCACATTTGCCTGGTTCTTGACCTTAAAGATATTTTAAAAGAGATTGCAAGAAGAGGGCTTATCAGTAAAGAGGAGATGTTATCTCTACTTGAGGATATTGAAGAAAAAGACAACACCCTGGTAAAAGAAAAAAATGAAATTGTAAACATCTATGAGAAAGTTGATACATAATTTCTACCGTTGCGAGATTCCGTAAGGAGAGCGGCAGGGCAAAGGAGGATGATGAATTTCCTATTCTTTCGACCCCTGTATTATCCGCTCCACATCAGCCCTTTCAAGCATCTCTTCCTTCATCAGTGCCTCTGCAAGGGCATCAAGGGTATGTCTTTTTCCGGTCAGTATTTCAGTCGCCTTTGATTCTGCATCAATGATCAGTTTCTGGATCTCCTGGTCCATGAGCCAGGCCATCTCCTCGCTGTAGCGTTTTGGGAGAGATAGCTCCCTGCCGAGGAACGGG
>Ga0209323_10003239_pt1 | contig 10860 bp, 10 predicted proteins | sample Rifsed19ft2_FD_184014 | JGI IMG/M metagenome (GOLD analysis project Ga0209323, IMG submission 184014) | Soil microbial communities from Rifle, Colorado, USA - sediment 19ft 2 (version 2) | ecosystem: Environmental > Terrestrial > Deep subsurface > Rock core/Sediment | place: Rifle, Colorado...
TTTCTTCACTCATAACCCTCGTCCCCCCTTAGGAATTAGACATTTAGGAACAGATGTTACGCACTCATACACTTAATGGGGCATATAAAATTGTCATTCCCGCGTGTTTGAAGCGGGAATCCAAAGCATTTGTGGATGCCCGATAAAGACTTCGAGCATGACGAAGTAAAACACGTGTAACATGAGTTAGAAATTGAAATAATCCCGAATGCCTAACTCCTAATTACAACTGACGATTTACACATCAAACACAATATCTACTTTCAATTTATCATTTATAGGTTCTATTTTCAAATTGTGATAAGTGACGGCTTTAATATCAAAGCTTAGTTCGTGTTTGTTTATATCAATTTTTTCACCAATGGCTTTTCCTTTTGCATGAGTTTCACTAATCAGATTTAACCTAAAATCCTTAAATACAATCTTCTTTACTTCATGAAGAAAAAGAATCTCCTGAAGGCAGTGAACCAGAAGCTCCTCTTTAGTTTCTCCACGAACTTCGATTTCAATTTCTTGAGAAGGGTTTATTTTCTCTCTATCTGTTATTAACTCCATCATCGCCCGCGCGGCATTTTCAAAAAGCTCATCAAGAGATTTGCCGTAAACTCTAAGACACACATCAGCGGTATGATTGATTATTTCGTAATCCATAATTTAGGATTTTAGCATGAATGTAAGGATTCTGAAATTTAAAATGCACCGAGGGCAGAATTACGAACCTTCCCCCTATTATTGAAAATTTAAAATATACCGATAGATGGGACATTCTTGTCCCGTCGGTCGGGGTTAGAAAACACAGCCTATCAATGCTCACGATAAGGATAGGTATAATATTCCTGTCCAGCTCTCCCACGCATACCAATACGGGACTAGAATGTCCTGCCTATTCGTGTGCAGAGGACAAGAATGTCGCCCTCCTGGATAGAACGATATGTCGATAGAAGGGGTTTTCTAACCCCGTCTGCCAATAAGGGACAGGACTAATGACGGGCTTATACCCACCAGCAAGACTGGTGGACTACCCTATTTTTTATTTTATCTCTCCATCTATTGGGTATGTCACGGATCTTTACTTGTGATCGAGTCACTTTTGTAATGATTATTCGAATTATGGAAGTTATGTCGAAAATTATAAATGCACTATCGTTTGATAGAATTAATATCGCACATGATGAAATATATTGTAGAAATCGTCATTGTATAAATAGATTCCCGTTAAACAAATCTTCAGCTATGAAGGCTGCCAATTCACTTCGTCTTCTTGGGTTTGAAAAGGGACCGCCGTCGTTTGGAGAGAAAGGGTTTCCGGGATTTTCTACGCACTCGATTCCTGTGGAGTTATAAGGGGCGGCGACCATCCGTGCAAGATTGATCTTTTTTTCTTTTAAAGATTCACCTTTTATAAAGTTATAGATTTGGTTTGGATTTCCATTTGAAAGAATGATTTCTCCATTGAGAAAATTATTTGTCCAAGGACTCGAAGAACAAGCCTTAATATTTTCTAGTATTTTTCTAATCTCTCTAGCCGCTGCCTCAATCGCTATCACTGGCTCAGAGAGTTTTCCCCCGGTGATAATTCTTATAGTTTCATTCCTGGGTGGCTTCTTGCCACCGAATTTTTGGACTGCTTCATTTGAATTTTGATATTTTTGAATATCTTCTTGTGTCACGTCTACGAGTTTATGGAAGATAGCTGTATCAATTTGAATCTGCGCAATTCCTACCGAACCCTTTCCAACGCCAATCCATTCCTGACCTAAGTCTAAAAGGTTTATATCTGAAAGCTCATTCAAGATTATCGTGCTAAGAAGTTCTCTAGGGATATTATTACGATCAGCACTCTCTTCTAACTCCTGACTGCAAGGAGAAAGTTTATTCTCATACCAGTTAAGGCGTTCGCTGAGGCTCTTAGAACGGAGCGTATCTGGGTTCATTATTTCTAATTTGACAGAGGAACAGGGTTTTCCAGCAAGGGAATGTGAGGCGTCAAATAAAAAAAACATTGCTGATACTGATATTGTAAAATAATACGTTAGATTTTCCTTCATCTTGTATCTTGTCTGCACCAGTTCTAATTTTAAGTAATAGTAAGCCCTTTGTCGTATCTATTCAAGGGTATCTTTAGTCTTTCTACTTACCCGTTAAGCTTGAGTTTTAAAAGTTTCCATTACCTCATCTATTATTGCCCGTAGTTTTTCTTGTAAACTACTTTATTACAGTTATGTTATGAAACTATTTTCTTGCTCACTTGTTATTCTGGTTTTATTTTTCAAAAATAGATTTATTTAAGCTTGAAGTAATAGGAAGCAATGGGAGGATTCTATGAATAAAAAATACCTTACTATGAGTGTTATCTTGGCAGCACTACTTGTCCTTTTCTCTTTTCAAATAACCTCAACTACGGAACAAAAAGGTAAAGGTCTAACAAAACAGGAATTGATTAAACGAGGTGAATACCTTGTACGATTTGGAGGATGCAATGATTGCCATACTCCAAAAGTGTTGACACCTAATGGTCCAGTGCCTGATAAGACGCGTCTTTTGTCAGGTCATCCGTCGGATTCAAGGATGCCTACTATTGATTTCAGCCTAGTCGAACCTGGTAAATGGATTCTTTTTAGTCCCGATTTAACTTTAGCTGTGGGTCCTTGGGGTGTAACATTTGCGACGAATTTGACGCCTGACAAACCAACGGGAATTGGCCTATGGACAGAGGAAATATTCATAAATACGATGCGGACTGGAAAGCATATGGGCGCAGGACCTCCAATTCTTCCCCCAATGCCTTGGTTCAATCTGGAACACCTTGAGGATGAGGATCTTACAGCAATTTTTGCTTATCTTCAATCATTAAAACCTATTAAAAACCTTGTGCCTGCTCCTATTCCCCCATCACAATTGAAAACAAAATGATTGTATAAAATTATAAAGGTTGCAATGTTTTTGTCATTGTGGTTAATTTACTATACTGATGTAACGCAGTCTTGTGAATTTGTCATGCCCGAATGCTCTTATCGGGCATCCATAAGTAATTTAATACTGGATTCCTGCTAAATACATGCGGGAATGACGGTTTTATATGCCACTTGAACATTTGAGTGCGTAACATCAGCAACTAATAAATAACAATGGAGGGTTAGAGATGAAACTCAATCAAAATACTGCAATTACTTATTTAGGGCATGCTACTTTTAAGATTAAGTCACCTAAGGGTAAAACGATACTTGTAGACCCATGGGTTCAGGGAAACCCTGCTTGTCCCAAGGAGCATCAAAAGTTTGACAGGATAGATATTATGGCAATCACACATGGGCATTTTGACCACATAGGCGACGCTGTGGCCATAGGAAAGGAATATAAACCTAAGGTCGTTGGGATTTATGAAACATGTGTATGGGTTAATTCCAAAGGGGTTCAGGCTATAATGCCTATGAATAAGGGTGGCACCCAGGAGGTGGATGGAATCAAGTTTACAATGGTTCATGCAGATCATAGCTGTGGGATTCAGGATGATGATGGAAAAATTATTTACGGCGGCGAGGCCGTAGGTTATGTTATAGAATTCGAAAACGGTTTTAAGATATACCATGCTGGAGATACCGCTGTCTTTAGCGATATGAAGCTCATAGCCGAGATCTATAAGCCAGAGTTGGCAATGATTCCAATTGGAGATCTATTTACAATGTCCCCAGTGGAAGCAGCTCACGCCTGCCGTTTTCTTTCTCCAAAGCATGTGATTCCTATGCACTATGCTACATTTCCTGTCTTAACAGGAACTCCTGCAAAACTGAGAGAGCTTACAAAGGACATGAAAAAGATGGAGATTATAGAACTAAAACCGGGAGAGACACTAACTTAGAAATTAAAGTTTAATTAGCAATATGTATTTTAGACAACTTAATCGGGTAATAAGGGTAGTCCACCAGTCGTTTCGACTGCGCTCAACACAGGCTTGCTGGTGGAATAGGTGGCAACGAGCAAGACTCGTTGCCTACCCAGTTGGATTATGTATAACCCGTTTAATCAAAGACCATAAGCATTGTTCTGGCTAAAATAATTTGTGAGGGGATACAAATATGGCTCAAGACCAAAAAAGGCAGTATGTTAATTATACGTTCTACAAGGTAGTTCCACTTTGGAGGCGACTTTCGGAAAAGGAAAAAGAAAGAGGGAAACGGGAATTCGCTGAAGTTATTGAAGGATACTCTAATAAAATAATGGTATTTACATACTCGACCTTTGGCCTTCGCGCGGATTCAGATTTTATGATATGGAGAATAAGTTACAATCTAGAAGATTTTCAGGAGATGTCATCAAATCTTATGAAAACTGGTCTTGGGAAGTATCTTAATAACACATGGTCCTTCCTCTCCATGACCAGATATTCAGTTTATGTAGATAAGCACTCTCATGAGGGACAAGAAGGTAGAAGACTTAGAGTCATACCTAGTCAATCGAAATATATATTCGTTTATCCATTTGTAAAAACGACCGATTGGTATCTTCTTCCAATAGAGGATCGCCAGAGGATGATGGATGAACACATTGATCTCGGACACAAGTATCCTACTGTTAAGATAAACACATCATATTCATTTGGACTTGACGATCAGGAGTTTATCGTCGCCTTTGAAACAGATAAACCGGAAGACTTTATGGAAGTGGTGATGAAGATGAGAGAGCAAGAAGGCAGAAAATACACTCTTCGAGATACACCGATATTTACCTGTGTTAAGAAAGAAATTAACGAGATTCTTGATTTGGTAAGTTGAGTTAAAAAGAGAGCGTCTTTTGACTTGAAATTAGGTTTTTTATATTCTATTTACGATAATTGGGTAAAGTAACGGTTTGCAATACAACACACCTTTTAGGATATTATACTGCATTTTTGCAGGCTAATTAATACGATAGGCAACGAAAGCGGGGGTAAGAGATTGTTTGGTCTGTCCATGAAAGAAAGAGCAAAGGAAGCCCTCCACCGTGGAACAAAGGCCGTGTTAATCGGGGGTTTCTTTCATGTCCAACATGCGGGGGAGTTTGGTCTCAATGAGCAAGCCTCAGCATGGCTGTATACGGAGGCGCTAGCGCATCAAATCGACGTCCTCATAGTGATATCCAACAATACGCTCGCAAAGCGATATAGGTGGGCTACTCCCGAATTCGCCGTTAAGACAATTAACGAAGCTATTACAGATTATGAAATTCAGGAAGGCTTTACGCCAGGTTCAATTAGCTCGTTCGTTTTTCGGCGCTGTGCTGAGATGGATAGCTTGTCACCTCAAGAGCGGGTTAATGGGCAGCATTTCTGCCAGTCAGCTCGCAAAATTAAAGAGTTTGACCCAGGGGCAGACGAGGAGCTCATCGTCAAAAAACTTGGTGCGGTCGCTCGAGAATATTTCGCCATTGCTGTAAAGATGTTCGAATGATAATCGTCGCTTAACCACAGCTTTGAGAGGGACGCTGCGCGAAAACTCGTCGCGCTCCTCAAGCTGGCCGTTAGAAGGCAAGGAACATCCGTGGCACTAAAGAAGAAAACGAGCACGAAGCCCAAGATCGAGAGCCAGGAAATACTGGCCGAGACTAGACGCCGTAGCTATGAAATGCTTCGCTTAACTCGTGTTAAGTATTCAGAGAACCCGTATACGTTTATTGACTTGCGCCTTTTCCAACGGGGTTGGGGTGATGACGGCGATGAGGAGATTTACCACCCGACGAAGAAAGGAGTTCAGCTCAGAGAGGATCAATTTCAGCGCCTTATTGGGAAGTGGACGCTCGTTCCAACGCTGCTCTTTCATCCAATAATCGTAAAGAAAGCATATCCTGCGTTGCGACGTGAAGAGTTCGATACCGCGGTCTTCCGTGCATTCAAGGCCGTAGAAGTACGGGTCCGCGAACTAAGCGGTCTACCGCCAGATCTCGTCGGGACCGCGCTAATGCGGAAAGCATTTGACATTAAATCGGGCCCGTTGCGTGATAGTTCTGCACCGAATGCAGAAAGAGAAGCGTTGTCGCATTTGTTTGCCGGGGCTATGGGATGCTACAAGAATCCTCATAGTCACAGGGATATCGAACTGACTTTTATTGAGGCGTTCGAAATGCTCCTTGTCGCGAGTCACCTCTTGCAGGTTCTTGATCGTGTGCAGCGAAGGCCCTCTAACTAATTGTTGCAGCGGACGCGTTACCCACGCGCTGCTGGACTCAACCGTTAGGCGCATAACTTTATCAGAGTATGAGTATATCTCTAACACCTACACAAATCCGACAAGCCCTTGAGCGTTCAGGCTATCTCATGGAACAGCGTATTGTGCCCGTCCTAGGGCGGCATGGTTACTTTGTTACTCCGAATCATGAATATGAAGATCCCGATACGGGTAAATCACGTGAGATTGATATACATGCTCTAAATCTTGTTTCTCTCTATCGCCGAGATTACGACGACTTGCTTACCTCAACAATTCTAGCATCATGCAAGAATAACCATCTTCCAATTGTCCTCTTTACACATGCAAATATGCTGCGTGGAGTTGACGCTGCAATGTCTATTCCCAAAACAGGATTTCCGCTTGAGGTTGAGCGATCTGGTTCATCGGATTCCATTGAAACTTTCCTTAGACTTGGGAATTATCACCATTACTACAGTGTTCATCGTGTTGCCAGTCAATATTGTCGGTTGAAAGAAACTAAGCAGGGCAAAAATGTAGATTATATGGCTGATCATGGCGATTTGCATGATGACCTTGATTCACTAATTAAAGCTGTGAACGCCGAAATTCTCGAATACAAGCCTCTCCCCTCTTATCTAAATAGCTTAAATCTTAAGGAAGAAGAGGATGATATTAACTTAGTTCTTATCTATCCAGTTATAATTTTTGCAGGTGAAATGTATGAATGTCGCCAAACCAAACAAGGAGTTATTATTCGTGCTTCAAATCATATCGTCTTTGTACGCCGGGTGAAATCGCGAGTAATCAAAGGAGAGTTCTTTGTTGACTTCGTTCGTGAGTCATATCTCAATCGTTATCTCACAGTAATTCAACGTGAATTTGAAACTATAGAAAAAAGGTTACGCTCTAATCGGAAACTTCTTAGGAAGAATGTCATGAGAGAAATGCGTGCACTTGCAGAAAGCACAACAACTAGGGTCTAACAAGTCGTTCGACCGGAGCTGCCGCCGCAGTCTTTTATCAATCGGTCCTGTTCCTTCAGTCGCTCCGGTTCAAGCGGCGGCCCGGTCAACTCGGCTGTTAGCCTACATTGACTCAAATCTGTTTTCTTCTTCCTAAGAGCTTCTTGTTTTCCGTATTCTTACTGTAAAATCGGTTTTAGAAGATCAAATAGTAAGGAATAGCAACGATGCACTTAGGAACTTAATTATAAAGCGCGAGGTATCTGAGCACAGGTCTTGGGAACCTGCCAATTTGTGATGAGGTAAATGTCCTATCTGGCGCTATAAATTCAACCTCATAGCCGTGTTTAAGTAACTCTAATAGGACTGATGCTGCGTGTGTTATTTCAAGCTCTAAATGGCTTTCATCTTTTATAGGGTTAAACTCGATTATATATCTTTTTGATTTGTCATCTTGAAGTTCTCTATACATCAGCCTTCCTGTCTTTGCTGTCGTTTTCCAGTGAATAAATTTGGGATTATCTCCTTGATTAAAGGTTCTGATTGATCTTAGGTCACTACCAAAACCTATTACTTCAGATTCTGATTCACCAAACTTCTCTTGAAATTCGTTTAATTCCATATGTGGTTTTTCAACCTTTGGATACACTAGAATCACCTCATCATCTTGGTTGATCCTAATCCATTTCTTAAAGAAGCCAAAGGGAAATCTTGTAAATAATATAGCTTTGGGAATTTTGTTCCATCCCCGTTTTTTGAAAAAGCTATTTATTGTAACTTGTTTTGTGGATTTTGATGGAAGGTAAGTTATAAATGTGCTTTTTCCTTCTATATCAATTGTCAGTGAATAGGATGGAATAAGGGGTTTAAGGTTTCTAACTGAAAATCTGAAGGGTATCGGAGTTGATGCGAAAACATCTTCAGGTGTAATTGTTTTTACCTCGATTCCTGAAAGATTAATCATGGACATGATTCCAGAAGCCACTACGAAGCTCAGCATCATACCAAAAACGAGGTAAAGCAGATTATTCCCTGTGTTTAAAGCCGCAAAGCCAACAAATAAGGTGAGAGTTAGAAAGATGATTCCTTCCTTTGTAGGTCGTGTTCTGGCCCAATTGTCTTTACCGAGTTTAAGCAGATTCATATTCTGTAACTGCTTTGCCACAAAGACACTAAGACACGAAGTTAGAATCTAGAAGCCAGAATACAAAATACAGAAGAAGACTTCTGAACTCTGACTCCCGAATTCTATCTTCTTGATTCTGAATCTACTTTGTTAGTACTCACATTCCTTGCTTTGCGCCTTTGTGTCTTAGTGGCTGAACGGGGTTACGGCTACCTAAAAGCCTCGAGTAGTCTCCCAATGGATTCAATAATTGAGCCCTTTAGTTTAGAAAGGTCATTATAGATTGCTAGAAACATGATGAAGATTAAGAAGGTAAAACCTACACGCTGGCAGATTTCAAGTGTTCTTTGGCTAAGTGGTCGCCTCCTTATGGATTCTATTGAGAGGTAGAGAATGTGCCCTCCGTCAAGCATAGGAATTGGAAAGAGATTTATAAGACCTAGGTTTATGCTGATAAAAGCAGTAAATTGAAGAAGTGTTGCTAGTCCACCCTCTGCGGCGGACCCTGAAACCTTAGCGATAAGGATAGGGCCGGCAATGCTTTTTCCCGCAGCACTCAGTGACAGTTTTCCTGTGATAAGCTTGTAGAGAAATGAAAGTAGGAGAACCGTAATCTCGACTACGAGTTTTGCCGCTTCTTTAATTCCCTCAACAATTGACTCAAAAAAACCGTACTTCTTTTGAATCTCTTCTATATAGGACTCAATACCAATTGCACCCTTTACCTTGCTGTTTTCCTTCATAAGCTCTGGGGTGACTTTTACCTCTAACCGACTGCCACCCCTCTCAATAAGAAGGGTAACCTCTTGGTTGGTTTTATTTTCAATGATGTATGCCATTTGATACCAACTTGAAACCCCTACGCCGTTTATCGCAAGGATTTTATCTCCCTTTTTAAGACCAGCTTTTTGTGCCGGGGTTCCGTCTATTACGCTTCCAACCTTAGCTTCAAGCGGTTCTCTAATCCCTATTTCTACAATTCCTTCATGAGAGGGGGAAGCCTTAAACTCGAAGGTTTTCATCTCTCCGTCTCTTTCAACCTTTACCTTGAGAAGGGCATCCGGGTTTGATTGAAATGCAATATTAGCATCTCTCCAAGTGTTTATATTCTTGCCGTCTATTGTTAGTATTTTATCTTTCTTTTGAAATCCCGCTTGATTTGCAGATGAATCCGGCTTGACGTAACCGATTACAGGGGGGGTTTCAAGGTAAGCTGGCACACCGATCCCGAGCATGAAAACTATAGGAAGAAGCAGAAATGGAAGCGCAAGATTCATAAAGGGTCCCGCAAAGACTATCTTAAACCTGTTTAGAATTGACTGGTTAGAAAAGCTCCGGGGATAATCTTTCTCTGAGAAGGCTTTTATACCATTTAAGCCTTCTGGTTTGACCTTGAGTTTCAATTTCTTTTCGTTTCTTTCTATGACAAATGTGTATTCAGGTTCTAGATTCTTACTTAGTGTAAACTCAAGTTCCTTCCATCCGGAATATGCGGTTAAGTTTATCTCATCTACACTGAGTATTTTGTCTCCAGATTTGAATCCGGTCCTTTCTGCTTGTGAAGCAGGCTCTACATTATCGATGATGAACCCCCCTTCTCCTCCTTCACCGTACATTTTTACATAACCGCCTAAAGGCAGTAATGAGATAAGGTATTCTGTTTCACCACGCTTGAACCCGAGGATTCTCTTTCCAAACCCTAAAGAAAATTTCTCTACCTTTACCCCGCTCAATTTTGCCAGGATGAAGTGGCCAAGTTCATGTATGAATACTAAAACCCCAATTACAAAAAGGAATGCTAATATATAGGTCATAGTTTCATTTTCTCCTATTATAATTATTTAGCTACTGATAAAGATTAATAATGTTTTAAGAGGAAGGTTATTTGCTATAATATATTCACAATCTATCATCATTGTTTTTTTAAAAGAAAAACATTTAATTTTTATATCCACTTATAATTGACTCCGCTATCTTTCTTGCCCAGGTATCGCTTTCAAGAATATCATCAATTGTATCCCCATAAAGGGTTTTATGTAACTGCATTACCTGTTTTACTACTCTTATGATATCTGTAAATTTTAAACCCCCTTTAAGAAAATGTTGAACAGCCATTTCATTTGCGGCATTCATTACTGCAGGCATTGTCCCACCTTCCTCCAAAGCGTCATAAGCGAGGGAAAGCGCAGGAAACTTTCCACGGTCTGCATCTTCAAAAGAAAGCTCACCAAAGGCCCTAGATATATTATAATTGCCATCTATAGGTAGTCTATCAGGATAAGAAATTGCATAAGAAATCGGAATCCTCATATCAGGAATACTCATTTGTGCAATTATGGAGCCGTCTATAAATTCTACCATAGAATGAACTATACTTTGTGGATGAATCCATACTGAAATGCAATTGGGTTCTATACCGAAGAGCCATCTTGCCTCAATTATCTCAAGCGCCTTATTTATGAGTGTTGCCGAATCAATTGTGATTTTCCTTCCCATGTGCCATGTCGGGTGCTTTAGTGCCATTTCGGGAGTTACGTCCGCTAATTTTTCTTTAGGAAGGTTTAGAAATGGGCCACCTGAGGCAGTTAAAATAAGTCTTTTTACAAAG
>Ga0209323_10003242_pt1 | contig 10859 bp, 8 predicted proteins | sample Rifsed19ft2_FD_184014 | JGI IMG/M metagenome (GOLD analysis project Ga0209323, IMG submission 184014) | Soil microbial communities from Rifle, Colorado, USA - sediment 19ft 2 (version 2) | ecosystem: Environmental > Terrestrial > Deep subsurface > Rock core/Sediment | place: Rifle, Colorado...
CCCACACCTCGTAATCGGATTGGACCTCGCCGAAGCTGTCGAAGTTCACCGCACCGGACGCGCCGACGTAGTCGATGTCGCGATTCGCGCCGATTTCGACGAGGGCCTTCGCCCATTCCCCGGGCCGAATGACCGTTCCGGGAGGGGCCGACACGGCCCGCATCGCTGCCTTGAAGGCGGCGGACGTCACGTCCGTGGTGTTCGCATCCGCCATCGCGAGTGCGATTAGGAAGAGGCCGTCATACGCGTGCGGGGCGAAGAGTCCGGGCTCGGTGTCGCCGACGAAGCGGGCGGTGTAGTTCTGATTGAAGGCGGTTCCGGATGCAAGGATCGCGGGGTCGGTCGAGGTGGTCGGCGCCGTCCCGACGATCCGGGACACGTCGATGCCGCTGGTGTTGAGCTGGTTGATGAACGCCTGGTCCTTCAGGCCTTCGGAGAAGAACCACGTCGCAGTCCATTGGGCTCGATTCGCCCACAACGTGGGAAGGTACTTTCCCGCGTCGCCCGGATACCCCACATGATAGACCGCCTGTGGGAGGTCCGGCGCGGGTGCGCCGAAGAGCCCGCCGAAGACTGCCGCCAGCAGGATCACGATCACGATGACGACGACCACGATGCCAATCCACATGCCCTTGCCCTTGGCGGGCGCGGCCGCCGGGGTCTCGGGGGCATCCGTTTTCATCTCCTCCTCGTCCACCATGCCAGCAACTCCTCGATTGGCGGCGGAATCCGGAGGGGCTTATAATAACCTTTCCCTCAGCCGACCCTGCCCTGCCCTTTGCGTCGCTCAATCGCAGAATCCTTTAGCCCGCACGGGGCATCGCCCGGCGAGGGAGACGTATGGACATCCGGGAGGTTGAGGTCGAAAACCCAGAACAAATGAGCGTGATCATCGGTCAGACGCACTTCATCAAGACCGCGGAGGACCTGTATGAGGCGCTCATGAACAGCGTGCCGGGGATTCAGTTCGGACTCGCGTTCTGCGAGGCGTCCGGCCCTTGTCTTGTTCGTGCGGAGGGCACGGACGCCGACCTCAAGGCGCTCGCCGCAAAGAACGCGCTGGCGATTGGCGCGGGTCACAGCTTCGTCGTCTTCGTCCGGAATGCGTACCCGATCAACCTGATTCAGTCGATCCGAGAGGTGCCCGAGGTCGTGACCCTGTTCGCGGCCACGGCGAACCCCCTCACGGTCGTCATCGCGGAGACCCCGCGAGGACGGGGCATCCTCGGCGTAGTCGACGGGGAACGACCGACCGGCATTGAGTCGGAAGCGGATGTCGCGGAACGCCGGACGCTACTGAGGAAGTTGGGCTATAAACTGTAGGAGATGGTAGATGGTCCTCCACCGGCCCCTCATTGGACCCGGACGGCACACCAGAGATTATTTATAGCCTCCCCGGCGTCCGCGGGCCGAGTCGCTTCTCTCTGCGACGGAGGAGGATGATACGGTGGCGGACACAAGTGAACCCGAAAGTGAAATGGCCCCCTCGGAAGCCCCGGCAGCGGGTGGTACCCCCTGGGCGAAGATCGCGTCGGTCCTGTTGGTCATCCTGATCCTGGTGGCCGCGGTTGGCGCGTACTACGCCGCAAGCCGGCCGGCTCCTGGAGGGATTACGGTGAACTGCCCGGCGGGATACGCCTTCAACGCGGCGACCTCGACCTGCGAAAGCACGGACACGATCAAGCCCACTGCGGTCGGCACCGCGAACGGGGAGGGTGAACTCGTGTTTGTGGAAATCGGGCAGGACCTGACGTTCGACGGCGGGGGCTCCACGGACAACGTCGCGGTCACCGGATGGGTGTGGAACTTCGGCGACGGCTCCCACGGCGTCGGCGAGACCTATACGAAGGCATATTGGAACGGGGGCAGTTACATCGTCTCCCTAACCGCGTCCGACGCCCTCGGGAACTCGGACGCAAACGACGAGAATCTGATCCGCGTCCGCATCCTCGAACCTGTGACGTCCGAGTCCAACGACACCGTGCCGCTCGCGCTCCTCCGGGTGGACCGAGATGTCATCCGGGCGGGAGACTCAGTCGCGTTCGACGGGTCGAGCTCTTGGATCTGGCGCTGGAACGACACCATCTTCGGGCTTCGCGAGGTATGTACCCACTGCTATGGGTTCGTCCAGGAGGCCGACGCGCTGACCTACGGGTGGAACTTCGCGGACGGGGCGGCGAGCACAAGCGTGAACGTCACGCACAAGTTCGACAACGCTGGCACGTACGGCGTCCGCCTTACGGTGACCGCGTATAATGGGATGCAGATGACGGTCTTCCGAACGATCCGCGTGCTGGCGATCCAGCCTGCACAGACCGTCAAGAACCCGGGCACGATCGTCCGGGCGACGTTCGGTGAAGTCGCCCACCTCGACCCGGCACGAGCATACGACAGCTCGAGCGGGGAGGTGCTCGACCAAGTTCTCGAGAAGCTCGTCTTCTATGATCGGGACAGCCTCACCGCGTTCCGCCCCGTCCTGTCGACGAACGTTCCCTCGACGACGGACGCGACGATCGATGCGAGCGGCCGCGAGTACACGTTCCACATCCGCCAGGGCGTGAAGTTCCACAACGGCGCCGACCTCGAGGCCACGGACGTAGAGTACAGCATCGAGCGGAACATCATCTCGGACTTCACCGGCGGGCCCATGTGGCTCCTGATGGAGGTCGGGATCGGTCCAGGCATCGGGGCGTTCGACCCCGCGAACGCCACGCACCGCCAGCGCGTTCAGGACTTCGTTCGGGTCAGCGGGAACGATGTCATCTTCAACCTGACGTTCGCCTTCCCACCGTTCCTGTCCCTTGTCGCGTCGTGGGGCGCGTGGATCGTCGACGAGCAGACAACGAGGGCTGCGGGCGGCTGGCCACAGGCGTACGACCAGGTGACCCTGACGACCTACAACGACGACCTCTCGCTCGGGATGGACGACGTTGCCATCGGTACGGGCCCGTACGTGCTCGACTCTTGGGACTTCGGCGTGCAGGTCGTGCTCAAGAAGTTCGCGAACTATTGGAACGCTGCGGCGAACCCGAATGCGGTGTCCACGGTCATCATCAAGAAGGTCGTGGAACCTGGCACCCTGTTGCTGATGCTCCAGAACGGTGACGCGGACTTCGCGGAGGTCCAGACTCCGCAGAAGCCCCAGGTCCTGCCGCTCGTCGCGTCGGGCGACGTCTCCCTGGTCGAGGGCCTGCCCCGGCTCTCGCTCGTCTACTCGGGCATCAACTTCGCAATTGACCCGACGAGCCCGTACGGGGGCGTCTTGAAGACAACGCCCGGGCAGCTCGGGGAAGACGGGATTCCCGTCGACTTCTTCACCGACATCTACGTACGGAGAGCGCTTGCATACTGCGTGGACTACAACACGCTGATTACCCAGACCTTGGCTGGGCTTGCGCAGCAGGCCCGAGGTCCGATTCCGGAAGGTCTGCAGGGCTTCAGTGGCACAAGTCCGATCTACACGCAAAGTGCCGCGAACGCGCTGTCGGCGATGCAACAGGCCTGGGGTGGTAACGCGTGGACGGTCGGTTTCACGTTCCAGATCCTCTACAACGAGGGGAACACGGTGCGCCAGACCGCCGCCACGATGATGGCGGACTGCATCACCAACATGGGCAACGCACGGGTCCACGTTTCGACGCTAGGGGTGCCGTGGGCCACGTACCTCGGCGCGCTCATCGGAAACCAGTGGACGATCGGGACGATTGGCTGGGGCGCGGACTACGCGGACGCGCACAACTTCGCGCAGCCCTTCATGGACGGACGGACGGGCGCGTTCGCTGCCTATACGGGCTACAACAACGCGACCGTGAACAGTCTGATCGACCAAGGCGTCACGGAGACCAACCCCACGATCCGCGCGCAGATCTACGCCGAGATCCAGCAGGCGGCCTACAACGACCTCCCCGGCATCTTCCTCTACCAGCCGACCGTGTTCGAGGTCCACCGGAGCTGGATTCAGGGTTGGTACCACAACGAGATCCTCGGCGAGGACACCTACTTCTTCGCGTACACGAAGGGCTGACGGATTCGAAGGGGGGCCCCGGGCCCCCACCCTTCCTTTCCCGTTCTGCATCCCGAACTCCTCCCCGACCCGAGCGCGAACGGGAAAGCCTTATAGCCGCCTCTCCGGTCTTAGAGGGATGGTTGGAGCGTGAACCTTCGAGTCTACATCATACGGCGTCTCCTCCTCCTCATCCCAGTGATTCTGGGCGTCACGCTTTTGATCTTCGCAGTCCTCCAGTTCCTGACGCCCTTCCAGCGCGCCGCCGCCTTCGCCACGAACCCGCAGGACCTGCGACCCGAGAACATCGACCGGACGATTGAGCGGTACCATCTGAACGACCCCGTCTGGGTGCAGTACGGGATCTGGATCCAGCAGGTCTTCACGGGCAACCTAGGGTTGGACCGGAACCAGCGGTCCGTCGCCACCGTCCTGGTGCAGCGGGCTCCCGCGACGGTCGAGCTCGCAGTCTACTCGGGCATCATCATCGTCATCGGTGGCATCTGGCAGGGGACCGTCGCCGCGCGGTGGAAGGACCGGGCTCCGGATCACGCGACGCGCGTCCTCGCGATCTCCGGCTGGTCCCTTCCCACGTTCTGGCTTGGCCTCCTACTCCTCGCGTTCTTCTACGGGAGGGTGAACTGGTTCCCGCCGGGGATCGTGAGCGATTGGGTCACGATCGATCGCGTGAACCCTGGCGCGTTCACGCGACACACAGGGCTCTACACTGTCGATGGAATCTTGAACGGGCAGCTCGACGTCACCTGGGACGCGATTGTGCACTTGGTCCTGCCCGTCTTCACCCTGTCGTTCGTGAGCTGGGCGATCATCACGCGGATCATGCGATCTTCGATGATCGAGGCGCTCAGCCGGGACTACGTGAAGTTCGCGAGGGCGAAGGGGGTGCCCGAGAGTGTCGTGGTCCGCCGCCACGCCCGTCGGAACGCACTCATCCCCGTCGCGACCGTATCCGGGTTCGTCGTCGCTGGGCTCCTGAACGGTGTCGTGATCACGGAGACCGTGTTCGTGCGTCCCGGGCTCGGGGAGTACGCCGCGTCCGCGGCCGTGAACCTCGACATCACTGCCGTCCTAGGGTTCACACTCGTGAACGCGTTCCTCCTCGTGATTACGAACCTCGTCGTCGACATCATGTACGCGTACATCGACCCCCGGATTCGGCTGGAGTGATCTTGTGGCCGGAAGGTCATTCTGGACGGAATTCCGGAGGTCCATGCAGCCCCGCATCCGCGAGGCGAAGTTCGGCCTGAATCGGATGAAGCAGAACCCGCTCTCCATCGTGGGCCTCGCGATTACGCTCGGGTTTGTCGTCATCGCGCTTGCTGCGCCCTTGCTCGCCCCCTCTCCATGCGGGCGGCCCGAGGTCGTGTCGTGCAACCCGAACGACCCGTTCGTCATGCCGAACTACGGGTACGAGACGGAGCCCCTACCCCCGAGCGCGGACCACCCGTTCGGGACGACGCCCGGGAGGCCCGGCCGGTACGACATCTACTACGGCGTAGTCTGGGGCACCCGAAACGCCTTCCGCGTCGGCATCGTCGTCGTCGGTTTGGCTCTCCTGATCGGCATCCTCCTAGGGCTTGTCGCCGGCTACTATGGGGGCATCCTGGACGAGATCATCATGCGGATTGTGGACGTGTTCCTCACGTTCCCGAGCCTCATCCTCGCCATCGCGATCGTCGCGGCGTTCGGGCAGAATCTCGGAAACATCATGATCGCCGTCGCCATCGTGTGGTGGCCCTCATACGTGCGCCTCGTGAGGGGCGACGTCCTCGCTGCGCGCGAGGAAGGGTACGTCCAGTCGGTCCGTGCCCTCGGCGCCTCGGATGCACGCATCATGGTGCGCCACATCCTACCGAACGCCGTCTACCCAATCCTCATCCTCGCGTCGATGGACATTGGCTCGGTCGTCCTCGTCGTCGCGGCGCTCAGTTTCCTCGGTCTCGGGGTCGGCTCGAACTACGCGGATTGGGGCGGCCTTGTGAACTTCACCCGCGACCTGATCGTGGGGCAGGCTGGCGGCGACCCGCTCGCGTACTGGTACACGTACGTCTACCCGGGACTGTTCATCTTCCTGTTCGTCCTCGGGTGGAACCTGCTCGGGGACGCGCTCCGGGACGTCCTGGATCCACGGGTTCGGAGGCGGTGATCCGTGGTCGATCGCGTCCTGATCGTTGGCGGGCTCAAGGTGAACTTCTACACGTACGCGGGCGTCGTGAAGGCGCTCGATGGGATCGACATCGACCTCCGTCCGAACGAGACTCACGGCCTCGTGGGTGAGACGGGATGCGGGAAGTCTGTGACCGTTCATAGCCTGATCAAGCTCATCCCGATGCCACCCGGGAAGATCGAGGGCGGTCGCGCCCTCCTACATGCCCCAGTCACGTGCAGAACGTGCCGCGGAAAGGGATGCCCCGAGTGCGGCGGGTCGGGGACCCTGGACACCTGTGAGGCGTGCGGGGGCGCGACGAAATGTGTCAAATGCAGGGGTTTCGGCCGGTACAAGGATGGAAAGTCATGCCGCACGTGCGGGGCCTCGGGATTGTGCGCCTCATGCGGGGGGAGCGGGAGCCGATACCTGGATCTGCTGGCGCTCTCGGCGAAGCAGATGCGGGAGATTCGCGGGGGTTCCATTTCCATGATCCTGCAGGAACCGATGAGCGCTCTGAATCCTGTGCTCACGGTCGCGGAGCAGGTTGGCGAGGCGTTCTACTATCACCAGCGCGCCGCCCTCGTGCATGGGACGCTGGCGGCGCTTGACCGGGCCCTCAAGGACATTGAGACGTCGAGGAAGTCTCGCTGGCGGCGCCCTATCCTCCGTTGGTACAGGTTTCTCTATCGCAGGATGGAACGCGACCCCGAAAGTCGGTTGCTTCAGTCCCTCCGACGCGTGCCGGTCGTCCGCCGCTACCACCGATGGCTCGCTCGGGAGATGCGCGCGCAATCCCTCGACGCTCTCAACATGGTACGGATTCCGAGCCCCGAAAAAGTTCTCGACTCGTACCCGCACGAGCTGAGCGGCGGGATGATGCAACGCGTCGTGATCTCGATTGCGCTGGCGAGCCACCCCCGCGTCCTCATCGCGGACGAGCCGACGACCGCGCTTGATGTGACGATCCAATCTCAAATCCTTCGTCTCATGGCCGACCTCAAGGGGCAGCTCGGCACGGCGATCATATTCATCACGCATGACCTGGCGGTGATCGCGCAGGTGTGCGACCGGGTCAGCGTGATGTACGCTGGCACGATTGCCGAGAGCGCCCCGACACTCCCGATCTTCCGGGAACCTCTTCACCCGTACACTCGAGGCCTCGTCCGGGCGATTCCGGGGCCTCATGAAGATGTTCAGAGATTGCCGGAGATCGCCGGGAGCGTTCCGAACCTCGTGACGCCCCCGTCCGGATGTCGATTCCATCCGCGATGCCCGTTTGCGAAGGCCGTGTGCAAGGAAGAGAAACCCCTGCTCCTGGAAGCTCGCCCCTCGCATCGCGTCGCGTGTCACATGTACGGGCCCTACGCGGAACAGTGGACGGACGCGGATCGCCTCCTCCCGCAGGAGGTTGTGACGCGATGACGGACGACGCGATCTTCCGGGTCGAGAACCTGAAGGTCCACTTCCCGATCCTTGGCGGTGTCCTTCGGAGGCCCATCGGATGGGTTCAGGCGGTCGACGGCGTCTCGTTTGCGATCCATCGGGGAGAGACGCTCGGTGTCGTCGGCGAATCGGGTTGCGGCAAGACGACGATCGGCCGGGCACTCCTCCGGCTCGTGGATGCGCGGGTTGGCTCCATCTGGTACACGCCCCGCGGCAAGGACGGTGGGTCCCCGACGCCCATCGCCTTGTCAAAGCTACCGCGCCGTCAAGTGCGTGCCCTGCGCAGCAAGATTCAGATCATCTTCCAGGACCCGTCCTCCTCCCTCGATCCCCGCATGCTCGTGAAGAACGCGGTCGCGGAGCCAATCCGCATTCACAAGATGACCGCGCTGCGTTGCACGCGATGTGAACGGCTCGTCCCCATCCACAGGGAGAGACCCGGGGCAACGTGTGAGGCGTGCGGCGGACCGACGGAATCCGTGCGCTTGAAGGGGGCGGACCTCGAGGCGCGCGTCGTCGAACTCCTCCAGCGCGTCGGCTTGAACCCGGAGCACCTGTTCCGGTTCCCGCATGAGTTCAGCGGCGGTCAGAAGCAGCGAATCGCAATCACGAGGGCGCTCGTCATAAAGCCGGAGTTCCTCGTCCTCGACGAACCCACGAGCGCCCTCGACGTCTCCGTGCAGGCGCAGATCCTGAACTTGTTGAAGGACCTGCAGAAGGAGTACGGTCTCACGTACTTGTTCATCTCCCACCACCTCGCGGTCGTACGCCACATGGCGGACCGGATTGCGGTCATGTACCTGGGGAAGTTCATCGAGGTCGCGGGGAAGGCGGCTTTCTTTGCGAACCCGCTCCACCCGTATGCGAAGGGGCTCCTCGAGGCGGTTCCCATTCCGGACCCGGAGCGCCGACGGGAGCTCCACCTGATGACGGGCGAGGTCCCTAGTCCGATCGAGCCCCCCCTTGGTTGCAGGTTCCACCCGCGGTGTCCCGTCGCGCTCCCGCATTGTGGATGGGAGGGTCGGGACCTTGCGCGTGCGCTCGAGGAGGCGTCCCAAGCGGAGGGCTCTCCAATCGCGGGTGCGATCGAGGAGATGGATTCCGACGGGTTCGCGCTCCGGATCCGAATGAAGGGCGACCCGGAGGCATCCGCCCGTGCGTTGGAAGCGTTCCTGGAGGGGGAAAAGGCGCGGGGGCGGGCCTTGTTCCAGGCCGTCGCTTCCGTGGCGAGCGAGGAGGGCGAGCTTGTGGTCCGGTTCCTGAAGGCTTTGGAGCCCGAACTGAAGGAGGTGGAGCCCGGCCATGCCGTCGCGTGCTACCTCTATTGACGGAATGGACTGGCGCACATGGTTTCTCCACGACTACGCCCGCTACTGGTACGGGTTCGGTGTGTTCCTCGTCGTGGTGTTCGGCGTCGGCGAGCTCATGCGGGTCGTAAGCCCCCTCGACACCGCGGAGGTCGTTGGCCTATTCTTCTTGCTCGTCCTCCTGGTCGGCCTCGGATTGCTAGGGTACGCACTCATATGGCGGCGCGATGGCCCCTTAGCGATCGCCTTCCTCGGGCAGTGGCGGCGATTCCGGATGGCTCTTCGGAAACTATGGCTGTCGAGGCCGTCTCCGGCGCAGAACGACGAGGACACACACGAGGACGACCCCTCCGACCCCGAGGCCCATCATCCACGGGACCCAGTCGCCTGAGGGGCGCTCCGGCGGCGTGCCGGCGGCGCGCACGTCGACTCCGTCGAAGCCTACCGCAAAGACACCGCCACGGTCCTCGGTCCACACGACGTCGATGCGGTTCGCGCCGTCCCACAGGGGATTCGCGACGGATGCCCACCGGGCGTTCGGGAAAGAGGCGATGCCCCCGGCGGGGATGATTGTCTCGGGTCCCCACGTCCCGTTCCACGCCCGGTAGCGGACTGAGGAATCGAGCTGGTCCCAGAAGACGAGAGCGGTGTCGTATCCGTCCACGGCGACGGAAGGATGCCCGCCGGGGGCGGCGAACCATCCGAGGGCGGTCGCGTTGCCCCACATCGTCCCGGATCGGATGGCGGTGGACACGGACCGCGTGCCGTTCGGGGCTTGCTCCGTCCACGCCGCGACGACGTCGCCAGCGGACGTCACCGCCAAGCTTGGGTCCAAAGCCCGGTTCGCCACGTCCGAGAGGGTTGTGATCGCCCGCCAGCGGTCTTCCCGCTCCGCATGGACGACGAACCACTGGGCCCCCGTGAAGAGGAACCACGCAACGTGCGGCCGGTCGTCGGGCCCGATCGCCAGGGAGGGGTTGTTCGCGTCCCGGAGCCCCGTGGAAACGGTCTCCGTGGCGCCCCACGTCGCATTCGCAGCGCGCAGGCGGTAGTAGACCTGGTACGTGGCTCCGTCGAACCCGTACCAGGCGAGGTGAATTCGGTCCTGACGGTCCGCGCCGATCGCCGGAAACCCGGAGTAGCCAGGCGTGAAGGAGATCTGCGTCCGTGGCCCCCAGGACCCGGACCACACCGCGTGGAACACCTGGAGGTCGGAGCCAAGGCGCTCCGTCCAAGTAAGGTGGAGCCGATCCCGGGAGTCCATGGCCAGGGAGGCCCGGCTCATCTCCGACGACGCGTCGGGATTCCGAGGGAGGGGGGACCACGTGACGCCACCATCCCCGGAGCGGAATACGTGAACGGCGACGCCCAGCGCCCCGTCGGGCACGCGCGCCGCCACATACACCCGACCCAGGGAGTCGCGGGCGACCTTCCGCTGGCCGTTCCACTGCGTTGCATCCGCGACCGCGTCGAGCGTCACTGGGGCCGCCGAGGCCAGCGGCTCCCGAGCCATCACGAGGGCGAGGACGACGAGGACCGTCGCAGCGCCCCGGAAAGCCTTCACGTCCATGGGTACGGGTGTGCGGCATAAGAAGATGGGGACGGGCATCCTCGTACGACTGCGCTCCCCTCTGCCAGGCCCCCTTTCCACCGGAAGCGATACAAGGACTTAAATAGAGCAAGTTTCGTGGTTCCCCCGGGTCGGGAGCGAGGTCTGGTTGTATGCAGGAAGTGGAGGCCCTTACGCGATGTCCCGAATGCAAGGGAGAACACCTTGTCCGGGACTACGAGCGCGCGGAGATCGTCTGTGAGGACTGCGGGCTCGTCCTCGACGAATTCCTGATCGACGAAGGCCCTGAGTGGCGGGCCTTCGACTCCGAGCAGCGGGAGTCGCGGGAGCGCGCCGGACCCCCGAGCACGATGCTGAGCCATGACA
>Ga0209323_10003244_pt1 | contig 10855 bp, 23 predicted proteins | sample Rifsed19ft2_FD_184014 | JGI IMG/M metagenome (GOLD analysis project Ga0209323, IMG submission 184014) | Soil microbial communities from Rifle, Colorado, USA - sediment 19ft 2 (version 2) | ecosystem: Environmental > Terrestrial > Deep subsurface > Rock core/Sediment | place: Rifle, Colorado...
AAGGACGGGCCACCGCGCCGCTCACTTCTCAGGGCGGACGGCGCGGCGACCCGCAGCAACCACCCGGAGGGCGGATGCCGTGCAGAGTCTAACGCAGCCCCCGCGAGACGGAACCCCGGTCGCGCTCGAGCTCTCCCTGTCGTGGGAGGGTCACCGGGTCCGAATGGTCGGCACGCACGAGCGCCCCGAATGGGTAGCGAAGGACGTCTGCCGCGTCCTCGGCATCCACAACAGTCGTGACGCCTTACGCGACATCGTTCCTGACGCCGAGAAGGGGGTCGCTTTCTCCGACACCCTTGGCGGCAGGCAGGAGGTCGCGACCGTCAAGGAGGGCGGCCTCTACCGACTCATGAGCCGGAGCCGGAAGCCATCGGCCGCGCGTTTCCAGGCGTGGCTCTTCGGCGAGGTCATCCCCTCGATCCGGAAGCACGGCTGCTACCCGGCCCCTGTGGGCCCGGCCCTACCCGCGAGCGTCGACCTCCGCAACGCGAAGCACCTCGCGGTCCTCATGCTCCAGCTCGGGGAGATCGTCGCCGAGAAGAACGCAGTCATCGCGGTGCTGGCTCCGAAGGCAGAGGTCTATGACGACTGCATGTCCTCGGCCGACCTGCTGACCGTGGCGCAGGTCGCGAACATTCTGGCACGACCAGGCCGCCCGCTCGGGGAGGTCCGGCTCTTCCGGTTCCTGCGCGCCAAAGGTGTCCTGCAGAACGACAACCGGCCCTTTCAGGGGCAGATCGATGCGGGCCGCTTCGTCGTCCGCGAGACGCCCTGGACGAAAGGCGATGGCATCCAGCGGATCCAGGTCCAACCCCTCGTCTCGCAGGCGGGGGTCGAGTACGTCCGGCGCCAGCTCGATGCCATGAGCGGGCAGCTCAGCATCCTGCCGGCTCGCCCGGCGCGGGTGGATCGATGAGCGCGATGCGGATGGTGGCCCAAGGCGAGCGCGCCGGGCGGCCGACCAGGGCCGAGGTCCTGCGCCAGATCGCGGACGCCTTCCAGGCCGCCGGCGCCGCGCTGGCGCTTCTGCTCGAAGCCCCTGACGAGCCACCCGCAGCGCGGCCCGCCGACGATCCCATGCTCACGGTGCCCGAGGCTGCGCGCGAGATCCGGAGGAGCGCCTCCTTCGTGCGGGGGCAGTGCCGGCTCGGGCGCATCAAGTCGATGAGGGACGCCAACGGCTACCGGATTCGCCGGAGCGCGCTGGCGGTCTACGAACGGCGGAGGACTTCATGAGGGTCGAATTCCCGGTGCTCCGCGAAGGCCAGATGGTGATGCTCGCCGAGGGACCGCACCGGGTTGTCCGCGTGACCCCGTGCGCGGCGTACGTGCGCCCGGCCTATCGGGAGCCGATGACGGTCACGTTGCCGACGGGGCGCACGTTTCAGGCCCACGTGGGCGGCTCCGTGTTCGCGATATCGCGGCGCGCGGCCGTGAAGCTGATCGCGTAATCAGAAGGAGGAATGGGTATGAAGAAGCGAGCGAAGAAGCAGGCGAAGGGTCGGGCGCGGGTCGCGGACGTGACGTTCGTGAAGGCCTGGGCGAAGGCCGATTCGGTGGACGACGTCGCGGCCTCGGTCGGGATGGCCTACAGCGGCGTGCAGGCGCGCGCGGCTCTCCTGCGTGGCGCCGGCGTCAAGCTGCCGAAGTTCCCGCGCCGCAAGCGCGAGATTGACGTCGCCGGGCTCAACGCGCTGCTGAAGAGAGCCCGATGAGCTCCGGAGGCAAGCCGACTCTCGGCGACCGCGTGCAGGACCAGATCACCAAGATCACCGGGATCGTGGTCAGCACCACCGACTGGCTCTACGGATGCCGGCGCATCGGCGTTCAGCCGGAGGAGCTCAAGGATGGGAAGCCCGTCGAGGCGATGCACTTCGACGAGGCGCAGCTCGTCGTGATCCAGGGCGGCGTGATCAGACCGGCGACGCAGCCGGTTGCCCCGCCGACCGGCGGCCCGCCGCGCGGCGAGGAAGTTCGATGAGCGCGGACCCGACGCCGCGTTTCGTCCCCACGATCGACCGACGCCGCCCGGACCCGCGCCTGGAGTCGGTCCGCCTCGACGCGGAGGCCGTCCGCGCCGCGCTCGACGAGGCGAAGCGCGTCGAGTCCGGGATGCGCGACGGACACCCCAGCTGCAGCCTCGAGAGCCTCGTCATCCTAGCGGTGCTCGCCTACCTCCGGACGGCGAAGGAGACGGCCCGCCGCGGCGCCTGCTTCCCGCTGCGGAACGGGACGCGCGTGGAGGGCGTCCACCCGAAGGATGTCCAGGCTGCGCTCGCCATGGTGCACCACTGGGGCGGCCTCGCGATCGAGGGGCCGCAGGGCGAGGAAACGATGGCGCGCGCGCTCGGCGCCGCACTGGCGTCGCGGGACCAGAGGGCGGCTGAAGAGCGGACACATCATCGGCGGCGCGATCCGCGGGTGGCAGAGATGATCGACCAGGTCGCGCACCGGGTCGCGGTCCACCGGACAGTCGTGGCGAGCAGCCAGAGGTAAGGGCCCCTCATGCTGAAGAGCGCGCCCGCGATCCTGTTCGCGGACGCCGTCGAGCACGGCGCCGGCGGGCGACCTACCTGCTGGCTCTGCCGCGGAACCGGGCTCCTCCAGGTCGGCGGCCACTGCACCCACGGGCTGCGCCGCGGCGACAACCGCCCCTGTACCGATGCCTGTGTGCGGTCGGAGGGTTGCCCAGCCTGCGGCGGCACCGGCATCCAAGAGAGGAAACCAGAACGATGAGCGAGACGATGACGAGAATCGAACAGGCCGTGGTGCCGCGTGAGCAAGCCGGAATGCTGGCGATGGCGACGATGCCCGAGGGCGAGTTCGAGCAGCGCCTCGTCGCCCTGAAGCGCGGGCAGGACCGCATCAAGCGGATCAAGCAGGAGCTCATGGAGGAAGACGCCCACTACGGCGTCATCCCGGGCACGAAGAAGCCGACGCTGCTGAAGCCAGGGGCCGAGGTGCTCTGCTCGATCTACGGCTTGCGGCCGGACTTCATCCCGACGCTCGAGACGGGGGACGGAGTCACGGCGCCCACGCTCCGCGTGACGATGCGCTGCGAACTGCACCTCGGGGACATCGCGGGCCCGGTCGTCGCTGTGGGCTACGGCTCGGCGAACTCCTGGGAGCGAAAGCACCGCTACCGCCGCGGCGAGCGTGCCTGTCCGGCCTGCGGTGTCGTGGGCCAGGTCATCAAGGGCAAAGAGGAGTACGGCGGTGGGTGGATCTGCTGGCAAAAGAAGGGCGGATGCGGGGCCAAGTTCCCGGATGGCGCGCCCGAGATCGAAGCCCAGCAGGTCGGCGATATCGAGAACCCCGACCCCTACGACCTCGAGAACACGCTCGTCAAGATGGCGAAGAAGCGGGCGCACATCGACGCGGCGCTCACCGGCACGGCGTCGAGCGATCTGTTCACGCAGGATCTGGAGGAGCAGGGGCCCGGCGAGAAGGACCACGCTCCGAAGTCGGCCCGGCTGGCTGCGAGCGCGCCGCCGCGCCAGGAGGCCCCCCCGCCGCAGGACCCCGACGAAGAGGGAGCGGAGCGGGAGCCCGATCCGGAGGAGGTCTACGCACGCCACGGCGTCGAACCGCCGCGCCGCGCGCAGGTTTCGCGCCCCCCGGCCGGTCCCAAGGCTCCCTGCCCGGTGTGCGGCAAGCCGGCCGGGCCGTCGAAGTTCCCGAAGGCCGGCAAGACGCACTACTGCTACGGCTGCCAGCATCCGTTCGAGCCCGGAGCCGGCAGATGAGCGCCCCCGAAGTCGTCACGGCGCTCGCCAAGCACCTGCCGGCCGATCGCGTCGACGAGGCGATCCAGCTTCTCGACGAGCGCGGCCTCGCGAAGCTCGAGCTCATGGCGCGCGAGATCGGGGCGGTGTCCGAGGCGGTCTCGCGCAAGCCCCTCGAGAGCGACGCCGACGAGGGCATCGCAGCAGAGCTCCTCGCCCGAGGCGTCGCCGCCCTACGCGAGATCGACGCCCTGCGACGCACCCAGACCGACCCGCTGAACGCCCAGGTCAAGGCGATCAACGGGCTGTTCAAGGTCGTCACGGACCCGGCCGACCAGCTCGTGGGTAAGGGCGGGACGCTCGAGAGGCTGCTACTGGCCTATCGCCAGGTGAAGCGCGCGCGCATCGCGCGGGAGCAGGAGGAGCAACGGCGCAGGCAAGAGGAAGCCGCGCGCAAGGAAGCCGAGGCGCTCGCGAAAGCCGAGGCGGCGAAGGATGCGAAGTCGCGGGCGGCGGCCCTGGCCGAGGCCGAACAGGCTTCGAAGGAGCAGGCTGTCGCGCTCCTCGACACGCCTCGGGAGATGACGCGCGGGGTGCGGACGGACAGCGGCACCGTGTCGGGCCGCGACCGATGGGTGCTGTTGGGCATCACGGACATGGACGCGATCCCGCCCTCATATTGGGGCGACCCCATCGTGATCGAGGCGCTCAAGAAGGTCCTGCAACGGGCGATCACGGGCGGCGTGCGCGAGATCCGGGGCTGCGCAATTGGTTTAGAGGAAGGTCTCACCCGGAGGATCGGATAGGTGAGCCGTCACTTGGGGCGCGTCGACGAGCGGGGCGTGCTGCGCTTCCGCGATGTCGGCGCATTCCAAGCGGCCCTCAAGCGCCAGTCCGGGCGCGAAATCTACGTGACGGTGACCCGAGCCGGCGCGGAGAAGCCGACGCAGGACCAGCACGGCTACTACCGAGGTGTGGTGCTCCCGCTGCTGGCAGACGAGTGGGGCTGGGCCGACCAGGCCGAGCTGCACTTCAGGCTGAAGGAACGCCATATCCCCCCGGAACTCTGGGTGCCGCGCTACCTCGGCCGCGAGGCTCCGATGCGCGAGCCGCCCTCGAGCGCGGATCTCACGGTCGAGCAGTTTTCGGCCTTCCTTCAGGCTGTGATCGATCACGCGACCGAGGAAGGAATCAGCGTCCCGCCGCCACGCGGGAAGGAAGTCGCTTGAGAACGGAGGCTTCATGCGCACCATCGAATCCCGTCGCTTCGTCGCCGGTGGCCAGGAGCTCCGGCTGTTCCTCGTCGAAGAGAAGGGACACCGGCTTCCGTTCCGGATCCGGCTGAAGCACGGGGCGAAGGCCGGCGTCGTGGCCGGCTTCGCTTCCGAGCCCGAGGCGCAGGCCGCGCTCGAGGTTCAGGTCGAGAAGGCGACTGGCGCCGGCTGGACGCACGTCCCGGGCCAGGTCCGGCTCGCCCTCGAGATCCCGGCGGCACCCAGCGCCACGCCGTCGTCCGTCGCCCCCGGCTGCGCCCACGAGTCCATCCAGGCGTACCTGCCGAAGCTGGCGCCCGGCAAGTGGATCGTCTGCCCGACATGTGGGGAGAACGTCAAGTGAGGCCCACAGTGATCGACGAAGACGACGACGAAGATGCCGGTCTTGGGTGCCTCATCGCCGTGGCGAGCGTCGCCGCCAGCGCGGCCTTCACGCTCTGGCTCGGCTGGCTCACCTGGGAAGCGATCAAGCGCCGAGACGTGACCGACCTCCTCATTCTCGCCGGAATCTTCATTGCATTCCCGGCGTGGCACATGGTCAGTCGCGCGCTCGAGCACGAGCACAAGGACGAGATGGCAGCACGCGTCTCGGACGCCTGGCTCAAGGAACACGGCGGGCCGCAGCCATGAGCAGCTCGAGCACGCTCGGCCAGCACGCCGAAGTGGTCCTACTCCCGCGCGCGAACCACCTCCACCGCGTCCCGTGCCCCGTCGCGGATTCGAGCATGTTTGACAGCTACGACCAGGTGCCAGGTCCCTATCAGTGCACCGACAGCACCGGCCGGAAGCGGAAGCGCCACGAGTACCTCGTCAGCACCCGGGCCGGGACACGCTGCCTCTGGTGCTGGCGCCGTAGAGCGTGGGAGCCGATTTGAATGTGCTCTATGAAGCTTGGCGGCGAGTGAACCGTGGCGACGCAGCGCCCCATCGACTTCGCCCCGCCCGTCGTGGCGCTGATCCCGCTTGCGGTGCCCCCGCACGACCCCGGGAGGCTGGCACGCACGGCTCCGGTAGAGGGCGAGCCATTCGAGGCGTCTCGGATCTGGCTCCTGGGACGGCTCCAGCGTGGCCCGGTCTCGACGCTGGAGCTGCGGTCCCCTCCCTGGCTGGCGTCGATGAACCCGGCTCAGCGGGTGTACGAGCTGCGGCAGAGGCAGCACGACATCCGGACGGAGCGCGAGGGGAAGGACTACCGCTACGCGCTCTACGTGGACGGCGTGATGGTGCGCTCGTGAACGAGCCTGAGCCCAAGATCACCGCCTTCGTCTGTGCGCCGAGGTGTCTCGACGGTGGTGAGCACGACGACAAGGCATACGTGGCTCTCTACGGCGAGCATGGCGAGGTTTGCGGTGGCTCCGTTGCGTGCTCGAAGTGTGGCTCGTCGGCGTTCGAGCGTAGCCTGCTGGAGTTGCCGTGATCGACATCCGGCAGGGCGACGCGCTCACGCTGCTGCGCGAGATGCGCTCGCGTCTGGAGGATTCGTCCAGATCGAACGCGGTCGCGATGGGCGTCGAACGTGAGTTTGGAGTGGAGAGGCAGGCCGATGACCGATGAGCGTCCCGTCTGGGAGCGAGCAGCCTATATCTGGTATGCGGGATCGCATTTTTCTGCTACAGGACTCCTCTGTATGTCGTGTAACCGAGCGCGCGGAAGGGCGGTGGCCGCATGAAAGCCCCGTCGCCGGCCTTCAGCTTCTACCCGAAGGACATTCTGAGCGACGAGGCCGCGGCGTCGATGACAGACGAGGAGCTCGGGGTCTACGTGCGGTTGCTTTGCCACGCATGGCTTGAGGGGTCAATCCCGGCCGACATGGACCGCCTCGCCAAGATGACCCGTCGCCGGCGCCCAGTCTTCGAGAAGCTCTGGAAGGCGATTGGCCTGTGCTGGCGTCAATCCGACGACGATCCGGGGCGACTGGTGCAGGGTCGTCTCGAGCAGGAGCGGGTGAAGCAACGGGCCTACAGCGCGACTCAATCCGAGCGCGCGAAGGCCGGAGTTCAGGTGCGCCGCGGCTCAGCCGTGGCTCAGCCTGGGCATAGCCAGCGTACCAGCCCAGAGGCAGCCGGAGCCAGCCTTCCGTCTCCGTCTCCGGATAACGCATCTACCTACCTACCTACCGCGCGCGCGGACGCCGCCGGATCGCCGTTTCCGGAGCAGCGAGCGGATGACGCCACGAAGGCGATGATCCGGACGTTGCAGTCGAAGTTCGGCGGGCTGCTGGCGAAGCTGTCCGAGCACCCGAAGTCGAGGCGGATGGTCCCGGCCTGGTGCAAGGTCTGCACGGCCTACGACAAGCCTGGGGTCGGTCGGATGGACGGCGTCTCGGACTACCGGACCGTGTTCTCGATCGAGCGCTTGGAGCGATCGATACGGGACGCGGAGTGGAACCTCGAACAACTCGACCGGCAGCCCGAGGTGCAGCATGGCGCGTGACACGACGCTCGGCCGCAACGTGCTCGGCCACGAGCCCGAGGCGCTACCGCAGCGCGACCCTGACGCCGCGGCGTTCTTCGAGGCGATCCGGCTGCGGGCCAGCGGCGCCATCCAGGCCGACGCCTTCGCGACGTGGTGGCGGCCGGCGCGGGGATGGTCATGGGAGCAGGGCGACACGCCGGAGACGCTCGTGATCGCTCTGCCGTCGGTGCAGTTCGTGTGCTGGTGGCGCGCGCTGTACATGGGCTGGCTGGCGACATTCGCGCGGGAGCTCGACCGGGAGGGGCTGCGATTCAGGTTCGTGGTGATCGACCCAGAGCCTGCGACCACGCACGAGGGCAGTGTCCGGTGATCTATGGCCTCGACCTTCGACGCGTCCGTGGAGCCAAGCCGCTGCGCTGCTCGCAAGGCATCATGCACCAGAGCACGCTGGAGGCCCGCCGCTGCACGGAGCTTCACCTGATGCAGCTCGGCGGCCTCATCCGCGATCTCGAGGCGCATCCGCAGCCGAAGTTCTCGCTCGACGTGAATGGAGTCCATGTCTGCTGCTATTTCGCCGACTTCCGGTACTTCGACAACGACCGCCGGGAGGTCGTGGTGGAGGACACCAAGGGGTGGATCACCGAAGTCGCGCGCCTGAAGCTCAAACTCGTCGCGGCCGTGCACGGCGTCAACGTCGAGCTGGTGAGGAAGGTCGGGCGAAGAGCGGGGTGGCGGCGATGACGGAATGGGCCGACGAGCGGCCACAGCGGCTAGAGGCGGAGTTGCGGGCGCGGGTCGAGGAGCTGACGAATCACATCAAGTGCCACTGGTGCGGATTCGTGTGGAACAAGCTCGAGGTGCCCGAGCGTCACGAGTGCTCCAACAATCCGCTCGTGATCGAGCGGGACACGCTCCAGGCCCGGCTCACGGCGGTGGTGGAGGCGCTGGAGTCTGCTGAGCACACGATAGCTGTGGGGCAGCGTCAGTACGCAGCGGCAGTGCGGCTGGTGAAGACATATGTAGACCCTCTCGACATCTTCCCGGAAGATACCGGCGCGGTTGCAGAGGCGATCAAGGACGCTGAAGACTTCGCCGCCGCCCGAGAGCAGCCGACGCAGGGGAACCAGGAGGGCGAGCGAGCGTGACGCCGCGCACCTGCCCGGTCTGCGGGCGCGCGTGGATCTTGGTTCAAGGCGAACCTCCCTGGCCCCGCTGTCCAACCTGTCGTATGGGCATGTCGCCGCTGTCTGGGAAGGTGGGCGGGCGGACGCGCGAGGAAGCGGAGCGCGCGCCGCGCGAGCCGGCGCCGCCCAAGGAGCTGGGAGCGTGAGCACGCCAAGCCCAGCCGAGCGCCTCGCGGGCCGCCTCGCGCACCTCCCGCCGGACGGGATACGCGCGTTGGATGGATCGCTCGACCGTGCCGAGGCGCGAGCTCGGGCGACGGGGCGGCGCGTGATAGTGGCGGTGAAATTCGAGGTGGGGCCGGATGGGCTCGAGGCGCTCGAGCTTCCGGAACGCTTCGAGCGTAGGATGGCACAGGGGGAAGCATGAGCGAGCGGATCACGGAAGACGAGCTTTCGGAGAGCGACCCTGACGGCTGGTACGCCATGTGGGGTCCGTCATTGAGCCCGATCGCGGCCCGGTATTGACGGCTGAAGCGCGCTTCGGGCTGCGCCTCGTTGCCGAGGTGCGCCGGCTGCGGGGGCTGATTGCTGGGCACTACGCACCGCGATTCCCGGAAGAGGGCGAACTGGCAGCGGACGCCTTGATGGCCGAGGCGCGCGCCATCCGGGAGGAGCAGGGCCGATGAAGAAGAGGCGGATGAAGCACGGCGCTGCTGCGCGCGAGGCTGCGCTCCGCGCCCAGGTCGAGGAACTGAAGCGGAATCTGGACCAGCTCAGCAAGTGGGCGGACGGGCTCGTGACCGAGACGCGGCGGTTGCAGGGGATCGAGCAGCGTGCCGAGGAACTGACGCGGGAGCGGGACGAGGAAGCGCAGATGGCCGATGCGCTGCGCGATGAGCTTGACCAAGCGATGTAGAGGCCAGGCAGCGGGGCTTGACGAACAGGCGTAAGATTAGCGTGTCGTAAGCCTGAGCCCCCGGCAGTATCAGCGGGGGCGGGGAAGGCCGCCGGGCCGCGGCAGTGCCAGCGCGGAGAGGAGCCGGATCTCTCTGCGGGGGTGCGATGGTCGAAGCGGCCGGGCCTGAAGCGCGGGCGGATCTGGAGCTCGTCCGCGTCTCGATCGCGCCGGAAGGCTGCTTCGGGGTCCTGCTGGTCGCAGGGCTTCCGGCAGGCCCGGTGACGCTGGAGAGGACCTACCCTCTCGCCGACAGCGCGCCACGCGGCCCCCAGTTCGTGAAGATCCCGCCCGGCCGCTATCGCTGCGTCCGTTCCTACTTCAACGGGGGCCGCTACGACAGCTACGAGGTGACCGGAGTCACCGGACATGACCGGCTGCTGTTCCACATCGCGAACGAGGAATCGGACCTAGATGGCTGCATCGGCGTTGGCCAGCGGTTCAGCCGCTTCTCCATTCGCGAATCGCGGCTCGGCTTCGCGCAGTTCATGCAGCTCATGGGCGGGCGGGAGTCTTTCGAGCTGCTGGTGAGGAACCCATCGTGAAGCTGCCTTGGGCTTGGGCCAGGGTGGGGCGGGGGCCGCGGCGGTTGCCCCCGGCCGTTGCCTCCCGCCCCGACGTTCCCGCTTGGAGCTATCGAATGAGGAATCATCGTTGGCGCTTCGCGTGGGCGTGGTTCATCGCGGCCGTCATTCTGGGCCTGCCCGCCTGTGGGGGCAAGATCCCTCTGCCAGACAGCGACGGGGATGGGCTACCGGACGTCATCGATCCCTGCCCGACGAACCCAGACCCGGCGTGCGTGCCCGACCAGCCTCCACCGGGAGCATATGACTGCACCAACCCTCCGGCCCTCGCCGGCTTCTACGCTGTGGCAGATCCGGTTCCGGACCGCTACATCATCGTGCTGAAGCAGGAGGCCGCCACACGCACCGTCGCATCGGTCCAAAGCATCGCCAGTAAGTTCGGCGTGAAGGACATCCAGACCTTCACGCGCGTGCGCTCCGGCTTCGTCGGCAGGCTCGACAAGACGAAGCTCGCTTCCCTGCTCGCGAGCTCCGAGGTCCAGTTCGTTCAGCAGGAAGGTCGGAAGAAGGTCAGCGTCTCGTGGGGCCTTGACCGCGTGGATGCGCGTGAAGGACTCGACGGCGTTTTCGATCCTGGCGCCACCGGTGCGGGCGTCCACATCTACGTGTCCGATACGGGGGTCACCAAAACCAACGACCTGGGCGACCGGCTCTCGGACGATTGCTTCAGCACGATCGTGTTCCGCGGCTGCGAGGATGGTCATGGCCACGGGACGCACGTCGCGGGCACCGCTGCCGGAACGACCTGGGGCGTCGCCAAGCGGGCGATCGTCCACTC
>Ga0209323_10003261_pt1 | contig 10819 bp, 9 predicted proteins | sample Rifsed19ft2_FD_184014 | JGI IMG/M metagenome (GOLD analysis project Ga0209323, IMG submission 184014) | Soil microbial communities from Rifle, Colorado, USA - sediment 19ft 2 (version 2) | ecosystem: Environmental > Terrestrial > Deep subsurface > Rock core/Sediment | place: Rifle, Colorado...
GACTTTTGTCTTATCAGCGACAAAGACCATGAGATCACCCTTCACAGCGCCCAGTCTTTCCGCAACATCTTTTAACTGATCCTGTGTAAAGAACTTTGTTATCGGCGCTTCAAATCCATTCTCTGCAACCTTTATCCATGCAAGTCCTTTTGCACCATACCCTTTGGCAAACTCCGTCAGGTCATCAAGTTCCTTGCGTGAGGAGGCGGCAAGACCGGGCAGTGCAATCCCTTTTACTATACCCTTCTGCTCTATAGTCTGTTTAAAGACCTTAAACTCAACTACGGATGCAATGTCTGAGATGTCCTTTAATTCAAGGCCGAAGCGAAGATCAGGTTTGTCTATCCCATACCTGTCCATCACCTCTTTATACGGCATCCTCGGGAATGGGGTCTTCACATCAATCCCCTTTGTCTCTTTTATCACCTTGACGAGCATCTCTTCCATCAGTGAGATAACATCCTCACGGTCAACAAACGACATCTCCAAATCAATCTGTGTAAACTCCGGCTGTCTGTCTGCCCTGAGGTCTTCATCCCTGAAACACTTAACAATCTGATAGTAGCGGTCGAACCCTGCCACCATCAGAATCTGTTTGAAGAGCTGGGGCGACTGCGGCAGTGCATAGAAGTTACGCGGGTTAAGCCTGCTCGGGACTAAGTAGTCCCTTGCACCTTCAGGCGTACTCTTTGTAAGGAACGGCGTCTCTACATCTATGAAACCCTTCGCATGAAGAAAGTCCCTTACTGAATTGATAAATCTGTAGCGGAATAAGAGATTATTTCTGAGTCTCTCCCGCCTTAAATCGAGATACCTGTATTTGAGCCTCAGATTTTCTGCAACCTCTGTCTCCTCATCTATAGGAAATGGGACAGTCTTTGATGCATTGAGTATCGTAAGGCTGTCAGCCAGTATCTCTACCTCACCTGTGGGGAGTTTACTGTTTTCAGTACCCTGAGGCCTTGCGGCAACCTCTCCGTCTACTGCTATGACATATTCACTCCTCAATTCATGGGCTGTCTTATGCACATTGCTGTCCCGTTCCGGGTTAAAGACAACCTGGACAAGGCCCTCACGGTCGCGGAGGTCAATGAAGATCAACCCGCCGTGATCTCTTCTCCTGTTTACCCAGCCGGTAAGCGATACCTTATTGCCTATGTCACTCTTTCTTAGTTCACCACAGTAGTGTGTGCGTTTCAATAGGAAATCCTTTCTAATCATGTCATCCCGAACTCGTTTCGGTATCTCCTAATCCTGCATCTTGTGAGAGATCCTGAAATAAATTCAGGATGACAGACAAAGACTTCGAGCCGACCATAAAGGTCGGCGCTACCTGCCTGCCGCCACCTTTTTACCAATAACGCCAGCCGCCTCATTCTTCAGTCTTTTTACCTCATCCGGCGTCATATGCCTGTACTTGCCCAATGGGACATTTCCCAGCGCTAAAGAGCCATAGGTTACACGTATGAGTTTTGACACCGGATATCCTACTTCCTCCAGCATCCTTCTGACCTGACGGTATCTCCCCTCATGTACTATAATCTCAACCCATGAGTTGGCGTCCGTCTTTTTTAACTTATTTACTTTTGCAGGCGCAGTCAGACCTTCTCTCAGTTTTACACCTTTTCTTAATTTTTCAATCGCCTTATCCTCAATAATCCCTTTGACCTTGGCCAGGTATGTCTTTGGCATCTCGTGAGATGGGTGCATCAGGGAATGTGCAAGGTCTCCATCGTTAGTCATGATCAAAAGACCTTCTGTATCATAATCAAGCCGTCCGACCGGGACAACCCTCGCTTTAACTCCCTTCAGCAGTTCTGTTACAACCGGTCTCCCCTCAGGGTCCTTCATTGACGTAATAAACCCCCTTGGTTTGTTCAGGACAATGTACGTCTTACTCTGGGGAATATGAATAAGTTTCCCGCTGACCTTTATCGCATCCTTTTCAGGGTCAGCCTTGGTACCGAGTTCTGTGACAACCCGGCCGTTGACAGTGACGCACCCTTCCAGGATAAGCTCTTCAGCCTTCCGTCGTGATGCAGCGCCTGCCGCTGATATGATCTTCTGTAATCTTTCCTGCAAATCTATTCTCCATTAACCTTTACATTGCCATCCAAAGTTGACGCTCAAAAATGCCCAGGTGCAAGGAAGGACTTATAATTTGAGCTGAGGCGTACTGTGTTGTACGTTGAAGCTCAAATTTTAAGTTCTGACGCCGCAGATGGGCGTTTTTCAGCGTCAACTATTCCCACTCAATAGTACTGGGCGGTTTGGAACTAATATCGTAAACCACCCTGTTCACCCCTTTAACCTCGTTAATTATCCTGTTTGATATCCTGCCAAGAAGCTCATATGGAAGTTTCACCCAGTCCGCTGTCATCCCGTCCATGCTTGTTACGGCCCTGAGAGCAACAACATTTTCATACGTCCGCTCATCACCCATGACCCCTACAGTCTTAACAGGAAGAAGCACTGCAAAGGACTGCCATATTTCTTTATAAAGCCCCTCTCTCTTTATCTCCTCCATAACTATTGCGTCTGCCTCTCTCAATACACTCAATCTCTCTTCCGTAATATCCCCCAGCACCCTTATTGCGAGCCCTGGACCCGGGAAAGGTTGTCTCCACAAAATCTCTTCAGGTATCGCAAGCTCTTTACCAAGTACCCGCACCTCATCCTTGAATAACTCCCTCAGCGGCTCAATAAGATCAAATTGCATCCTGGTCGGGAGACCTCCCACATTGTGGTGTGTCTTAATAGTCGCCGACGGTCCCTTGAAAGATACACTCTCGATTACATCAGGATAGAGAGTCCCCTGGGCAAGGAACTCCGCCTTTCCGGTCTTCTTTGCCTCTTTTTCAAATATCCTTATAAACTCTCTCCCAATAATCTTCCGCTTTTTCTCAGGGTCAGTAACTCCTTCGAGTTTTTCCAGAAAAGTATCAGAGGCATCAACGTACCTGAGGTTTAAGTGCAGCGTGTCACTGAACATCTGCTGAACCTTCTCTGCCTCGTCCTTACGAAGGAGGCCATTATTGACAAATATGCTGGTGAGCTGTCCGCCGACTGCACGGCTGACAAGTGTAGCAACTACAGTGGAATCAACTCCTCCGCTGAGTGCGCATATCACGTGTTTACGTCCGACCTTCTTTTTGATATTCTCTATGGAATAGTCCAAGAACGACTTCATCGTCCATGTGGCTGAACATCCGCATATATTGTAAACAAAGTTATGGAGTATCTTAGTCCCATTCTGTGTGTGTACTACCTCCGGGTGAAATTGCAGACCGTAGAACCTCCTCCGGTCATCACCCATTGCAGCAATAGGGGAATTTGCCGTGTGTCCTATGGCTGAAAAACCTTCAGGCAGTGCATCTATCTTATCACCATGGCTCATCCATACGACCGAACCATTACCTACCCCCTCAAGGACGTTAGTATCGTCATCAATGGACAGCTCTGCCTTCCCATATTCCCTCTTCAGCGCCTTTCCAACTTTTCCTTCAAACAGGTATGTCATGAGCTGCATGCCGCCTTCAAAGAGGTATGTCATGAGCTGCATGCCGTAGCATATGCCGAGGACAGGTACATTCAGATTAAATATCTTGTCGGTACAGATCGGAGCGCCCTTCTGATAGACGCTTGAAGGCCCGCCGGAAAGGATAATCCCCTTTGGATTAAACTTTTTTATTTTGGCAATGGGCACATTGTACGGCATTATCTCGGAATAGACCCTGGCCTCTCTCACACGCCTCGCTATAAGCTGGGTGTACTGGGAACCAAAGTCAAGTACGAGAATTTTATCTGAATGGATGTCTTTCACACTTCTCCCTCAAGGTGATAATTCGGCGCCTCTTTTGTTATGATCACATCATGTACATGACCTTCCCTGTAACCGGCAGCAGAAACCCGCACAAACCTTGCCTTTGCCTTTAACTCTTCAATGGACCCGCACCCGCAATAACCCATACCTGACCGTAGTCCACCGACAAGCTGATATATCACTGCAGAAAGAGTCCCTTTATAAGGTACCCGTCCTTCTATACCTTCCGGGACAAGCTTCTTTTCACTTACCTCACCTTCCTGGAAATAACGGTCCCTGCCTCCGCGCTCCATCGCTCCAAGGGAACCCATGCCGCGGTACACCTTGTAACTCCTCCCCTGGAGTAAGACAACCTCGCCCGGGCTCTCCTCTGTCCCTGCAAAGAGCCCTCCTATCATAACAACATCAGCGCCTGCTGCAATAGCCTTCACGATATCACCGGAGTATTTAATCCCGCCATCAGCTATAACAGGGACACCGTGAGCTTTCGCAACCTCAGAGCATCTTGATATGGCTGTCAATTGCGGCATACCGGCTCCAGATACAACCCTTGTAGTACATATAGAACCCGGTCCAACCCCGACCTTGACCGCATCTACTCCGGCGCTTATCAGGTCCTTTGCACCCTCTGCCGTAGCGATATTACCTGCCATAACACTCATGTCAGGGAACCTCTTTTTGATATATTCGACCATCTCAAGCACCCTAATGGAATGACCATGCGCGGTGTCCACTACAATGACATCTACGCCGACTGCAATGAGGGTTTCCACCCTCCTTCTCTCATCCTCACCAACCCCGACAGCAGCGCCGACCCTTAGCCTGCCCATCTCGTCTTTACATGCGTTAGGATGCTGTATCCTCTTCTCAATGTCCTTAATTGTGATGAGACCTTTAAGGTTAAAGGCTTCATCCACAACAGGCAGTTTCTCAATCCTGTTCTTTTGCAGGATTTCCTTTGCATCTTCCAGGGTAGTACCAACCGGCGCTGTAATGAGATTATCCTTTGTCATAAGATCGGCCACAGAAAGGTCAAGCCTCTTTTCAAACCGCAGGTCTCTGTTTGTAAGGATACCTACAAGTTTTTCGTTCTCAGTCACAGGGATACCGGAGATCCTGTACCTCTTCATTATCTCAAGCGCATCAAATATCTTCTGATGAGGAGAGATCGTCACAGGCCGCATGATCATCCCGCTCTCAAACTTTTTCACCATCTCCACCTCAATGGCCTGCTTCTCAGGAGGCATTGCCCTATGCATAATCCCTATGCCGCCGGCCCTTGCAACAGCTATGGCAAGCCGCGCCTCTGTCACAGTGTCCATGGCAGCGCTTACAATAGGTATATTAAGCCTGATGTTTTTTGTAAGTCGTGTGCTGGTGTCAACATCCTTGGGATGGATATCCGCCCTCGAAGGCACCAATACTACATCATCAAATGTAACTGCTTCTTCCAGGTCATCATTCAACATAAAAACACCTCCGGTACACTATGCATATGAATTAATTGCAAAACTGTGTCGAAAAGTCAGCTAATAGCCTTTCAAGTTAAGGGTTTCCCTTAAAAAATGTTATGTGATGTTAACAAAATAGAGAGAAGGACGTCAAGTTACTTTATTGATGTTAAGTAATTGAAGTTACATTATTGCAGAATACTATTAAGAAATAATATAATTGTAGTCCTAATGAATGGTCAACATCCTGTGAAGAATTGTTTTGAAAGTGCAGATCCTACCTGCCTATGAAGCGGCATAATAACAACTTATGGTATCCACAGAACCTTGAGTACACAAAATAGATGCCCCGGGGGTTTGAATCCCGGGGCGCTCCATCCTTGGTCTGAGATTATCTCAGGCCGCCTTGCGATACTCTTCATTCTCCTTAAAAATGCCTAAGTTTTTCCTGCTCTCTCCACCCATCTTATCTACAGAAGAAGTACTCCTGCTAAGTAAATAGAGCACTGTTAAAGTCACGAAGAAGTATCCAATGGTAATATACGCAATTATTTCAGGTATATTCATCTGAATCACCTCCTGCTCATTATCATGACAATGAGTATCATTATCATTTAAACTTTAACACTTTAAAATATCAGCGTAAATCACCTAAATAGTGTATTTTTATGGTTTGCCAGAAATAATGCCTCGGTGAAAGGTGATGAATGTTAAAACTTGATTGCCTGCCTGATAATGGTCATCCATTTTCCCGGCGCCAGACTTTTTTTCTTTTCTACCTGATAAATTGCTTCAGTAACGGGAAGCGCTGTTATACATTCTGGCTGCATGATCAGTTCAGTCTATTTTTTCAATCGTTCTATTTCTATCTGAATTTCATCAATTACATCTTTATTTCTGATTTCTTTCCTCTCGCCTGCTTTGGATGAGAAAATGTAGAAAACTTTACCCCCATATTCCCTTGTGAATTTTTCGTGGGTCTTGCTTTGCAAGTCCCTTTCCTTGAATATTTGCGATAATTGTATGCCTTGGTTTACCGGCTTTATCTGTATTCCAATATACTTTTCTTTGATTTTGATAAAGAAGTCTACATTATAACGCCTGTCCCACTCATCGGGTGCAGGTTCTATTTTGACCCCGAGTTCTTTTTCGAGCTGTCCGTAAATTGTTTTTATTTCTGTCATATAACCGTCGAAAGTGCGGTCAATAACAAGCTGGCGGATATAATCAATACAATCCTGCTCTGTGATTTCCTCAACCTCAGATTGAATGACTTCAGTTATTTTTATGTAGAGTTTTTTCCCAAGAGATTCAATGTGATCTCTGGAACGTACATTCTTAAAGTAATACTCTCTCCATTCGTCTATGGTTTTCGGCTCACATTGCCTGATACTTTCAGAGGTTGGGCCAACGTTCCTTTTGAAATTTAATTGAAAGCGATTCATTGCACTGTTTAGAATCCACTCTTTAGCCACTTTGTGCTCCAAGTTTTAAGAATTTTTCTTTGTATTTAAAATCAGTTAACCCGTCAACATCCACTAAACCTTCCTTGATTATATGGGCATTTATAAATGTCTTGTTCTTCAGGTAGAGATAACAAAGAAGATTGTTATGTTCGTCAAATTTACGATTGTCGAATTTAATAAATACTTTTTGACCCTTTGTTTTTTCAAGCAGGAATGTGATCGCCTGTCCGTTAACGGATTTCTTCTCTTTAACTCCAAGCAGGCGGACAATCAAGTCATTATTCAGCTTTATCAACTCAGGGCTGATTACTTCCTTGACTGAATAATATACCTCTCTTTCCCCACTATTATTATCAATCTTTGAACCGAATTGAAGTTTTCTGGGATCAATCTTCTTATCAAGTTTATGAGGGTCCTTAAAGATATAAGGCAGGCTCTCAATTTCTTTATTCAGGTCAGTCCTGTCACTATCTTTTAGAAACACATATTCTGTTGCTGCAAGGTCAGATTGATTAATATTCAGTTTATCTTTAACTATTGGAATAAAGGCGGGATTGATTTCGTAGCCAACCGAGTTACGTCCTAAATTTCTGGCAGCAAGTGAAGTGGTACCGCTGCCAAGGAATGGGTCTAAAACTGTATCACCTGCAAAGGCAAACATTTTTATAAGCCGGGCAGGTAACTCTTCCGGAAACATTGCAATATGGCCGTCCTGCTTTGCACCGGTAAAGTACCAGTGACCTGAGAAATAAGTATTCCACTCGTCTTTAGTCATTGCAGAAAGTTCTTTCTGCTCATTGGTTGGCTTGGGCGGTATCCCCTGTTTTTTAAAAAGCAGAATAAATTCATAGTCAAGTTTCAATATTCCATTTCGGGGATATGGGAAACTGCCCATTATAGTAGCACCACCCGTTGTATTGGTTGTTGTGACCTTCTGCCAAATAACTGCACCCATATAGTCAAAGCCTATGGTTTCGCAAAATTTGATTATTTCTGTTCTGATTGGAATTACTTTATAACGCCCATAATACACCGAACGGGCAAACTGGTCACCGATGTTAATACAAAGCCGGCACCCTGGATGTAGTACCCTGAGACTCTCTTTCCAGACAAGGTTCAAGTTATTGATATAACTTTCATAACTTTCATGAAAACCTATCTGATTTTCTGTCCCATAATCTTTTAATTGCCAATAGGGAGGCGAAGTAATAACCAGATGGACCGATTTATCAGGGATAAGGTTCATTTGCCTGCTATCACCGGTTATTATTTTATGAGTGGTTTTCAATGGATGATTCATGGATTACAGTTTAACATATTTATATCTTTCGGGAATCTGCATAAGTTGTGGCAACCAACTTCAACATTATAATAAAACCAATTACTGCTGAACAATGTCTATTGCAGAGGGTGGATGCATCTACTGGTTATCTCATTGAAACAGTTCCTTTTCAATCAACTTCATGTACTTATTCACGTAATACATATCAGGGTCGTGCTTAATGGCTCTTACGCGTATACCAAATCCGGGATTCTCGATATCTGTCGGGTTGAAAAGTATGAGCCCTATACCAAATACCATGCAAAGGGAATCGAGTCTCGCAATGTCGTCTTGTGGAGAATTCTTTGGGATGACGAGGTATGCCTTGTGGCTGAATAGCCGATAGGAGCAGGTTTGGCCAAATGCAGTGATAAGTTGATTAACGTCTGTTTTTATTTCGGCTGAAACGATTTCAATGGAAGACTGGATTATGTCACTTCTTTTGGACTCATTTTTTCCTACGACATCGGGTGTTCCCCATTTGTCCTTGAATTTGTTTCCACCGAGGGCAATTGCTTTTGTACAGTCTTCGAGTTCGTTAACAAGCCAATCTGCAAAAGGTCCGTAGAAATCTTCCTCCTTGACAGCCATCATGGCCTGCGTCGATTTGTGCACCGCAGGCTCAACTGGGAGGGGCGCGGAGTCATCTGGTTTGAACCTTGTGAGTCTGAACAGCCCCCTGGAAGGCTTATATATTTTCGTAGATTGCTGAACATCGAGATCCCATACCGTGCCGTGAATAGTGTTGACCGGTACATCCGGCATGGTTTTCGATATTTTTTTCACCAATTCCGAATAGCGCAATCCATCGGGCTGGCTGTCCAGTATCTCTAAAGCCTTTTCTACAATCTTCTCTCTTCGTGTTGCCATTTAAGTCCCAAATTTTGGAGATAACTATATTTATATGGATTTGTAGAACACCATAAAATCTTTCCAGTGCCGTATAAGACACCATCAAAAAAGACCTCATCGGTGATCACACCCAGCAATGTTTATCATAATACAAGATGCTGGTTTTAAGTCAAGAAAAACAAGACTGCGCAGTAACCCAATTACTGCTGAGACACCGGTTCCTCTCTGATTTCTCCAGGACTTACAGGCACTTCTTCAGTCGTTTCCGGTTGGTTTTCAATTGGTGGGTTCTCGCTTATTGATTTCTCCTCTTGTATCTCATCGTATACAGGTATCACGATACCCCGCCTGACCATGATGTTGTAAATGATATTGGAACGGTTAACAACATACTTCTGATCGCTTGCAGGGTTGTATCTGATTGGATTAGGAAGCACTACGGCAAGCCTTGCTGCCTCAAGCGGGTCAAGGTCCAGTGCACTCTTTCCAAAATAATGTCTTGAAGCCGCCTCTGCGCCGAATATGCCGTCACCCCACTCTACTACATTCAGGTAGAGCTCCAGTATCCTTCTTTTTGACAGTGCCCGTTCGAGCCGCCATGTAATTATGGCCTCTCTCACTTTTCTGATAATTGACTTCTCAGGTGTAAGATAAAGGTTCTTGGCAAGCTGCTGGCTTATCGTAGAGCCACCGGCCTTGAACCTCCCTGCCTTTATATTCTTCTCTACTGCCTTTTGTATGGCCTCGTAGTCAAAACCTTCATGACTCCAGAACTTGTCATCTTCAGCAATCAATACCGCCTTCAGGAGGTAAGGTGATATCTTTGAAACAGGGACCCAAACCTGATAGGCCCTTTTCTTCTTCCCTGCATTCTTCCCTGCATTCTTCCATTGTGCAATCCTGTACTCCATCATAGAAGTCCTTTTTGGATTCTTCTTTTTGAAACCGGACACATTCGGGATGAAGAAAAGATAGACTAAAAACATGGCGACAACAGATATAATAATAATGTATAGAATCTTTTTCATTATAGCGCCCTATTTTGTCATGTTTTTTGTTGATTGACAAATAGATAGGGATTGTTTAAAACTTATGTAAGTTAACAACAAGGAGAGCACATGGTACCAACTATAGAATGGAAGAATGGCATTGTAAGCATGCTGGATCAAACTAAACTGCCTATCGAGGTAGTGTACTTCGATTGCAAGACCTATCAGGACGTTGCTAAAGGGATAAAGGACCTTATTATCCGTGGCGCACCCGCCATAGGAGTTGCTGCGGCTATGGGGATTGCCCTAGGCGTTAAAGATATAAAGGCGAATGACTTTGCAGGATTTTATAATGAGATGGAAAAGATTTGCAGTCATATAGGATCAACAAGACCTACGGCAGTCAATCTTTTCTGGGCAATTGAGCGGATGAAGAAGGTTGCGACAGCAAATAAGGAAAAGCCAGTCAATGCTATAAAAGATATCTTATTCGAAGAATCAAACAGGGTCCTTACAGAGGATATAGCGGCAAATATGGCAATGGGCAAGCATGGTTCCCAATTCATTAAGACCGGTGATACTATCCTGACACACTGCAATGCCGGCGCACTTGCAACCTGACACACTGCAATGCCGGCGCACTTGCAACCGCCGGATATGGGACTGCGCTTGGCGTGATACGGGCGGCAAAGGAGGAAGGTAAGGAGATAAAGGTATTTGCAGATGAGACGAGACCTGTTCTGCAGGGGGCTCGGCTTACTGCCTGGGAGCTTATGGAAGATGGAATTAATGTCACGCTGATTACTGATAACATGGCAGGATATTTCATGAAAAAGGGTATGATAAATCTGTGTGTTGTCGGCGCTGACCGCATAGCACGAAACGGGGACTCGGCAAACAAGATTGGGACTTACAGC
>Ga0209323_10003266_pt1 | contig 10816 bp, 10 predicted proteins | sample Rifsed19ft2_FD_184014 | JGI IMG/M metagenome (GOLD analysis project Ga0209323, IMG submission 184014) | Soil microbial communities from Rifle, Colorado, USA - sediment 19ft 2 (version 2) | ecosystem: Environmental > Terrestrial > Deep subsurface > Rock core/Sediment | place: Rifle, Colorado...
TTGATTTCTGATACAAAATCATTTAGAATTATTTTTGGATCGTAAATGATTCAAGAAAAAGAGATGGTGGAGAAAGAACCAATTTACGATCCAAAAATAATTCTAAATGATTTTGTATCAGAAATCAATAACAAATTTTTCGCCTTAGTTCCTGGAACTATGTTTATCTACGAAGCTGAAACAGAAGATGGAATGGAGCGTAATGAGATGTATGTAACTAATAATACCAAAGTTGTTTTGGGAGTCGACACAGTCGAAGTATGGGACAGAGTCTGGCTTGATGATGAACTAATAGAAGAGACACTTGATTGGTATGCACAAGACAAATCTGGCAATGTTTGGTACTTTGGTGAAGATTCAAAAGAATACTCGTTAGGAAAGGTAACTAGTACAAAAGGTTCATGGGAGGCAGGAGTAGATGGAGCAAAACCGGGAATAATTATGCAAGCTGAGCCTAAAATTGGTCAATCGTATAGACAAGAGTACTACAAAAATATTGCAGAAGATATGGCTCAAGTTGTTAGCATAGATGAATCGGTAACGGTTCCCTATGGTTCATTCACAGGTTGCCTAAAGACAATGGACTGGAACCCGCTTGAGCCTGGTACAGATGAACACAAATATTACTGCCCTGATGTTGCAGGCGTTGTTCTGGAAGTCAGTATCGAAGATGGTGAAAGAGTAGAGTTAATGGATGTAAGGACTAACTCGGTTGAGACCCAGAAATAGTACACTTGCAAAAAGGGTTCGGTTCGTTTTTGTATAATTTTGCAGAACGCATGAAATTATCTGTAGTATGGTACAGCTAACTTTTCACCAACCTTGAGCTCTTTTTGAGTCTTAACTTTTCGGACAGCTTCTTCAAAGTGCCTCATGGTCACTTTGGCACTTTCTGCCTGCTTTTCGGCCTCTTTCGGGTCAGGATATTTTTGAAGGAACTCGTGTATGACTAGAGATGCTGCGGTATTGGCAATAGCAGCAACATCTGCCCCACTCATACCATCAGTAGATTCCGCAATTTTCTCTAGATCTACATAATCTGGGTTCTTGACGCCTTCAATTCTCATTTCTTTATCAATAGGAATTCCTCTTGAGCTTATCTCTAGTATTTTGATTCTTCCCTCCTTTTCTGGCATTGGCACAAGTACTATCTTGTCAAATCTCCCAGGTCTTATCAGTGCCCTGTCTATCATGTCTGCTCGGTTTGTTGCTGCAATAACCACTACTCCATGAAGACTTTCAATGCCATCAAGTTCTGTCAAGAGCTGGCTGACAACTTTTTCGGTAACAGCACCTTCCCCCATTCCTCTTATTGGGGCAATAGAATCAATCTCATCAAAGAATATTACACATGGTGAAGCTTGTCTTGCTCTTCGAAACATCTCTCTTATTCCACGTTCTGATTCTCCGACCCATTTTGATAGTAACTCAGGACCCTTTACTGAAATAAAATTGGCTTCACTTTCTGTTGCTACTGCTTTAGCTAAAAGTGTCTTTCCAGTTCCACTTGGTCCGTAAAGTAAAATTCCACGCGGCATTCTATGACCCAGTTTGGAGTAAAGTGCAGGATACTTCATTGGCCACTCTACTGCTTCTTGTAGTTCGCGTTTTACATTTTCTAATCCTCCGACCTCATCCCATTTTATGTCAGGTTTTTCAATGTAAACCTCACGCATTCCTGCTGGTGTGACTTCGCGAAATGCAAACTGATAATCTTCCCCATTTACAACAAGCTTCTCCAAAGTTTCAGTTGGGATCTTTTCATCTGCTAAATTAATTTCTGGCAATAATCTTCTCAAACATTTCATTGCGGCCTCTTTACAAAGATATTCCAAATCAGCTCCTACATATCCGTGGCTTATTGCTGAAATTTTTTCCAAGTTTACATCTTCAGTCAGTGGCATGTTTCTTGTATGTATCAAAAGTATCTCGTGTCTTCCCTTCTTATCTGGTATTCTGATCTCAATTTCTCTATCAAATCTTCCCGGTCGTCTAAGGGCTGGATCTAATGCGTTTGGTCTGTTTGTTGCTGCAATGACAATTACTTTTCCTCTTCCCTCTAAACCATCCATGAGGGAAAGTAACTGTGAAACTACTCTTCTCTCAACTTCACCTGTTACTTCTTCTCTTTTTGGTGCAATAGAGTCTATTTCATCAATAAAAACAATGGTAGGTGCTTTTTCTCTTGCCTCCTTGAAAATTTCTCTTAGTCTTGCTTCGCTCTCTCCATAGAACTTACTCATAATTTCAGGGCCCGATATGCTGATAAAGTGAGCATTGCTTTCATTTGCAACCGCTTTTGCCAATAGTGTCTTGCCAGTTCCTGGCACTCCAAAAAGCAACACACCTTTTGGTGCTTCAACTCCAAGCTTTTCAAAAATCTCTGGGTGCCTCATTGGAAGCTCGATCATTTCTCTAACTTTTTTTATCTCGCCAGTCAGACCTCCAATATCTTCATATGATACCAGTGGAACACCGTGAAGAGAATCATTTTTTTCTCCAATATGAAATAGTGTTTTTTGGGTTACAATCACGGCATCAGCCACTGGTGTGACTCCTATTACCTGAAAAGTTAGCTTGCCACCAAAATACGGTACCATTATGTTATCACCTTTTGTCAATGGGGTATTTTCTAGCGAGTCTGCAAGATATCTTTCATCTATTGGAGGAATCGCTTCTAGTGGTGCAACGATGATTTTTTCAGCAGGAACTGCCTTTATCTTTCTAACTTCAATCTTATCGCCTACTGCCACCCCCAAATTGTTCCGTACAAGACCATCAACTCTGATAATTCCCTTTCCTTCATCTGATGGATAAAGCGGCATGCATTTTGCAACAGTTCTTCTTTTTCCTTTAATTTCAAGGACATCACCAGTTGCTACGCTAAGTGAATTCGTAGAATCGTAATCAAGGCGTGCTATGCCTCTCCCAACATCACGAGAATATGCTTCAAGTACTTTAAGCAAAATAGAATTTTGACTTATGTATTACACTCTTCTGTCTAACCCTTATACCTTGTTATTTTGCTAGAAGAAATGACACTACAGATCCGCGATATAATTGACCACAGACCAGATAGAAAATTAGATTTTTAGTGACTCTTTTAGTCCCTTGTACCTGTTTCGTATTGTAACTTCGGTTACCCCAGCTGATAGTGCAATAACTTTTTGTGTCGTGTCTTCGCCGTTCAATACACATGAAAGATATAACGCAGCTGCTGCAAGTCCCATAGGATCTTTTCCAGCTGTAATTTCCAACTCGTTTGCACTCTTTAAGATTGTAAGAGCGCGTCGTTTTACCTTTTCACTTAGTCCAGCCTTGCTTGCTATTCTAGACATGCAATTTATTGGATCTACTACTGGCATCTTTAGATCTAGTTCACGCAAAAGGAGCCTGTAGCATCGTGAGATATCTTTTCTTTTGACATTTATTTCACTTGAGACATCGTTTAATGTTCTTGGTGTTCCACTATCCCTGCATGCTGCGTATAGTGCAGCTGCAAGAAGCCCTGGAATGGATCTTCCCCTGACAAGGCCCTTGTCAAGTGCCTTTCTGTAGATGTAGGCTGTCTTTTCTATTACTGCATCAGAAAGGGCAAGCTTGTCTTTTAGTCTGCCAAGATCACTAAATGCCTGTCTAAAGTTTCTGTCTGAAGATTCATGTGCCTGACTTCTACTATCCCATGTTCTAAGACGTTCTATTGTGCTTTTCATAGAAGCTGACAAAGGTTTTCCAGTTACATCCTTGTTTGCATGACCAATTATTGTAGCAAGTCCCATGTCATGCATTGCAAGCGAAGTTGGTGAACCTGTTCTACTTCTATCATCGTATTCATCTTTTGAAAACGAACGCCACTCAGGACCTGATTCCTCAACACGTTCAGAAATAACAAAACCGCATCCCCCACAAAACCTTTCACCAGTCGTATTATCAGTCAACATCGAATTTTTCCCACACCGTGCACAGCGACTGCCTATGCTGAAAGTTTGTAAAACCATACAATATCCAACATATACTAGTTTTTCTGCTAATAAAAACTAGAGTATTTCATGATTTTTCTCTTTTTAGGCTTCTTGGCGGTTTTTGACTTGCTTTTGCCATGAGAAGTGAATCTTTGTATTGCTATTAAAGTGATGAAATAGTTCAATCATCAATCAGTGATGCTAATTTTTGTATTATAGGCGCAATTTACATCCATTCTTATTGGGACACAATCACGTCAATAAATAAGAAAGGAGGTGCAACGATGAGTTATAACGACGGCGGTTTTGGAAGATCGAATAGAGGATATGGACGAGATAGAGGATATGGCGGCAACAGACGATTTGACGATGGACCAAAACCAGTAGAAACAGGAAAGGAATACGACGTTTCCATAACGGAAATTAGTAGAAAAGGAGACGGTATCGCAAGAGTAGAAGGCTTTGTGATATTTGTTAAAGACGGAAAGGCAGGTCAGAATGCAAAAGTAAAGATCACCCAAGTGGGTCAACGATTTGCTTCTGCCGAAATAGTAGGTTCTTCACAACCTGCAGCTGTGTAAAGAGGTTTTTACCAAAATCCAAAAAACTAATTTTCTCCCTAATTTTTCTTCTTAAAATTTGAAAAATGTGACACTGTTTAATGGTCTTTCTTCGGACCAACCATTTCATCGCTTTTGACGTCTTGATCCCACCTGCCACGCACACCTTTGATCAATGCTATGATGCCTCCTCCAATTAGAACAAAGACTACTCCAAACAAGATTACTTTGTTTCCTAGTATCGAATTACAGTCTACAGGTATAGCACGCCCGTCTTCGGTGTAATCAAAACAGTCACCAAATTCATTTGCTTGAATTGTAAATTCAAAAAATGGTCTACCAAATATACTTAAGATAAGAAAGCCGGCAAATACAAGAACTAAACCTATCATTATAAAACGAGTATCACTCATGGAATAATTTGCATAGCGTAATATTTAACATTGTAAATACATTAAGCGAATAGGTAAAGTATGGATGGTTTTTGGTTGGGGTAAGAAAAAAGTAACAGATGAAACTATTAAATCTAGGGTGTTAGAAAAACAAGTTACTCTCTCAGAAATAAATGTCATTATAAAAGAAAATCAAGTGCAACGTCTTAAAAAAATTACAGAAAATGCAAAGTCAATTAAAGACGTAGTAGAACTCGAACGTAAAAACATTATACAAATAATTTCTCAACTTGAAAGTGACACGCTAAAAGTTGATGATGTTGATAAACATCTAAAACTGCTTATCGAGAGAGGTAAAGAATCGGTAATTTTGGGGCTAAGAAAAGAAACCGCAGTTAACTTACCAAGTACAGAAAAGTATTCAGATATTGTAAATTTAAATATCGAGGTTGGACAGATGCTCAAAAGAATAGGGGATATTTTAGGAGTAAATACTAGAGTAATGCACATTTTTGCAAGAAAATATGCAGACAAGTTAAAAGAACATCTATCTGAAGTAGCAACTAAGAAAGCAGGATTGCAAAAGCTTGTCGATGAGCATACTAAATTTGAGTCCACTGTAGCAACCATTTTACAAATGTATGAAAAAATAAAAGGATCACAAAAAGAAGTTGAAGAAAAAAATAAGGAACTTTCTAAGATCAAAGAAGAGATAAAAAACTATGATAAAATGATACAGAGCATAGAAATAGGAATTCAAAATTCAAAGTCTAAAAGTGAGTATCAGGAATTTCTAAAAATTAGAAAAGAGATGGATGCTCTCGCTTTAGAAGAGGATAAGATAAAGCATGAAATAGATTTACAGTTTTCAAAGATATCTAGACCCCTTGGTAAATACAGCTACATTTCATCGCTTGAGAAACCTCTCAAAAGGATTATGGAGGAATTGATTGCAAATCCCTCGAAAGTACTTATCGAAGGAAACAAGGATTCTATCGTCGAGGTATTACATGCAGTAATAAAGGCAGTAGTTGCAGGAAATGTTTCAGTCAAAGATACCACCAAGGCGGTTCAACAAATTGAAGAAACTATTAACAGACTTGATGAATTCCTAAAGATGAAATCTGACCTTTCACAAAAAAGAGACTCTTTTGAAAATAGGCTTGGCATTTTTAACATCAATGAGTTAGAAGAAAAGGAGGGGGAGCTAATTAAGACTAGAGACAAAAAGAGGCATGCTGAATCAGTTGCCAAGAATTTGGAAAATGCAGTTAATGATGTTATAATGCACATACCACAGCTTGGACGGGATATTGAAATTAAACTAAAAGAAATTTCAGGAACTAGAATAACCTTAAAGATTTAATGACGAAACTGTACTCATATTTGTAATGATTTTCAAAAAGACTGGCTTTCAGCGTACAGTTACCATAAAAAAAGAGGTACGCGATAGTATCTTATCATATTGTAAAATGAATCATCCAAATGAAGGAATTCTGATTCTTCGTGGAAAATCAAAAAAAGGCAATGTTGTTGTTGATGGCCTAGTCATACCGCCTTTTTCACATGGTGGACCTACTTTTGCAGGGTTTCCACATTCCTTTTTGCCTTTTGACCCCAGCTATGTGGGGACTATCCATTCTCATCCAGTTGGTTCTGCCAACCCTTCAGTCACAGATCTGCACAACTTTTTTGGGTTTGTCTCAATAATTGTAAAATCACCATATGAGGATAATGACATCTTTGCCTATGATAGAGATGGTAATAGTATTCCGATAACTGTAAGTTAGCACAAACTATGACAAAAACTTATAAGCTTTTTGGAATAAAGTTTAGTGTGATAAATTATAAAACTTATTTGATTTTCCTGTTTGGATCACTTGCCATCAGTATTGGCTTGCAGATGCTTTTACCATGGCCGCTTGGTTTGATTACAGCTCTGGCAATCTTCATAGTCTTTCCCTTATTCCTTAGAAAGCGAGCCCTAAGAAGGATGGGAGGATTTGGTGAGGGTGGTGGATTTTTTGGCCAGAGTCAAGGTATAAAGTACATTTGCCTTACCTGCAGCAACAGGTTCAAGGGTGGTGCATGTCCAAGATGTGGCTCCAAGATAAAAAGAGCAGATTTTTAGTAGATTAGATTTCAAAAAATAACATGACTCTAGAAGAGCTTCGAAAAAAAGCATTATTTCAAAATACAATTGATGCGTGGATAATGGCGTGTGAAGAAACTCATTCAGAATGGTTTTCTCCTGAGAATTACAAGAAATTCATAGATCATCTTACAAAAAGTGGTCTGAAGATGCAAAAGTTTCCACTCTGTATAAAAGAATCTGGAGGCATGTACGAAAGAGGAAAAGACAAGACACAGTTTGCAGAGATGTTGTCACAAGATACTGAGCCAAACGCAGCTGCGTATACCTTGAGGCTAAATGATGACACAATAAAAATAATCCGTCAGTTCAAGCCCTAGCGCTTTAGCTTTGGATTAACTATTGTATCCATTGCATTACCTATAAAGACAAACGCAAGGCCTGTAAGAGCAATCATAACTCCAGGCGGTACAATCCACCACCAAAGACCGCGTGCTGCTGCACCAAAGGTGCTTGCATCATGTAGGATTTGACCCCATGTAGGAAAAGTCGGATCACCAAGACCCAAGAAGCTAAGACCTGCCTCTGTTGTGATTGCCGCAGGCACGGAGATTGCAATGCTTGCAAAAGTGTATGGTAAAAGCTGAGGCAAGATGTGTTTGAAAATTACTTTAATGTCCTTTTGCCCCATTATCTTTGCAGCTTCAACGTATTGCAACGTTTTAATCTGCATTGCCATACTTCTTGAGACCTTTGCAATTCCAACCCAGCCAAAGATCATCAGAAATCCCACAATCAGAAAGATGCTGTTACCAATGGTTACCGCTAAAATGATCAAAAGTGGAAGTGCTGGCATGGCATAAATTACATCATTGAAACGCATCAGTGCTTCGTCAGTCTTTTTCCCCTTGTAGCCAGCAAAAACACCGTAGATTAATCCAATTACTACAGACCCAACAGCCACAGAAATTCCAATGAACAACGCAAGTGGGGTGCCCCAAAGCAAACCAACTGCCAGATCACGTCTAAGCTCATCCGTTCCTATCAGACCATATATTTTGCCACCTAGAATGAATTTTGAATCTTTGATGACAATTTGTGAGTCAACATTATAGAGGTTTACCTGAAACATATAATGTCCTTTCAATACTTTGTTGGTATCAGTTGTAGAAAAGACAATATCTTCAGTAGACAATAGATCAAGTGGAAATGTAAAATGCTCCGCATTCTTTCTAAGGTTTTTTTTCACAGAATCATCGGTTGAAAAGATAAGCTGGTGATAACTAGTTTCACTTGATGATTTTGGAAGAGAGACAGACGTTAATTGAAGTTCAAGTCCATCAGGACGAATTACTGAAATTTGCAAGAGTGGAACGCCGGTATATCTTGCTGTATATTCGTAGATAAAGTCGCTTGGAAATGCATCGTACTCATAATCAACTACAAAGCCATTGGAGAGAATTGATATTTCTCCTACCGTCTGAGACGCGGTTTGTGGATTCTTTAGTATCTTGTGTTCAGGCATTTTTTCATTCAGAAAAAAGTTTACCCACGCAGGAAGTGATGATTTTGGGAAGGTTATCCAGCTGGCTGGATTATTCCATTCTTTAAAGGTCTCTACTGGAATAGTTACTGCAGCAACCGCTGACATTCCAAAGAGTAGTATTATTATTCCAATACCAACAAGGCCTATCTTGTTTTTTGAAAACTCATTCCAGATCTCATTTGAAGAAAGACTCATCCAGTCCTCACCCGTGGATCAAAATAGCCATACAGTATATCGGCCAGAAAGATGCTTGCAAGGAAAAATGCAGTCAAAACATACGTTGCTCCAATTATTACAGGCAAGTCAAGAACGCTTATTGCCTCAAAGTACAATCGCCCCATTCCTGGCCAATCAAAGACAGCCTCTGTTATCACCGCACCACCAAGTGATCCTGAAAGACTTAGTGCAAGAACTGTTACAATTGGAGGGGCTGCATTTTTGAGTGCATGTGTATAGATTATCTTTCTTTCTGGTATGCCCGCAGCTCTTTTTGCCATGATAAAGTCTTCTTGTAAAATTCCAATCAGAAAGTTTCTGACAAGATATGCCCATGAACCAAATCCTATGAGAACTAGTGTGACAAGTGGCAGCGTCATGTGATACAAAAGGGCTACAACATATCCTGGGTCTGTTACAGGAATCAACGGTGTTGCTCTAGCTGGAAATATCTGGTATGCAAATGCAAAGACAAAGATCATCAGCATTCCTATCCACCATACTGGAAAACTGCTACTTACCACGGCAAAAGTTGAAGTCATTCTATCAAGCTTGGAGTTTATCTTGCTTCCTGAGAGGGCTCCAAGAAATATTCCAAGTAAAGAAATAATCACAGTTGCTGTGGTAAAAAGCAAAATTGTGCGTGGGAGTTTTTCAAGTAAAATGTCTTTTACGTTAGAGGAACCAGAATCGCTTGTAAGAAATGTTGCGTGTCCAAAATCAAGCACCAAGATCTTGTAAACTGAAAATCCAAGTCGTGGTGGCGAGTACCAAGGCTCGTCAAGTCCCAATGCTTTTATTCTCTGATCAATTTGTGTTGTTATAAACGAGTCGAATTCTTCAGGATTTTTGAAACTCTCAACAAGAGCCTTGTTGTCAGTTATCTGTTGCCTTATTTCAAAGGCAACACTTTGTTTTAGTATGTTATCCATGTTAGAGCCAACAAGTGCTATTGTGATCAAAAGCGTAGCCATAAGCACACCAAACATCGTAGTAACTCGAGTCAGAATATATCGCTTAAAGCTCATTTTCTTTCATTTGTGAAATTGAGTTAATAACATTAGGGTGTCGCTTCTTTAATCTCCAAATAACGACTGCTGCTATTGTTATTGCTACCAAAACAATTCCTATAGGCAAATAGTCTGGTGTAAATAACAAGGTTTCAGAACTGTACACAAATCCTGGAATTACTTGGCTTTCATCGCTTATTGCTAAAAAGCTGGTATAAATGATGTCAGGTCGTAAAGCAGATTCTGACACTGCAAATATCTTCAAGTCATTTGCACCAATACTAAAAAGAGATGTCTGTTCTTCTGACAATATGACGTCAGCCTTACCAAGCGTAGATTTTTGTATGCCAGAAGATACTACCTTGCCGTCAGAATTTGTAAAATAATAATAGATTGTTGAGTCCGTATCAACAGAAACTGGTATGGTCAGCTTTTTACCTATAGTAATAGTGGTAGGCACATCAATGCTGTTTATTTTTACAATTGTGACATCTTCAAACTTTTTCCAGTATCCAGCTTCAAATGGATATGTTGAATCGTCAAAAGCTCTCGTTGTTATTGTTCTTGCCTCAGGAGAATAACTCTCAAGATAGAATGGTCCATTACTAATTATTGCATGATGATTTTTTACTATCCATGAGATTGATGAGTCGTATCTGGAATCATGGTATTGTTGGTTGGACTCAAATTGTGCCAGTGCGGCTGGAATAAAGGAAGTTTCTTTGAATTCCTCTAGGTTTGATTTTATTATGTCTGCGTCATTTGGCACAAGTAAGGAAAGCCATCCTATGTTTTTGCCAATTGCGCTTGATCTAGAAAATGCAACCTTTCCATCAATTACAGCTTTTTCCATAGCAGAATATATCTCCCAAGGCATAGCAGCCCAAACTCCTGCAGAGTCTGCAATTTCTGCATCGTCAAAGTGCCAATAATCTTGATAGACCTCTATGGTATCTTTGTCAATAACTCTAACTGCAATTAATGTATTAGCTGCTTGGTTTGCTTTTGGGGAATATTCTGAATCAAATGTCTTGTCGT
>Ga0209323_10003268_pt1 | contig 10812 bp, 9 predicted proteins | sample Rifsed19ft2_FD_184014 | JGI IMG/M metagenome (GOLD analysis project Ga0209323, IMG submission 184014) | Soil microbial communities from Rifle, Colorado, USA - sediment 19ft 2 (version 2) | ecosystem: Environmental > Terrestrial > Deep subsurface > Rock core/Sediment | place: Rifle, Colorado...
TGTACTTGATACGTTGATTGTATCCTTAATTCTAGGAACAACTGAGCCATTAGCTTATTACGCTGTAGCTATGACCATATCTATAATTGCTGGTCATTCCGGAGCTCTTGCTGTAGCACTTGGTCCTAAGCTAATTGCTGATGCCAAAATTGAGTACGTACGATCCGTTTTGCGGCTTTTCACTTTAGTTGGTATTCCTCTTTTTGCTGCAGTTATAATTTTTGCAAAACCACTTTTGTTTGTGCTCAATCCTGTATATTCATTAGCAATAATTCCAGTATACTTGATGAGTACACGAACATTTGTTTATGCCGCTTATACTATTTTTGCTGGGATTTTAGGAGGAATTGAAAGAGTTGATTCTAATAATAATTCTAATTTTAATCAATACCGAAAAAGTAATCTGTTTCTACTTGGAACACTTCAACATGTTAGAGTTGGACAATACATCTCTTCATTAATAATTGTCGTTTTAGTAGCAAAATTTTCGGAGCTATCAACAATAGACACAGTAATATTTTGGGTACTTTCATCACTTTTGGCCGATATAACAATTACAGTGTACTTAATTTACAGAGTAAGATTGGCAAAATTCTTAGCATTTGATTGGAAATCTACTTCTAAGTACATTCTAATTGCAATATTATGTTCTTTAATTTCTGTATATATGATAGAGACTTTTGTAAGTTATGAAAGAGATCTTTTTATTTTACTTCCGGGAATCTTAGTTTCACTAGCAGTAGCAGGCGGTGTATATTTTGGCATTCTATTTTTAATAGATGATTATATGAAAACAATTTTCAAATTTTTGTTTAAAAAGAATTCTTAAACTGGAAAATTCATCTTTTTCTATTAATCAATTTTTGAAATATTCTTTTAAAATTAGAATAATATGATATAACAAAAAATAGTCTCCGTAAAAATAATGTTAATTTTGATTCCAAATAAGGTGGATATTCATCTAATTCTTGAAATATTTTTTCACATCGGTTTGCAATAATTTCCGGATTACTTGTGTTTTTTACAAATTCATGACCCTTCCTTTGCATTCTCTCTCTAAATTCTTTTGAGGAAACCATCATGTCAATAATCCTGCTGAGCTCATAAGGATCATCTTTACTTGTTGGAAGAAAAGGTGGGGAGACCATTTTACCATTTATGTTTACTTTGTACTTTGGATTTGTATATGTAATAACTGGACGATTACAGTATGCAGCTTCCCTTTCAACACTTCCTGGCCACCCTGCCGATAACTGTCCTAAAATACAATCTGCATATGCATAATACTTTGCAATATCGTCATATTTTATTAAAGGAATTAATTTTACATTTGGGGGCTTGATTTTTAATAGTTCCTTACTTTTTCTTTCTATTTCTGTATTGTAATCATCATACCACTCTGGTTGTAATACTTCAAAATTATTTTTACAAAGAGAAATCGCTTTCCAAATTACATCTGTACCTTTTAAAGGGCTTATTCTCTGTGGACTAAGAAAAGTAAATTTTTGTTTCTTTAGCTTTATGGGTTTTACATGAGGATTAAACTTTGAAATATCGACTATTCCTCCCAAAACAATGGTCGCGTCCGTAAATCTTTTTAAATCTTCAGGAATTACGGCTTCAATTAAAGAAACATGACGTGCAACTGATTTGAATACTTTTTTGTAAAAAATTCTTTCTAAAAAATTATAGTCATGTATTTTATCCTTCAAGAAAAATGGGTGCTTTATATCATCACCCGTATAAATCCAAATAAATTTCAGACCTGCTAAATATGCTAACCTAGCTGTAGTCCAACCAGTTACCATAAAAAGATCATAATTTCTCTTGATTTGGTTAATCTCCTCTACTTGTTCAAAAATTTTATCTGATTTGAAAAAATATTGATTTTCATAACTAATAGTCTCTTGAAAATTCTTTGTTCTGAATTGAATTTGTTCGATTTTTGAAGTTTTGACATTTTTTTTTAAAATTGATAGAACGTTTGCTGTATCACCAATGGCCAAGACCTTATACAAATTTCCCTTCCACATTTTTTATAATATTTTTACATATAAGTAGTTGCTAGTACCTAATTGAAAATTAAGTTAAAGGTATTTTTCGGTACGGTCTTCCAAAAAAATAATAACATGTTTTAATAAAAATTCTAGTTATTTGTAATTACCTTGATACTGATTGGACACCAAATTATATAATCTTTAGTTCCGAACGTCATCGGTGGAATATTAAAGGAAACTTTTTGTTGTGCTAAACTCTTACAGCATGCCCAGAAAATTGTTATGATGACATGCACCCTGAACCTCCACCAGCTATGAATGCTTCAAATGCTACTGAAATTTGTGAAAAATTAGAATATCTGAGACCCCAATATCCGAAAAGAAATTGGATATAAAGGAAGAAATTAGGTAGATCATTATCAATCTCTCGAAATTATCTTTAAACAAACACTATTAATTTATGAATCAATTATGAAGAATGAAAATATTTCTGAAATCAAAAAAAGGTTAGGAAACTATTAAAATAAAATTGAAAATTAATCATAATTAACCTGTAAATCCTTTCATTCATATAATATTTCTGGGAGTTTAAGATATAATTATACTAAACCTTTTTTAAATTAGAAATAAAACACATTCACAAAAAACAAAATCAGATAGGTTGATCAAAATATTATTATTGATTGATCTACTTTTCTTGAATTATATTTTCAAGTTTAGTAATTCTTTCTTTTAGTTCTTCAATTTCATATCTAGGTTGATAGCCAAGAGTTTGCTTTACAGATTTAATGAACTGACTTGGTTTAATTTTTTTTCCATCTACGCTGATTTCTTCAATTTTTAGTATCCCATCTTTTGTAAGAATACTTACTATTCCCGATGGTGACCGTTCTACAACTTTTCCAACAATTCTGCCTACATACTTTTTTGGATTTGATGGTATTGATGTTTTCCAGATGTAAAATTTTTTGTTTTGATAAAAAGAATAGGCCCCAGGAAAAGGATTAGATTGGCCCCTAATAAAATTGTGAATTTCTTCTGAAGTTTTATTCCAATTTATTTCTCCATCTTCAGGGCCTCTATGGCATGTCCATGTAGCCTTAGTTTCATCTTGTTTGGAAAATGCAATATTATCACGTTTTATATTTTCTATCAAATCAGAAACTAATTCAACATGGGTTTTTTCTACTTCTCTTACAATTTCTTTCATAGTTCTTTCACTATTAAGAGGTATAATTTTTCGAAATAATGTTCCATCTTTCTTTAAAACAAGATCCCCCCCATCAATGCTCTCATCTAATCGAACAATCTGCATACCACATTCTTTTTCTCCATTAATGACATACCAATTAAGTCCTGCAAAACCTCGATATTCAGGTAAAAGAGTACCATGTATCCCAATATACCCATATTGTGTATTTTTCCAAAATTTGGAAGGAAGCAGTGATCTCCACGTGCCAATGCCTATAATTGCTTTAGATCTTAGTTTGTTTACTTCAGCAATTGTTTCTGAACTTAACTTTTCATCTGATTTGTAAACATGATAAGGAATATTATTTTTTTCAGCTATACTCTTCAATTCTGGTAACCATTGTTCATCCCAAGGATAATCCTCCTGAAAAATGGCAAATGGAATCTTTATATCGTTAAGTTGAAGAATTTTTTCAAGAGCGAGAACTGCCCTATGTGTGCCACCCATAACAATGATTTCGTTTTTTCCTGTTTTCATAATTGCCATTCCTTAACACACATTCGAAATAACCTTTGCTTTAATTCTTATTCAGATCGAATTTTGTTCAATTAATTTATTTTTATACCTACTAGTAATTATTTAACATAATGTTTGCTATTTCTATTGATACAGATTGGGCAATTCAACCAATAATTAATGAGACTATTGATCTACTTAATGAATATAAAATTCAAGCAACTTTTTTTATATCTAATAAAATCAATTTTAATAAATTAAAAAATCACGAATTAGCAATACATCCAAATTTTAAAGGATTTTCTGATCAGGAAACACTTTTGAAAGAAACATTACAAATTCTTCCTTCTAAGAAAACAAAAGGATGCAGATCCCATAAATTATACCATAATAGTCCTTTAATGTTAAGTTACGAAAAACTAGGTATTGAATATGATTCAAATTATTACATTCCCTACGGAAAAAATATTCAACCATTCTTTTTTGAATGGGCAAATGTATTGGAAATTCCAATTTATGCTAGTGATATGGGTTATTTCTACAAAAATACTAGGTTTAATCTTGATAAAATCAATTTAGATGATGTAGGTGTTAAAGTATTTCTTTTCCATCCATTTCACATCTTCATGAATACTTCAAGTATTGAACATTATGAAAAACTTAGACCTTTTTTCCATAACGAAGAATATCTCTTCTCAAATAGAAAATTACATGAAGATGGTACCAGAACTCTATTTATACAGTTATTAGAATATTTTGAAAAAAATCAGATAGAAACATTAAGAATGGATGAAATAAATAAAATTTTTCGGATGAACGAATCATAAAATGACTGATGGAAATTTAGACTTTTTTGATCGTAATGATCACAAAGATAAAGAAATAATTAATGATATAATTAAAACTATTAAAGAATCAATTAAAAAAACAAATCTTGATTTATCAGATTTGACAGTTTTAACAGAAGCAGCAACAGGGAATTGGATATTTACTCCCTTTATAGCTGCATTTGCTAAAGCTCAATCAGTAATTTGCATTACAAAAGACTCAAAATATGGAACTGCTGATCAAATTATATCAAACTTTGATAATTTAACAGAATATCTGGGTTTAAACAATATTCAAGTTCACAAAAAAATAACATCTTCAATACTACAAAATGTTGATATTGTTACTAACAGTGGATTTATTCGTCCAATTGACTCTAAATTTATTCAATCATTAAAACCAACTTGCGTAATTTCATTAATGTGGGAACCTTGGGAATACCGCGAGAGTGATCTGGATCTATCCCTATGTTGGAAAAATAAAATCTGTGTTTTAGGAATCAATGAAGATAATGAAATTATGAATATAATGAAGTATAATGGAGATATGATCTCTACTCTTATTAAGCGAAATAATATCGAACTAAAAAACAAGAAAGTAATTTTAGCAGCAGAAAATAAATCTGCATTTTACATGCTTAAATCCATTATATCAACAGGCGCTTCATTATTTTGTATTAGTAAAACGATGGGCAAAGAATTAATTCAAAATGGAGCAACTATTATTGGTTCTAATCTTAAAGATTCTCAAGTAGAACCTTATTTAAAAAACTGCGATTTAATTATAATCAACTCAGCTCCTTTGAATAATGAAATAATTGGAGGAAAAAATGGCATTAAACCATCAAAACTAAAAAATTTGTCTCCTAATGTAATCATATTAGTGTATTTTGGTTTGATAGATTTTCATGAAGTAAAAAAGGCTGGGATTCATTACATACCTAACACACCTCCAATCAATGCACACATGAGTTGGACATTGGATATCTTAGGCCCCACCCCTGTTATTGAATTAAATACAATAGGGCTTAAGGCCGTAGAAAAATTAGCAAAAAGTAGAAAATCAGGATTAGACTATGAAACATCATTAAGAAAAGGATTAGAAGGTCCATATTCTGCAGATTTTTCTCAGAAACAGAAAAAATTCTATAATGTAGAATTTTAAAAACTACGGAATGATTTTAAAATAAAAACAGGCAGTTATTGAATTAATTTAGTATATTAGGACATTTGTTTATGACTAGAAAGAAAACTTTAGATATTGCATCTTTAGTTCACCATTTGTCATTATGTTGACTAAGATTTTAATTAAAATATTTTTAAATAATATTTGTAGAGAGACGATAAATGGAAAAATACGTGATTTTTGATTTTGATGATACTTTAGTTAACAATGAGCTTCTTGATTTTGAAGGTTTTAAAAGACCATGTAATTATTTTGGGATAAAACCCCCATCTAAAAATGAAATCTCTCTACAAAGGAAAGAAGGATTACTTGCAGAAGAAATTATTAAAAACATAAATAAAAAAACAAAAAAAGTATTTTCTATTACCAATTTTCTTAATTATAGAAAAAATTTTTTATCAAGTTCTGAATCCATTTCTTATTTACGACTAAAAAATAACATTCAAAACCTTCTCTCTTTTTTGCAAAAAAATGGGGTAATATGTTATCTTTGTTCTGTAAGATCTAATAAAAAATTAATTATTAATTTTTTAATTAATAACAACATACGATATTATTTTTCAGGAATTTTTATACCGCAGGATTTTAAAATTAATATTGATAATAGAAATATTTCTAATAGAATTTTAATTAAAACCTCTCTCATTAAGCAGATTCTCAAAAAAATATCTTCAAATCAAATTGTTTTCATAGGTGATTCAAAGGAAGATTTTATAGCCGCGAATAAATTTCTCATAAAATTCATTTTATTGCCTAAACATTCTTTTAAAAATGAATTTAGTGATAATGTTTGTATAGCATTTAACATAAACATTTTAAAACATAAACTAATTCAATTATTACAATTACAAAAATGAATATTCTGGTTACTGGTGCTACAGGTTTTTTAGGTTCGAAATTAATCAAATATCTAAATGATAAAAAGTTGAATGTATTTGGAATATCCTCTTCAAGAAACTCTCATAAAATAACAAAAATTTCATTAAATAATTCTAAATCGTTGGGGAAATTTTTATCAAAAAACAATTTTGATATAGTTATCCACTTAGCTGCTATGATAGAAAATGGCGAACCTATGAAAATGTTTAATTCAAATTGTAAAACCACAATTAACCTATTAGATAACTGTGTAAAAAACGGGGTTAAAAAATTCATTTTTTCGTCCAGTCATGCAGTTTATGGAAAAACTGATTATTTACCAATTGATGAAACCCATTCTGCAAATCCTCATACGAACTATGGTATAACAAAATTAATATGCGAACAAATTACAAAAATGTATTCTCATTTTTATGATATTACAACACTTAATTTACGATTAACTTCTGTTTATGGAATAAATCAATCAAAGGAAAGAATTATCCCTAGAATTATATCATCTGCTCTTAAAAATAAACAAACGAAATTACATAAATACACAAATGGATTCCAAGTAATGGATCTTCTTCATATTGAGGATGCGTGTCATGCTATTGAGCTTGCATGTAAATCAAGTATCTCTTCTGGTACATATAATATTGCAAGCGGTAATCCTATTACAATAGAACAGATTTCAAAAATTGTATCTAAAATTACTAGAAAAAAATTTTTTGAAATTCAAGAAATTAATTCCGAAACAAATCATTTTTTTTATAATATTTCTAGAAGTAAAAAGGATTTGAAATTTGTCCCAAAGCATAAGATAAATTATAAAACTTTGTCTTCTTTAATTGAACATTATAAAAAATATTAAACTATTTCTTAGCAGTTATGCTGACATACTTGAAAAGATTTCGCGTTAAAGGCAAGCAAGTTCGTAAATATGAAAGAATTTTCCGATCTGCATCTTCTGAAACCTTATGCATAATATATCCTTCTCCCAGATACCATTCATAATTAATTTTAATATCTTTGAAACCTATATCTGACATAATTTTTTTAATAACTTCTTCTTTGATTCCCCCTCCGAATATCTTCTGATATTCTGAAATGCTTACAGTTTGTTTGCCAGTCTTATCATATCCCTTCATCTTCTTCCACCTAAATCCTTCCTCAGGATCTTGTACTGATAAAATTTCTTTTCTCACAAATTTTTTATCTATTTTACTAATGTCTACTTCTGCCAGATGTTTCCAGTAATAATAATTAGGATCTTGATCAGAATAAAAAATTCCACCTTTTTTCATACATCGATAAATTTCTCTTAAAGTTGGCTTTAGTCTATAAAGATGATGTAAAAATCCATATGAAGTGCACACATTAAATTGATTATTTTTAAAAGGCAATTTCTCAGAATTACCCTTCATAACCTTAATTTTTCCACCTCGTAAATTTACTTGATCTAGCATTGCTTGAGTAATATCTATCCCAAATAATTGATCAAAATATGGATAGGCTAAATCTAACAAAAATCCCGTTCCACAGCCCACATCTAAAAATGTACCTGGAGACAGGTTTGCAATATTTTTTAATATTTTTCTTACTCTTTTCTTATTTTCTGGAAGGTATGTAGGTTCCTCTTTGTTATAGTTTGTTGCATTTGCTGAAAAAAATTTTACATTGGCTTTTTCTACATGTTTTTTTGTAATTTTCATTCTCTGAAAAATCCTATATTTTGTATTTAATAAGCTAACTCAAAACTTCCTCAACCAAATCTCTGGAAATGTATCTCTTTGGTATCTTTGTTTGTAATGGAATTTTATTGTATAAATAATATTTCATTATCATGTCAGGTTCATTGAAACCAACCATACTTCTAAGATAAGTAGTTCCAGAAAATCTTGGATTAATTTCAAAAGGCACGATTCCATCTTTTGTCTTCCTGCACTGTATGTTAATAGGGCCGTCTGCTTCTAAAATATCAGCAATCTTCTCGCATTCAATTCTAATATTTTTGAAATCGTCAAACCACCCTTGAGATATGCCCGTTGAAATTTGGAATCTTTTATTACTATTTTTTGATTTAAGATCCTCTTTACAAGATAGAGCCCTTCGAAGATCTCTTTTTAAAGCAATAGAAGTCTTAATTTTTCCATTTTGCAATCGGATTACGCCAACTGTAAATTCCTCATCTCCGCTACCAATATACTCTTGTACGATTATTTCATGTCCTCTTGACGTCAAATATTTTATGAAAAATTTTACCTCATCGATTGTTTCTGCAAGAAAAACTGATTTTGAACCACTTCCTTTGACAGGTTTGACTATTGCAGGAATTTTGCATTTTTTGAATTCATTAATATTTCTTACAACTTGGAAGTTAGGCACCTTGACATTTTTAGATTTTAAAAAATCAAATAGTTTGCCTTTATCTAAACAAAGTTTTACAATTTTATGAGGATTGGAGACAACGATAATTCCTTGGTCTTTAAAAAAACTTCTCTTCTTTGATAAAACAAGCAGTTCACTTTCACTTCCAGGTAGAACACATTTTATTTTCTCTTTTTTGCAAATTTTTAAAATTTCATTTAAATAATTTTTCTTTGAAGATTTTGGAACAACATATGATTTATCAGAAATTTTAAAACCCGTACTTTCTTTTACAATATCCGTAGAAATTATTCTATATCTTGATTTTGAATTATTTAATACTTTTAAAATCTGGTTTCCTACTGAAGCTGAACCCACTCCTGTCACCATTACTGAAATTTTTAGATTTTTCATGACCAATATTTTATTTCTAATCTATTTTCCACTTTAAATATTCAAAAATTCCATCTTCCAATTTTACATTTGGTTTGTATCCAAGAATTTTTCTTGCGTGAGTTATATCAGCTAAATGTCTTTTTACATCACCCGGTCTGCTTGCACTATATTTTAATTTCAAATCTAATTTTTTACCAGTTAGCTCAGAATACTTTTTTATCATAACTCTTGCTAAATTTTTTATGGAAATTTCTTTTCCTTGCCCTATGTTGAAAGTGTCTCCAACAGCTTTTGGTTCCTCATCTGCCAAAATTATGCCATTCACTGTATCATCTACAAATGTAAGATCCCTTGTTTGATTGCCAGTACCATAGATAAGAGGTGAATTGCCCCTCACAATTCGTTTATAAAATTTGGGTATTGCTGCAGCATAAAGATCTTCACGCATATAAGGTCCATAACTATTAAACGGCCTTACTATGACCGCTCTAAGACCGTTCGTCTTTTCAAAACCTCTTACATAAAGTTCAGATGCAGCCTTGGAAGACGCATAAATTGTAGAAGGAAATAATGGATGATTTTCCTTCATAGGGATATGTCTTGCACTCCCATAGACTTCGCTCGATGATACATGAATTAATTTACATTTTAAATCAGTACAAACTTTGCTAACCAAATAGCTACCGTAATCGTTTACTTTAACCACTTCCTCAGGTTTGTTAAAAGACATGGGTAATGGTTTAACAGCTAAATGAAAGACAGTATCAGCATGTTTAAAGGCCGTTCTTAATGATGAGACGTCTAGTATGCTTTTTCTTAATATTTTAATATTTTTTGGCAAGTTTGTTTTTCCACTAGCATTTGAAAAATCATCATAGACCACCACATCATGTTTTTTTTCAATTAATTTCCTCGTAAGATGCGACCCTATGAAACCAGCTCCGCCTGTTACAACAACTCTTTTCTTCATAATTGATTTCTTGTTGAATAGTTAAAATCTCTTTGTTATATCTCTAATGATATTATATTCTCCATTTATCATTAGAATTATCTCACATTTGAAATTACTTTGCAAATAAATTCTTGATCAGATATTCTTAGCTCCTCATGTAGAGGTAAAGAAATTGAATTTTTGTACAGAAATTCAGAATTTTCTAGGTTTCCTTTTTTCAAGCAATTCTTGAAAGCTGACAAACAATGCAAAGCGTATGTACCTATCTGTGTCTCAACATTGTTTTCTGCAAGATTTTTTGTTATCTTATCACGTAAATTATGTTTTGTCACATAGCAAACATATGATTGATATGTATGTCGAGAATGTGGAACAGGTTTTTGAACTTCAATAAAGTTAACTTTTGAAAATAATTCATCATATATTTTAGCCATGGTTCTTCGTTTTTGAATTATTTTTTCAATTTTTCTTAGCTGAGCTAATCCAACTGCACTTAGTATATCAGAAATCTTATAATT
>Ga0209323_10003269_pt1 | contig 10809 bp, 7 predicted proteins | sample Rifsed19ft2_FD_184014 | JGI IMG/M metagenome (GOLD analysis project Ga0209323, IMG submission 184014) | Soil microbial communities from Rifle, Colorado, USA - sediment 19ft 2 (version 2) | ecosystem: Environmental > Terrestrial > Deep subsurface > Rock core/Sediment | place: Rifle, Colorado...
GGCGTGGATCCCCAATTCATTCATTAAGGGAACCATCCAGCCGAGGATCTCCGCTACGCCGCCGCCGCTCCGAGTGGAATTTACATGTACTACATGTTTACCCGCCACTCTTTCCGCTAATTGGCGAAGGCGGCTAACCTCTTGATGGCCCACGACTTCCTCATAACGGTCTAAAAGTTGCATTATGGAGTCACCTTTTACAAACCGGCAGGATCCGATAAATATACGCGAAAAGCTTGCAGGATTTCCTGACGTAACTGGTTTAAATTCAGAAAATAGAAATCGATGGAGCGGAGCCTGTCCACCAAAGCTGAGTCGGCCCCCATTCTTTCCAACCAACTGGTGAAATCATCTTGGCCACCGCCCGTTCGGCGGCGAGCCTCGTGGACGTGATAATACAGCGAGCGAAAGGACATTCGCTCGATCGATTCGGCAAGTGCGGTTACTGTAGGAATGCGCTCTCCAGTGTCATAAGTGATCAGCCTAGATTCCATCAGATGCAGTTCCCTGCCTTGCCGGCACCAAGGCACTCGCTCCAATCCCCAGAGACGATCTTCGATGGCATTCAATAGTGTAGTACGCAGCGCATCTAAATTTGGATGTTGATAAGGATCGACTAAACCTAACTGCTCGCCTAGCACATGATCTCCTAAGGCATCCCAGCACCACCGCGCCAGATCGTTGGGGAATTCATATAGTTCAAAATAATCTTCCAAGGCGCAGCGCATCATATGGTGTTCGAGCACGCTTTCCGGCACCGTGCGCACCGCTTCCCATAGTTCGCGGAGATTCGTACATACCCTCCCGATAGCACATCGGACAAGACTGCAATCAAACACCGCAAAAGGTTCTGGTACAGTCATATCGTCACTCTAAAACCAGGTCCACTCGTCCCACACGCCTAAAAACGTCAGGTTGAGTCTATTTAGCTCCCAGCCGCCTATGGAGCGCATATGATAACATCAAATGTGTAATATTATTGAGCCTTGCATGGTTAAAGATCAAGGGAGACCAGCAGAAATCCCTAAAAACAGCCGCGAAACCTCTTCTGGGGGTTTCTTGTCCATGCGTTTCTTTAGAGATCCCAGGCATTACGCATGCGGCGAACTTTATCTCGGCACCAACGTTGAAATCGAGTGAAAAGAAAATCGCCCACCGATTGTCCTTGGGGAGAAAAACTTACTTGTACGCGTTGGCCGACGGCTAATAAATCGCTTTGCTCCAAAGACAGGGTCACTTCTCCGGTAAATTGCGGAGTGAGCAGTTCATAGGACTCCTGGTTGGATCCGTCCTTATTGTCTGCAGATTCTTTTGTTTTATGTCGCACTGGGAGTGGCCCGCCTTTTGTGGCGGCAAGCGCCGGATGCAGCGGTTCCAGAGACGCACGGGGCTCAATCCGCGACAGTGCGCTCAACAAAACCATTCCTCCCATGCGAATCCACACTGGTTTTCCAACTTGTGCAAAAAAGGCATCTGCATCGTCTTGTTCCACGGATACGCGTATTTCCTTGCGGTATTCGTCACCTAGCGACACCACCTCTGAACCTTCAGAAAGATACTTTCCCAAGAGCGATTCCGGATGAGGAGTGAGGATTATGCCTGGCGCCGGTGCGCGGACCACGAGTCGGGAAACCTGCTCGAGTTTCTCATTTCGCCTTTTTTCCAATGCCTCTAATTTTTGTTGTTCCCCTTTCAGCGCGGCAATGTCTTCCTTGTGCTGTAAGGCGCGGAGAGTGAGGCGAGATATTTCGATTTCTCGTTGCAGGTCAGCCAGTTCAAAATCAAGTTCGTCATTGGCGAGCACGGCGATCACCTGGCCTGGTTTGACGGCTTCTCCCGAAGATACTTCGATTTTACGGACAAAACCCGGACTGTAATTCCGTATTACCTGAAGTTGTTTGTATTCGACAATGGCCGGCGCCGTGAGTCGGAAAGGGGTTGAAACGCCCAATAAAAACAGTCCCAGCAGCAAACAGAAGGCGCCGCTTACAAGTATATAGCGCACAAATGAAGGTTTTTCCCGCGGACTTGGACGACGATAGTTTCTTCCGAAACGCCAAAGGGCAACAGCCGCAAAAAGCGCCAGAGCGCACCAAATCAAGAGCGATTCGTCAAAAGGAAACAGCGCCAACCCCAAAAGCGTCAGCGATAAATATACCATGCAACGCCATATTGCCGCCAGCAGTCCATAGCAGGCGATGATTTGGCGTTGCTGCCAGGTGCCCCCTGGCCATACTATGGGGACGCCCGACAGGATCTTGCCGCGCACGCTGCGCCAATATTGTTGGCCGAAACCGTAAAGATTAGGAATTTCCAGCAGGTCCATCAGAACGTAGTAACCGTCGAAACGCATCAAGGGATTCCCATTGAATAAAACGCTGCTGATTCCCGCGATGACCACTAAATGCACGCACCAATAATGCATCCATCCCGGGCCGGTGTGATGCCAAATCAACGTAGCAAAGGCGGCTATGAACAATTCCACGTACATGCCGGCCAAGGCCGTATAGATACGCTGTCGTTTGGAGAGAAAAGCCCAGGAGGAAGTAACATCGACATAAGGGATGGGCATGCCCCAGAGAATCATGATTCCCGTCTCAGCGACGATGCCGCCGTACTTTTTACATACCAACCCGTGAGCGGCTTCGTGCAAGACCTTCAAAAACACCCAGGCAATCATCAGCGACGGCCAGTTGTGCGGGGCGACAATGGTCTGCAGCTCTTTGGTGAAAAGACTCCAATAAGAGCTTAACTGCCAAAGCGCGGCCAGACATGCGCAAAGCCATACTCCCCAGGCCGCCGATCCGAACAACCATTCACACCACGGCAAAGCCGCCGTAAAGAACCGATCGGGATGCGCATAGGGGATGCGAATCGCCAGAGGATTAAAACCAAGGCTCTTTGAAAAAGTTGTTTGATCTTTTTCTTGTTCCAGACTAATTATGCCTGAGGGATAAGCCAACTTGACCTCTAGCAGCCAATGCACGATCTGCATGGCTTCCTGTTCCGAGAAGGCGTCTTTGCCCAGTGAGACCGCGGACTGGCGCAGGGCAACGTCCAATGAGGTTTTACCGTCAAGCATTGAGATAAACGTTCCCTCCGCGATCCCCAGGCGATAGAATTGGATTTTTTGGGGATCTTCGAGGACGTAAGAGGGTTTGCCTCGATAATATTGCAGCGAAACGTGCAGATCTTCGCGCAAGGTAATATATAGTTGCCGCGGATCGCGCGCGCTTGCATCTCCGACAAGTTTCTTTTCACCAGCCGACATACATCATCATGTTTTCCCACATTTTGTGGAATAAGTTCCAATACAGGGTGTGCCTCTTGCCGCGGATGATCGCGCTGCCGTTCATGCCGGGGCGGAGAAGCTCCTGGGGATTCTCCATCTCCATTTCGCCCACGAACACATAGTCCGTATCCCATTCTTCCGCACAGGGGTGGATGCTGGTCAAGGTTCCTTCGATGGTTTGGCCCGGGTAGGCGTCAAGTTTCACTTGGACTTGCTGCCCCACTGCCACGTGAGGAAAATCACGTTCGGGTATAGCCACTTCCACCACCATCTTGTCCAGCGGCGCGACTTCAAACAGATTTTGTCCCAGCGTAACTGGCATTCCTTCGGCACGTTTTTGATCGCCGCGCAGGACAATGCCCCGGATGGGACTTTTAATTTCCAACTGTTCACTCCGTGATTGCAGCAATTGCAGCTTCAAATCCATCCGTTCCTTTTCCAGCGCGGCTATTTGGGCAGCGCCCTGGTCCTGCTTGGCCAATTGGACGTTTCGCTTGACTTCCGCGCGTTTAAGCTCAGAGATTGTATCGGAAATTGCCAAGCGGATTTCCCGGGCGTCCATCCGCGCCAGAGCCTGATCTTTATTGACAACGTCACCGGGTTCGACCAGGCTCTTCTCAAGAATGCCTTCAAAGGGCGCCGCCACATATCGACGCGAGATCGGTTGTAGTTTGCATTTGCAGCTAATCGAGTACGGCCAGGGAATCCACAGAAGGAAAAACAATATGCTTATGACTATCAGCAGGCTCCGATACAACATCTTACGACGCTGCTCCGCCAGGTTATCAAACCAGCGGCGCAAGCGGTTGTGCTCCGATCGGCGGAGCAGTTCCAGACAGGACGCCACGCGTGGTTCACATGCCCGAAGCAGCCTCAAGTTTTGTGCTTTCTCTGCGAACTCCTTTGTTCCCAGGAAGATCCAAGCCGCGACGGTTTTGTCTGGAGAAAAACGCAAGGGACTGCTGACCACCACGGGGACGTCGGCATGGGTGGAAAGTTTTTGGTGAGCCAGCGTCGCGTAAGGAGAGGCTCTGTCGGCAGGCGGCCAGACGGTTAATTCCGAACGCAGGATGGCCTCCGCCAGAACCGCCTCCAAGGCGCGCGCACTTTCCGATCGCCGATCGATCCTCGCCATGCCGGACACCGTCAGCAGACGAAAACTTTCGGGATGTTTGCCGCACACGCCCAAGGCCACGCGCCGACAACCCAAAAGTTTCTGAAATTCGCTGACCAGCGTGGCACAGCCTTGAGCAAGTCCTTCGCTGTTTTCCACGCGCATCAAGATATCCATGACAACGGCCGTGGTTTGAGCCTCCCACTCGGCCTGGAGGAGCCGTTGTTGATCTGAAGCCGCTGCCGTGTCTTTAATCGAGGGCGAACCTGCAAGATAGCCTTCCCAGGAAGGTTCGACGGGAAACGCCGACGGATCAGTCGTGTTACTCACAAGAAGCCTCGACGTGAATCCTTGACTTTACCGTTTTATTGCTTCCCGCTTTTATCCATCACCGCGGTAAGCGATGGCTGCGTCGCTGTTTCCATTTTAAGGAAACACGCCATTCCGCTCCGATAGCGCCCATCGGGATTTTCAAGAACGACTTTCACGCGAACCGTGCCGCTTTCCGGATCGGTTACAGGACTAACAACCTCCACCAGGCCTTCAGTGGTTTCCGCTCCATCGGAAAAATTCACTGTAACTTTTTGTCCTACCGATAAACGGAGTGCGTCCGGGGCGGGGACGGGAAATATGATTTTCAATCGACCGCATTGCACCATCGTAAGCACCACCGGATCGGTAGCCGCTACGTATTCCGAGACCTCTTTATGAATCCTCGTGACTATACCGTCGATGGGACTGATGATCTTGCGGCGTTCGATTTGACTTTGAATGCGGGAGTATTCCAAGCTCTTGATAATCTGTTCTTCCTTGACAGCGAGCAATTCGGCCTCGGCTATCTTTAGCTCTGTTCTCGCACGCATTATTTCTTCTGGATGCGCGTGACCTTCAGCTTGCAGTTCCTCGAGTTTTTGCAGACGTTCTTTTTTTAGATCCACCGCGGCGGTGGCAGATTTGATTCGTCCCATGGACTGCTTGCCGGCTTTGGCGGTTTCCTTCGCCGCTTCCAAAACATCCATGTCCAAAGTGGCCAGAAGCTGCCCCTGATGAACCGTATCGCCTTCCTTGACGAATAACTCGGTGATGATTCCCGGCTCCGCCGCCGAAACATTAATCGTTCGGTAAGGTTCAGTAAAGCCGTCCACATTGTTGGCGCAAAGCGGATTAATATTCACCAACAGAATCCCCACAATCAAGAATTTCACCTTACTTAAATGCAGTATTTCTTTGAATTTTGCCATGATAATCTCTCCCTTTTTCCCCCGGGTGTATCCACCCGGAATTATTGACCTTTAAGTAACTAATATCCGTCCAAAGCAGCCGCCGGCTAATCCGCCTGCGGCTGACCGGAATGTGCATGGACTTCTGCCGGCTGGCCGAATGTGGGTTAGCCGCCGGTTATTAAATATGTCATTAATTTCCCAGGCTTTATATAAAAAATGTGTGTTAATATTGTTTATCGCACTTAGATAATATATCTCGCAACCAACTGTCATGCAGATATAAACTGCGTCGGGCCCAATAATGCTGACGTTCCGCGCGGCGTTGAACCCGAGCTATTTCCCGTGATAAATCCAATTTGGTTTCGCCATTTTCATCGGCCAGGCGTTTCATTAGTCGTCCCAAACCAGGTGCATACTTTTCCACTAGTGGATCGTCCGCTGCAACATAGAAACGGCATGATCCCGGATCGCCTTGGCGCGCGGCCCGACCGGCTAGTTGGCGGTCAATGCGACGCGATTCGTGTCGTTCCACGCCAATCACGTGCAAACCCCCCCGCTCGGCAACCCCTGGATCCAAACGAATATCGGTGCCCCGGCCGGCCATGTTCGTGGCAATGGTAACCGCTTCCACTTCACCCGAGCGGGCCACAATCGCCGCTTCCGCCAAATCTTGTTTGCCGTTGAGTAGTCGGTAAGGGATTCCGCGAGCGTCCAGTTTGTGGGCTACAATTTCGCTATTTTTGATTGTTCGCGTCCCTACCAGAATCGGTCGGCCGATTTGGTGCAGAGCCGCGATTTCCTCTACTATAGCCGTGTATTTTGCTTCCCAGTTGGCAAAAAAACGGGAAGGAAGCATTTTGCGTTGGCATGGCTTGTGAAGAGGGATGGCAACAATCTGTAATTGATAAATACGCCAAAACTCCCTTTCGCTGCTCTGTGCCGTTCCCGTCATGCCGCAAAGGTGCGGGTATAGTTGGAAATATCGTTGTCGTGATATTCGCGCCATGGAACGGTTCTCGGCATTGATCGATATTCCTTCCTTGGCTTCCACGGCTTGATGCAATCCATCTCGCCACTGCCTGTCGGGGTAGAAACGCCCAGTGTACTCATCGACCAATAGCACCTTGCCGTCCTTTACCACATAATCAATGTCTTTTTCCAGAAATTCCCTGGCCCGCAGGGCCTGTTCGATGTAGATCGCCCAAGGACGGCGGAGTCCTCTGGAAGGTATCGATTCTTCCGCGGCAAAGATTTTTTGCTTTCCCGAGTCGGTTATGGTGATGCGGTGAAATGCGCGATCAAGCACATAATCTTTGCCGGGAATGAAATGCGATACCATATCCCGCGCAGTATCATAAATCAGAATCTCGATATCGGCATCGTTCGAGTATTCGCTGAGCAACAAGGGCGTGGTCGCAGAGTCAATCAAGACACTGTCAATTTCATCCACGATCGCCACTGCAAGGTTGCGTTGCACGGTCAATGTCTTGGGCAACTCCTCGCCCCGCAGCATGGCCCTGAAGCGGAGACCAGGAGGATTTTTAGGCTGATTCCACAGGCGAAGTTGATCGCGAAGATAGTCAAAGCCGAATTCTTGATCGGCGCCGTAGGTTACATCACAGGCATAGACTGCCTGCTTCTCGGGGAGTGAAATACCATTGCGATTTAAACCAACGGAAACATCCAACATTTGATAGACTGGCGAGAGAAGTTCGTAGTCGCGCCCGGCCAGATACTCATTTGCCGTCACCACGTGCACTCCGCGGCCCATCAAGGCGTGAAGGAAGGCTGGAAGACTTGCCACAAAGGTTTTACCTTCTCCGGTTTGCAATTCCGCGATGCTTCGGCCGGTGAGGATCAATCCGGCCAGCACTTGTTCGTCATAGAGCGTGATCCCCAAGCAGCGCCGCGTGGCTTCAAACACCAAGGCGAAACCAGCCAGAGCAATTTCCTCGCTCACCAAAGAAGCCCCTCCGGCCACCGCTTGGCGGAGTTGCTTGCTGCGTGATGCCAACTCTTCCCTGGAACAGCACTGTAGGGTTGCAGCCAACTCCCGCACTTTTTGCACGAACCGCCACTCGCGATTAGAAGCAGAGCGGGTCAGGGGCCAAAGCCATTGTTTGGCGCGTGTTAACGTCGGCAAATGATGATAGGGCGGGTCGCCGGGGATCATATGTTTCTTATTGCCGAAACTATTTCACAGGCGGCTGAGCTAGCCCAGAAATATTGTTTGTCTCAGTCGTGCCGGCCGATGTGGGCGGAAGGCGGGTAATGGGAGTAAGTTCCAGCGAACTGCCTTCGGGCGGCGGAGAGGGTAGTTCCTCCACGTCGCTTTTGGGCATCGGCCACGGCTCATCTATGCCTTCTTTTGGCGCCTGTATACGGTCTGGGGATTGAGCTTCTGGCAAACATTGCAGGAGCACGCCGGTGGCGCGATTCAAATTTGCAAGGGACAAATTGTAACCGACCTGTGCCGAAACAAAGCCGATTTCCGCGTTTGTAAGTCGCTCCTGCGCTGCCAGCAGATCCAGCAGCACAATGCCGGCCACTAGTTCTTCGCTTGGCAACAGTCGCCATCGTTTATCCAGATCCTGGATCTCCTGATCGGCGGCTTTCATGGCAAGATATTGCGTTTGTGCTTCCCGGAACGCGGCATCCACGTCGCGCACGGCCACTTCGATTTCCTCAACCACCATGGCCACGATTTGTTTCAATTGTAAAGTAAATTGTTGCAATTCCAATTGACGCTTGTACAAGCGGGCCTTGGCCGCGCGGTTTCCAAAGGGCACTTCGAACTGCAATCCCGCAGTGTAGCCCGGTTCGCCCACGGTGAACTGATCGACAAAAGCCTGGCCCATCCGGCCTTCTCCTTCCAGTCCGCTGACGTAGAAGGCCAACACGGCGTCCAGCACGGGAAGAAGATCCTTCGTGGCAATCTGCTCGCGCAGACTGGCCGCCCGTATTTGCTGGAGGGACTCGTTGACTTCCGGACGTTTGTTAAGCGCAACGATAAGTGAATCGCGCACATTGGCGTGCGTGTATTGCAGATACGGGCGCTGAATTGGAATGAGTTCGGCCCCCTGGTGCATCAGCAGTTGGGGATCGTTTACCAGCAAATTTATTCTGGCTTCAGCATTATGAACGGCTGCCTCAGTGCGGATTACGCTTGCTCGCCGAGCTCCCGCCGCTGCTTTGGCGCTTTCGATTTGGCCCTCGGAGGCATCGAATTTTTTCCGCCCTTCCAATTCATCTAATATCTTTTCAGCCTCCTGCAAAAGACGGCGTTTTTGCAGTAAGCCGGCCCGTTCAACATACAATGTCCAATACGCTTTGTTTACCTCCAACAAATGATTCTGCAACTCAGCGGCAAACTGGTCGGTGGCCACCCCGGCGTCGATCTCGGCCAGTACGATTACGCTTTCATTGTATGCGCAGCCTGCTCCATTTAATAAAGGTTGCGTGTACGAGAGCGACAGCTTCCCGGTTCCCTGGGGCAACGGCACGTAATAGAGGGAGTTGTTGTCTTGATATCCGAAACGTTGTGCTGCCTCGAATTGCCCCCCCAGCAAGGACTTTTGACGAATCCCGCCGCTGTAATACCAGTTCTGATCCCTGAATCGTGGCGCGCCGCCGGTGGTGAGGACATTGCCCACCGGATCGCTAGTGCGTACGAATTTGCTTTCCAAAAATGCGCGGATGTCGAATCTGGCCTCGGCTTCGACAATCTCGGCCTTTCTGATCTCGGGTGTCATGCTGAGGGCCAAGACTTTGGGAGAACACTTCACGGCCCCGACGACCAATGACTCCACGTCGACCGTCAAAGCCTGTGTCGGCTCCCATAATGGACGTTCAAGATATTCACTCCACCACGGCACAAACGCCGGAGGAATTTCCTGCGCAGTGTTTACCATCCGCATCGAGTGTTGCTCATCGATGGAGACCACGCGTTGTTCGTAGGGAATCATTAATGATTGACGACCTGAAGTTTCTTCTCCCCCAACGGCGCTGGGTCCGCTACCGCATGATATGACAAGAAAAACGCACACGAGGCAGCTAACAAGCCAGGTCGCGCGAGACACATTTATCGGGCGATTTTTAATCGCGGATACTACTCTTGGCACAGTCATGCTTTCACATTCATAGAAGTGAAATTGCGCCCATTTTTAAGGTGTGTATATAGTAATACCCTATATATATACTTTGTTCGACATAATCCTTCTTTATAGACAAACTCACATTTTTATTCATTACTACCCTTACAGCCACTACAACTGAATCAGTGGGTTTAATCCATCATAATCCTTACGGTTTATATGTGGATTGAATAACATTAAACAGGTTCGTTTGTCTTTAACTCTAAGTTTGACGGTTTTAGGGATTATTCCAGCCGCCGACAAAGTTTGCGTTACTCTATAAGTTAGCGTCATCATAATGCTTTATGAACTATCTTTTAAATGGGTAACCATAATACACTCACCTCCCTTGGTTGCGTCTCGGTTCCCTAACGCGATTCGTAGTCGCCGTTATACGAAGAAGAGTCGGTAATTTGACAATCATCGATCAATCCCAGTCATGCTTGTTGAATTAGTAAGAGGCAGCTTAGAAAGAAATTGCATCAAAGAGATACCGCATCAAAGAGAGATTTGCCATGTTCAAAAAACTTTTATATCGCTCTCAGGCATTGGCTAGTGAAGTAGGGGATACCCTGCGGCATTTGTATCGATGGCATCAGACACGCTCGACTCAGCCAGGCGATCGCGTCTTGGACATGTATGCCCTTGAAGAGCGCATACTGTTCAACATTGCACCGATCATGGACGCCGCGGCCATACAAGCAGGCGCCGCCGGGGCGGGAACGGCAATGGGGCAAGATCCACAAGCCAGCATGCTGCCCGCCGCCGACCAATTCGACGTCGCCATACACCAAACCCAAGCAGGTCATCAAACAGAACAAGTTTCTCATGTCTCGGACAACCTATATAACAACTCGATTGCTACTATTGCGGCCGATGCCAGGGATCAGGTGCGCACGACCAATACGGAAGGGCTGGGCGATGTTCGACAGGTAAATTTCGCACTTATTGACGACAGCCTACAAGACATCGATTTGCTAATGCGATCCTTGGCGCCGAATACCGAGATTTATTTATACGATCATCAACAACAATCACCCACGGACG
>Ga0209323_10003272_pt1 | contig 10804 bp, 11 predicted proteins | sample Rifsed19ft2_FD_184014 | JGI IMG/M metagenome (GOLD analysis project Ga0209323, IMG submission 184014) | Soil microbial communities from Rifle, Colorado, USA - sediment 19ft 2 (version 2) | ecosystem: Environmental > Terrestrial > Deep subsurface > Rock core/Sediment | place: Rifle, Colorado...
CCATATGTAGATCAGCTGCATGAGACAGCCATGTTGGTGGCTGAAAAAGCAGGTTTAGGAGAAGAAATGTGGTCCTGGAGCTTCCAGTCTGCCGGACGTAGCCCAGAGCCCTGGCTGGGACCGCAATTGCCGGAGCACCTGGAGGCATTGGCGAAGAAAGGGATCCAGAATGTGGTCAGCGTGCCGGTTGGATTTGTGTCAGATCATGTTGAAATTCTATACGATATCGACATCCAGGCGCAGCAGACAGCGAAAGCACTGGGCATCCGTCTGGAACGTCCACCTGCGCTGAATGAAGACCCTCTTTTCATAATGGCCATCGCTCAGATAATACAGGATTGTGCGCAAAAGCAGGGATGGATTCAGGAGCATTCTTCGTAGTAAAGAAAATTTCAATACACTGCCGGGATCAATTCGTACTAGAATATCCATTAAACCCGCGCGGGAGGAGACTCTTAAGAAACAGTTTTCATGTACTGACGTTAAACCAGATCCTATAGTGAGCTTAGAGTAGCTTGGTAACGTGACACCTAAGTCAGCTAAGATTTCTAAAGGGGCTCACTCCGAGCTGTGCCTCTCGGCAAAGATGTAACGCGCCGCTGGGAACCCGAGGGTAACCTGCCTGCCTTCGATCTCAACGGTCAGGGTTTGGTTGAATGGCAGGATCTCCAGCACTTGCGCCTCAGCTCCGGGCAAAATCCTGTTTTCGATCAAAAAATTCAGCAGGTCGGAATTTTCTTCGGCAAATTCGTGGATGCGGCGGATCACCGTACGTTCCCCAAGAGTGAGTTCTGTGAGCGGTATCCAGCCACTGACCACATGTTCGTAACCAGGAAGGGGGTTGCCGTGCGGACAAACCTGCGGATTGCCCAGAACGTCCCTCAGGCGCTCTTCGATATGGGGGGAGAGGGCATGCTCAATGCCATGCGCTTCGTCGTGGATCAAGGGAAGTTCCACTTTCAAGATTTTCAGCAGCAGCCACTCGGTGAGCATATGCCGGCGTGTGACGGAATGAGCAGCCTCACGACCAATCTCGGTGAGGCGCACAGCTTTGCGCCCTTTTCCTGTTATCCAGTTATCGCGTTCCATACGCTTGAAAGTCATTGTAACCGTAGCGGGTGCAACGCCCAGCATTTCCGCCAGGCGAGCGGCAACAATTTCCCCGAAATCTCGCTCCATGACGTGCATGGTCATCAGGTAATCTTCAACGGTGTGTGTTGGACGATGATCCGTCGTAGAAACATTATGTCGTGACATAATTCTCATGAAAATTATGACAATAATTGTCTTGACTAAATCCAAAAGTTAGCATACACTAACTTATATACTTGCAGTCCGCTAAGTTATTCTATCATAAGCAGAATAGTTGTCAAGAAATCGAACATCAAATTGCAAACAATGAAAGGAACCAATATCCAATGTCTGCTCGTGTCGTTGTTTTTATCCTGATCCTGACACTTACTCTTTCAGCCTGTAGGTCGGCAAGACAGACGGAAGAGCCAGAACCGGCTGCCACCCAGGTGCAGGATACGTCAGGTTCCTCAACAACCACTCAAACCGCAGGCGATGAAATCTCTGGCAGGCTGGTCATTTACTCCGGGCGCTCCGAGCCGCTCATCCAGCCAGTCATCGACGCCTTCAACGCTCAGCATCCTGGTGTGGAAATCCTACTCAAGGCGGGCAGCAACAGCGAAATCGCCAATGCACTGATTGAAGAGCAAGCCAACCCGCAGGCGGATGTCTTCATTACCACCGAATTGTTCACAGTGCAGTCGCTGGCCGCACAGGGCATCTTTCAGCCTTATCGACCTGCTGGCGTGGAGCAGATCCCTGCCGAGTTCATCGGGCCCGACAATCAATGGATCGGGCTGACCCGCCGGGCGCGCGTCATCATGTATAACACCGATCTGGTCTCCCCGGATGAGGCCCCAGAATCTATCTTTGATCTGACTGACCCGAAATGGAAGGGTCAAATCGCTGCTGCCGGGTCGACTAACGGATCCATGCAAGCACAAATCGCCGCCATGCGCCAGTTGAACGGCGAGCAGGCCACGGAGCAGTGGCTGAGAGACTTGATTGCCAATGAGGTCACTTTCTTTGGCGGTCATACCGATGTGCGCAAGGCGGTAGGCGCAGGTGAATTTAAGTTAGGTCTGGTCAATCATTATTACTTCTATCTGCAGCAGGAGGAAGGTAGCTCGGTAGACATCGTGTTCCCCGACCAGGGCGAAGGTCAAATTGGACTGATCACCAACGCTACAGCTGTTGCTATTGTGAAAGAGGCGCCCAACACATCTGCGGCTCAGACATTCCTGGATTTCCTGGTCTCACCGGAAGGTCAAAAACTTTTTGCTGAGTTGAACTACGAATACCCATTGCTATCCGGGATAACACTGCGCGTGGGTGTCCAACCGCTGGATGATTTTCGCCTGGCCGATGTAGACGTCGCCAGAGCCGCTCAAGAGTTCGAAGCCACCTTCGACTTGATGGAGAAGGTTGGTATGCCGTAACGGAGTGAATGGAGGCGATATCAACATTTACTTATGTGCTGCGTTCGAGCTCCAGGTAACGAGGTTTATGCAAGCAATCCGAACAACTCGCTTTAGCCTCCCTCGCAGGGATTTACTGCGCACCAGCCCACGGCTCACCTTTGCCGCCGGACTGATAGCGCTGTTCGTCGCCGTTCCACTCGCGTACATTTTTATTCGTGCCCTAGGCGCTGAACCCGACGCGTGGCAAAGGCTGTTGCAAGCGCGGATGTGGAAGCTCATGGGCAATACCCTGGCTCTTGTGGTGGCTGTGACGAGTGGCGCCTTGTTGACCGGCGTCAGCATGGCCTGGCTCACGGAGCGCACCAACCTGCCCGGGAGAAAAATCTTGCGCGGGATGCTCGCTCTACCGTTGGCTATCCCAGCTTATATTGGTGGCATCGTCCATCTCACCTTGCTCCGCCCACGCGGTGGATTCATCCCTCAGGCTCTGGAAGCCATCTTTGGACAACCTGTGCCCTTGCCTAGCCCGATTGGCTTTTGGGGGGCAGCGTTCATCTTGACCTTGTTCACCTATCCTTATGTCTACCTGCTAAGCAGTGCAGCCTTCCACAGGCTACATGCTTCTATGGAAGAAGTCGCACGCACCCTAGGGCGTACACCGCGGCAAGTGCTGTGGCAGGTCATCTTGCCCGCCTTACGACCTGGATTAATGGCAGGTGCCTTATTGGTAGCCCTGGACATCCTGGCAGAATACGGCACGGTGGCGCTGCTGCGCTACGAGACCTTCTCCTCAGCAATTTTCATCCAGCTTTCTGGGCGCTACGACCGTTCCGCCGCATCGATCTTGAGCGGTGTACTGGTCGGCATGGCTATCTTCATCCTTTGGGCGGAACTGCGTCTGCAAGGAAAAGCGCGTTTCACCCAGATGGAGAGCAACTGGCGACCTGTCCCACTTGCCTCGCTTGGTAAATGGCGCCTTCCGGCATTTTTCCTTGTGCTGGCTGTGGTCTCTGCCAGCCTGCTGGTACCCATGACCGTGTTAATCGTCTGGAGCATACGTGCATTTCTAGACTCCCAAACCTTGAATATGGTGTTCCGGACGGGTTCACTAGGCTTCGGAAGTTTTGCCTGGAACAGCCTGTGGACTTCCTCCCTGGCAGCCACGGTAGCGGTGACGCTCTCACTGCCGGTCGCCTTGCTTTCCGTCCGCCACCCGAGTCGCATATCGCGCCTGATCTCACGCTTCTGCCAGGTCGGCTATGCGATTCCAGGCGTGGTGATCGCCCTCAGTCTCGTGCTGCTCGTCAACCGCCTGTTGCCATTCTTATATGCCACCCCGTTTGTAGTGGTTATCGCCTATGTGTTGCGCCACATGCCCCAAGCGATACGCTCGAGCGAATCGGCAATTAACCAACTTTCGCCATCCCTCGAGGAGGCCGCCCGTAGCCTCGGTCGTACTCCTCTACAGACCTTTTTACAGGTCACTTTGCCGCTTGTAATGCCAGGTATTCTCGCCGGGGGTACACTCGTCTTCCTGACCTCGCTCAAGGAACTACCAGCCACACTGCTTTTGCGCCCCGCAGGGTTTGATACCTTGGCTGTCCGCGTATGGATCTGGGCAGTCGATGGGTATTACATGCAAGCTGCCCCAGCTGCCCTGTTTTTGGTGATAACCGCAGCGCTGCCGCTATACTTTCTCTTACGCCGGGAGCGTATTTTCCGATGATCACACTTGAAGTCCGTCATCTGACCAGGAGATTTAATACTTCTCAGTATGCTGCTGTCAATGACATCTCTTTTGAATTGGAAAATGGTGAGATTCTAGTTCTGGTGGGTCCGAGTGGCTGTGGTAAAACTACCACGCTTCGTCTGATCGCCGGGCTCGAACATCCTGATTCAGGACTGATTCGCTTAAACGGACATTTACTGGCTTCTGAAACGGAATTCGTCCCGCCCGAACGCCGTGGAATCGGCATGGTCTTTCAGGACCATGCCCTGTTCCCTCACCTAACCGTTTTTGAAAATGTTGCCTTTGGATTACGTGGGCGAAAACAAGCCGAAATTCGCAGCACTGTGAGCGAAATGCTGCAACTGGTGGGAATGGAAACCCTTGCCAGCCGCTACCCGCATGAGCTTTCAGGCGGTGAGCGCCAGCGGGTGGCGTTAGTGCGCGCCCTGGCTCCCCAGCCGGCCCTTTTGCTGCTGGACGAGCCCTTCAGCAGCCTGGACGCGGACCTGCGCGGGGAGGTACGGGAGCAGGTTCGCAGCATACTCAAGTCCATTCGGGCTAGCGTGATCTTCGTCACCCACGACCAGGAAGAGGCTCTTTTCATGGGAGACCGCCTGGCGGTTCTCCACCGCGGTCGCCTCGAACAACTCGGTGCACCGGAACAGATCTTTCATTCGTCAGCCACCCATTTCGTCGCCGAATTCATAGGCGACAGCGATTTCCTTAAGGGAAAAGCCATTCCTGAGGGCATATATACCGAAGTGGGTTTGCTCCCTCAAATAGTCAATGTGAACGGATCTGCCCAGGTGGAAGTTGCCTTGCGCGGCGACGACGTAGACTTCGATCCGGCTGAAAGCGGGAATGGGGTGATTATCGAGCGCTTTTTCCGCGGAGCATTCAATGTTTACCGGCTGCGGTTGGATTCAGGTCAGGTGCTGCATGCCTTCAAGGATCACACCCTCATTCTACCAGCAGGAACCCGTGTACGAGCCTACATCAGTGCGGGCCATCCCCTTGGGGTATTCCACGAGGGAAGAGCTGTGAGCTGAACTTGAGTTCTTCTTCGTGCCCAGCCAAATACCAATTGAAAATTTCAACCCCTCTCGATCGCCTGTAGGGTTCATTGCCATTTGGCCAACCGGATTGGACCAAATCTAAGTACCTGCTCGAGCATAATAAAACGGCCCTCAGACTAACCTGCCATATACCGAGATAGAAAAGATGTATATGCAGAAGATAAAACGAATATAAAAAGCCAACCCTTTCTCAATTTTTGAGGAAGAATTGGCTCTTCGTGTAATTTTTCACCACCGTGGGTAGGGGACCCACCCTCTCCGCAGAGACAAGCCCGGTTAAACGCCGGGCCGTTTTTTTATGGCTTGCAGGTGTATAATTTACTTATGAAGACTCTAACAGAGATAAAGGAAATTTTGCGTGACCAGGAACCATATCTGGTAGAAAAATTTGGTGTTAGCATCATTGGAGTTTTTGGTTCCTATGTCAGAAATGAACAACTACCCGAAAGTGATCTCGATGTTCTGGTCGAACTGGACCGACCGCCTAAGATTACTCTGATCGGGCTGGTCGAATTAGAGCAGTACTTAAGTGAAGTGCTTGGTGTCCGAGTGGATATCGCCATCAAGAAAAACCTGAAGAAGCGGATCGGTGAACGGATTTTGCGCGAGGTTGTCCCTGTATGAACCAGGAATTCCTGGATTTTGTAGAAGATATCCTAGATGCGATGGAGAAGGCGGAGTTATTGCTCGAGGGGGTCGGTTATGAAAAATTCGAGGCTGATTTCCGTATCAATTTTGCTGTGATCAGAGCTTTGGAAATTATTGGCGAAGCCAGTAAACGGCTACCAGACGGTCTTCGGGTAAGATATCCTGAGGTACCGTGGAAGGGTATGGCTGGCATGCGTGATCGCATCATTCATGGGTATGATAACGTGGATTATCAAATCGTCTGGGATGTCGTCAAGAAAGATATTCCTAAAATTAAGCCAACTATCCAACGCATTATAAAAGATTTCGGGGGATAAGACTCCGGGTTCCGATTTCAATCCACCTTGCGTCTGGCATGCCTTAATCGATAGGTTGTACGACTGGAAGAGAGAGTAGGGAGCAGCTAGTGGTTAGTAGGGAGTAGAAAGTAGAGAATTGGGGGCGGGTCGCCCAGGGAGGGAGCCCAGGGTGGGGGGGCGATTTTGATTTTAAGTTGTGGCTTGGCCCGGCGATTGAAATTGCGGCAATAAAAGGGGCGTATGGACTGACCAACGATGTTTTCATTTACAAAGAAAACTATTGGTAGTATCATTTCGTTATGAATGAAAACATTTGGAAAACAAAATGGTCTAAGGATCAGATCAAGGCGATGCTCCTGGAACAGATGCAAACTTTTTGGGAGCTGGATACCGGTATTCAACGGACGCAATTGGGTGAGATCGAACGGGCCGCCCAGCTACCCCACGCGGTGATCATATCCGGTCTGCGCCGGGTTGGCAAGTCTACGCTGCTGGCGCAACTGGCTCACCGGTTGGGCAAAGACGTCTTCTATTATCTGAACTTTGAAGACGATCGCCTGCTTGGTTTCCAAGCCAGTGACATCAATGAACTGTATTTGGTGTTACTCGAACTCTTTGGTGAGCGCAGAGTTTTTATCCTGGATGAAGTGCAGAACATTCCCGACTGGGAGCACTTTGTGCGTCGATTTATGGATATGGGATTCAAGTTCTATATTACTGGCTCGAATGCCTCACTTCTCAGCCGCGAATTAGGCACCCGGCTGACGGGGCGTTACGTACCGGTAGAGTTGTTCCCTTTCTCCTTTGCCGAGTTCATGAAATTCCGGCAGGCTGAGGTTCCCAACCCGGAACACCTGACCACAGTCGATTCAGGTCATTTACAACGCTACTTAAGCGAATATCTTCGCAAGGGAGGTATTCCAGATGCGCTGAAGTATCCTGAGCTACCATTGCTGCGCAGACTGTATGACGATGTCCTGTACCGGGATATCGCCACACGCCACCGGATCGAGGAAGTGCGAGCGCTGAAGGAACTTGGGTTCTATCTAATGAGCAACCCGGCGGGCCAGGTGTCTTTTAATAAGCTCAAAGTTCAGTTCCATCTGGGCAGCGTCAATACAATTAAGAATTACATCGAGTACATGGAAAACAGCTGGTTGATATTCACGATTAACGTATACGACTACTCTGTTAAACGCCAGCAGATCGCCCCTAAGAAGGCTTATGCGATTGATACCGGTCTTGCCAGCGCAGTCGGATTTAGTTTCTCTGTTAATACGGGCAAGCTGCTCGAGAATGGAGTCTTCCTGGCACTCAGGCGGCGAACTGAGGAGATCTATTATTACACCATAGTGAGTGGTTATGAGGTTGACTTCTACCTGCCAGAAAGCAAGCAGTTGATCCAGGTGGCACAAAACCTGGATAGCAAGTCGACGCGTGAGCGCGAAGTGCGGGCATTGATGGAGGCGATGCGAACCTTGGGACAAACGCAGGGGCTGATCCTGGCGGACGCCAATGTTTTAGCGATTGAGGAAGACGGGTTGAGGGTGGAGATCCGTTCTCTGGCGGAGTGGCTCTTAGGCGGTGATTGAAGCCGATGAACGGGGGGAGGGAGTTGGGAGTGGAGAGTAGATAGTAGAAAGTAGAGAGTTGTGAAGAGAGAATTGGGGGTGGGTCGGAAGCTAAATCCTACAATTGTTGGGATTGTTTCCAGAAAGGATTCACCATCAGGATCAGCGCGCGCAACGTTCTGAAGGGCAAGGTGGTTAAAGTGGTGCGCGGGGCGGTCAACGCCGAGGTGACCCTGCAATTAAGCAATGGAGTGCAGATCGTTGCGATCATCACCAATGCTTCTGCCAATAGCCTGGGTCTGCAGGAAGGCAAAGAGGCGTATGCGGTGATCAAAGCTTCGAACGTGTTGATCGCGGTGGACGATTAGTTCGCAAAAGAATCGGTAGAAAAAGGCGTTAACGACTTTAACCTTGTGGGGGGAGAGGTACGAAAAGCTCCGTTTCGGCTGAGACAACAGGTGCACGGCGAGGCTGGTGACGACGAAGCAATCCCTCTTAAACGGGTCGGGAGATTGCTTCGAACCTGGAAAGAGCACCAGGTTCTCGCAAAGACATGGGAATTCTTTTTGTAAAAGCCGCAGGATATGGTATGGATTTATAAAACTGCCCCTCCGGAGGTCAGGAAGGGCAGCTTCTTGGTCATCTAATTTCTAGGCTTCGTTGAGGAAAGAGATGGAGGGTTGGCCCTCCACGCCGGCTTTCTCCATCGCCGCTTTCAGCTCGGGCGATTGGGCGTATTTGTGGGCGTTCGCCAGCGAATCCCACTTAAAAATTGCGGTTATATTGTTCGGATCGCTTTCGCTCCGATAAACGTGCGACGAGAGCTCGCCGTTTCTTGTGCGCAAATCGGCCACTGAATCAAATACCTTTTTCCACTCTGCGAAGCTCTTTACCTGATGGTGAACTAACATACTGGCCATGCTGATTATCTCCTGGTTTAAGATTTGGACAAACTGGAACTTCTGCCGGATGGCGCCCAGAGCACATTGTGTAGGGAGGGGCTCCAAAAAAAGACCGGGGAACCTGATCTTGAATCAAATTGCCCGGGAGTGTAGCCTGAATCGGCAGATGTATATCAATTTGACCTTATTAGTCTATATTATATCACGGGAACTCATTTGAAAGATGATGATTGGATGAGTGTTTACGGCTTTAACCAAGTCGGTCATTGGGCCGTCACAATCAGTGCAAGTGCTTCGCCAGGATGGCGAGTTAGCGCTAGAAGCCGTTGTCCCAGCGGTCTCTCGCGATGATGTTCGCGCAAGGTAGAATGGGCTATATTGAACTACAATTTATAGCCAGGTTGGATCACTGCTCCTTTTTGATTGGGACACGGATTACTCGGATTTCACTGATTATTCTTTTGCCAATCATTTTGCGTGGCCTGGCTAACCTTCGGGTAGCTCGAAGTGAGCGCAGCCATTAAAAATTTTCGGGGGCACAATGAAACAGGTTGTCATTGAGAACCCAATCTTAAACTCACCCTACCAGGAGCCACGCCGCCACTTCCGCTTCACAGAGGAGGGGATCACAAACGAAATTGTTGAAGCAAGGCGGGTCAGCTCGTATTTCGTCCCCATTCCCCGCCCCAAGAAGAAAAATCCAAAACAACTGGCATTCGAGACGGAGTGGACGGCAGACCGCCTTGAAGAGAACCGTTTTATCAACCAGGTACGCGAGCGAGTGGCACTCTGGCGCAGGGGCGGTTACGTGGGGATTACAAGCATAACAGCCCGGCTGCTGGATTACTGGCAGCAGCCCGATCGCGAGCGCAAGCTGTTTTTCTGCCAAATTGAAGCATTAGAGACAGCCATCTACATCACCGAAGTGGCTCATCGGTATGGCGCGACGCATGGATCGAGAACGAACTGCGCCGGGCAAATAATGACGCCAACCCACTGCTGTACCGGATTGCATTCAAAATGGCAACTGGAAGCGGTAAGACGCTGGTGATGGCGATGCTGATCGCCTGGCATGCATTGAACAAGTTTGTAAATCCACAAGACGCCCGCTTTTCCGACGCTTTTCTGATCGTCACTCCAGGTATCACGATCCGCGACCGGCTACGCGTGCTGCTTCCCAACGACTTGAACAATTATTACCGGCTACACGACCTGGTCCCGCCCGATCTGATGCAGGAGCTTGGCAAGGTGAAGATGGTGATCACCAACTTCCACACCTTCCTGCTGCACGAGCGGATCAACGCTGGCAAGCTGACCAAAGAGATGCTATCACAAGGGGAGGCCAGTCCCTTTACTGAGACGCCGGACCAGATGGTTCGCCGCGCCAGCAGGGAATTGGGCAACAAGAAAAATATTATCGTTATCAATGATGAAGCCCACCATTGTTATCGTCGAAAACCGGAAACCGGCGAGGCGAGCATCGCTCCCGAGAAATTGACTGGCGACGAACGCAAAGAGGCCGAACGGCTGGAGGAGGAAGCGCGCATCTGGATTTCAGGCCTGGAAGCGGTTAAGGCCAAGATCGGCGACAAGGTGATATACGACCTGTCAGCCACGCCGTTCTTTTTGAAGGGCTCTGGCTATCCTGAAGGCACGCTGTTTCCCTGGGTGGTTTCGGACTTTTCGTTGATTGACGCCATCGAAGCGGGCATTGTCAAAGTACCACGCGTGCCAGTGGCGGACGACTCGATGGTCGGCGACCAGCCCACCTACTGAGATTTGTGGTTCCATATCCGCGACCAGTTGCCTAAAAAGGGAAGGAGAACTCAAGACCTGAGCGGAGAACCGGTGATACCAGTGGAACTGGAAGGCGCGCTGCAAAGCCTGTATAGCAATTATGAAAAGTACTACAACAAGTGGGAGCTGAACCTGGAAGGAAGGATGCGCGGTCTGACGCCGCCGGTCTTCATTGTGGTGTGTAACAACACCAATGTCTCCAAGCTGGTCTTCGATCACATCGCGGGTTGGGAAAAAACTCTGCCGGACGGGCGGACAGTGGTGGCTCCTGGCCGGCTATCGTTGTTTAG
>Ga0209323_10003274_pt1 | contig 10802 bp, 3 predicted proteins | sample Rifsed19ft2_FD_184014 | JGI IMG/M metagenome (GOLD analysis project Ga0209323, IMG submission 184014) | Soil microbial communities from Rifle, Colorado, USA - sediment 19ft 2 (version 2) | ecosystem: Environmental > Terrestrial > Deep subsurface > Rock core/Sediment | place: Rifle, Colorado...
GGATGACCTGATGCATGAAATTTATGTCCGTGAAACGATTGAGCGTGGTTTGGAAGACAGCAAGGCAGGCCGCACAAAAGATGTGAATGAGCTCCGGTTGAAATACGGCCTTCCGGAATGAAGGAACCTATCGCATCATCTACTACATCAAAGCTGACCAAATAAATGTGCTCGCAGTAATCCACGGTGCCAGGGAGATTCTTCGATCATCAGACAAAGGGAATAACTGAGTCTATCCGACTTTGGCCTACATAGTCAACACATCGAAGAAGATTGGGAATTGACGATTAAGGTGAGCGGCGCATTTATGCGTCCGGCTCTACCAGTGCATTAGTTGCATTTACTAACAATTTTCCTAATGCAAGGCTTTTCTTTCCAGCTCGATCTGGTCTGGTATGTGGGCGCTCAAAAACATTACAAATTCTTTTACAGTATTGACTGAATTTGGGTCACATACTACGTCGCTATCTGTAATAGTCGCTATTCTGTGATTTAAGATGAAGTTTATAATGTAATTAGGACTAAAATGATCAAAGAATGGCATTTCAGTGATATCTCTAAAGTCCTCTTTGTTAGACTGAACATTTGAAGATTGAACTTTTAACAGGTTCTTGTCTTCAAGAAGACGTTCTAATTTGACAATGAAAAACTCACCCCTGTTAATATACGTTTTAAATATCAAATCTTCGTTGTTGGAAAAGTCGCGTTTATTTGCTTTTTTGAATGCTTTGACATATTTTTTTCTCTTTCTTGTTTCCAACAATTCAGGTATAGTTATATGTGAAATAATTATTGATATTACTAATATTACAAGACCAAATCCATATATTACTATTCTTATCACTTGTATTATTACGTCACCACTATATGCTCTGCTCCAATTTAAGATAAGTGTTCCTGATTGTGGCTCTTCTTGAACCTTTATTTGTTTAACACCGGCAACTTTGCCAAAGGGAGTAATCTTTGGCGTCAGTTTTTCTGGATGTATCACAAGCAATTTCAGAGTAATAAATTGATCGGACTCGATGATTATAGGTGCGAGAGCAAGAGAGTTGTCGTTATTCTGGGTAATTTTTAGTGTATCATTTAAATACTGATTACTTGTAGCTATTACATCATATTTGATAATTCTTGATGAATTTATTTCGAGACCGAGAGGGTCTTTTTCATCAAAAAAGGTTTTTAGAATGTCCACTCTACTTGTGTTAGCAATCCTTATAGTGATTAGCGAAAGTGTCAAACCCTTCTCTTTTATATTTTCACCTTCAAAACTAATCTGAAGTGACCCGATGTTTTCTCTTATGTCGTAAACTCTATAATTACTAATCACATCAAACAGTATTTCTGGTTTTTTCTCATAAAAGAGAGTGAGGTATATCCCCAAAAAACCTATAATAATACCTACCATTAATGCAATAATACCTACAACTAATCCCAAGAATGAAGATGGATATTTCTGATCTAAATTGCGCAGAATATCATTAAATCCCACTTTGAGCCTTCCTTTCTCCAGCTAATGTACCCATTGATACTGTAAACTGGACCTACCCCCCTCGATAGTGCCACTATAAATTAGCGTATTCCATTGATTTTGACGTTGATAGTTAGTGGTAAATTTGAATCAGTATTTTTTTAGATTGATATAGGTTGACCTGTTCAATGCTTCACCAAAAAATAGTGCATGATATTTCGGCATTTGTTTAATCCTATCAGTATAGCGATTAACTTGATCTGATGGTGCAATTAATTTTGCAACAATTTTAGCATCATTCTCATTAAGACGAAGCACGAGATAGTTTGCAACAGCGTTAAACAGTGATTGATCAAAATCTTTTACTTCCTGAGATGCAAGCACAAATGAGATACCATATTTTCGACATTCTTTAGCCATCGTTGGAATAAGTTTTAACCTTGCCGCCCTATGGGCTTCATCAAATATAACAGCATGGGTAATATTACGTTGAACGCCACGAATAAACATTTGCTGATAGAGATTATGAAGCACAAACGTTGCAAAAGCCTGTTGCAGAACTTCATTCTGAGTTTTATGAATTCTTATTAGAGCTGACTTGCTTACATCAAGCAAGCTGTGTCTCCCCTCAGTATTTTGAAAGAATCCATAATCATCAAGCTCTCCGAGTCTTGTCAGTAACCCTTTGTCAGCTTTGTCTTTAGCGTTCGATTTCAAAATATCATAAAATGCCTGAAAATTAGGTAATTCAAGATGCTGTCTATCTGCATCTTTATCTCCCCATCCCTTATCAAGATAACTCTGTTTCAGGGCCTCCCTTAATTTTCCAAGCTGAATATCTCCTAAGTCAGGGAATATCGAAGCAAAAATATCCCGTAACATGCTGATATTGTCAATGTACCCTATTGGATTATTCAATACTACTTGTAATGGATTAAACCCAAGGCCTGCATAATCCACAAACTGGATTTCATTGCCAAGTTTAGAAAAAAGTTTTTCATCAATATCATCATGATATGAAAAAACTATAGGGTTTATACCACATTCAACCATTTGTAAGCAGATATTAATTAAGGAAGTGGTTTTTCCCATGCCCGGCAACCCTACCATCATTAAATGTGGATTTGATGTTATCGTTACTTTCCATTCAATTGGCTCTTGATCTGTAGTTACACTGCCCAGTGTAATCATTGCTTCTCCATTACTAAGCAGATTTTGAACATGCTTATTGCTTTTGTTATCTTGTCCGCTAATGACATCTGTCTCCTGTCGTTCTATAACTTGTTCACTAAGAATATCCATTTTATCATCTTCAGTCTGACGTTTAATGGGTATAGAAACCCCAATAGGAGGTTCTATCATTTGATTAGCACCAAAAAGGAGAACCATTTGTTCTCCTTCATAAGATATTTTACTAGGCATTTCAGCATTATATTCAGGGCAGAATATATATCCTCTGTCGCATAGTGTCTGTTCTGACAATGATGGAAAAGTATATTTCCCCCCTTCCCTAACCATCCGTTCAATTTCTTTATTAATTTGCAGATAGGCATCCTGGCTTAGATAATGACGCCGGCCTTTATTTGCATAAAATCTCAGTATTCGAGCAAGCCAACTCCGGCGTATTGATTTCTCAAGCGGACTAATATCAGAACCATATAAAGATTCCCATCTTTTACGAGAATTACTTAATTGTTGGTATATTGTTGTTATAAGATCAATGCTACGGGCACTTTTAAGATATCTCCTAAATTTTATCTCAACAAAAGCAAATTGAAGTCCGCCCCGTTTTGAAGCAGTTACATAAAGCAAATCTGCCCTGCTATTGTTAACCTCTCCAGATTTTTCTTTGCTAACCCCCAAAATATGTGGGACGTCTTCGAGAGGAATAAAAAACCCTTCACTTAAAGAAAACCAGTATTGATTATCCTTTAACTGTCTCCAACAATTTGCATGTGTCATTGCCAAGGCGATCATTTCCTGTGACTGATTTCCAGAACCTGAAAGACGCATTGCAAACCGTCCACTTAATGCCTTTAACTCATTTAATAAGAAGAAGCAGTTACGTGGACTTGAACTTAATCCCATTTCTGCAAGTGTCGTATCTAAAAGATTCACTACTTCATCGAAATTACTCGTTGAAGTAACCATTTGCAGGAAACCAAGGTCTTCCCGTTCTGGTACACAATCAATTATATAGGCGTCATAAATTACTGACTTTTCTCTCGGGGAGTCAAAATATTCTACGCCTGCGTTTCTATCAATAGTAATAACCCAATCGCTCAATTTGTGCAGTATTCTTATGGAGTCTTCTTTGTCTAATGGAATCTCAGTTCTCAGTAATGGCCAGGAATCAGGGAGTGCTCCTATATTCATTGAAGTTGCCTTCATTATTGCAGTATGTACTTTGATTATACGTTCAGACAGTACCCGCCCCGCAGGATGCTTTTCGCCTTCTAAATTCGGGGACAAATAAGTCCTCCAAACAGGCTGAGGAGAAAAAGAAAAGTCACGGGTAAGATTTGCTGAAAGCCCATAAACTTCAAGTGATGTATTAGCCTCAAACTGACTCAGGGAGGATGATACAACTTTAGAATCAAAAGTATCAAAAGCAACTGAAATGTGTGCTGATGTTTCAGGTTCCGAATATTCTCTTTTTGCCCAGCTTAAACGGGGAAAAGTGATATTACCATTTCGACTATAATCTTCAAGTATCCAACTGTCTTGTGGCAAGTAACCTACCCCTGTTCTTTTACGCTCTGCAATAGAGCTGAAGAATTTACCTGTTATTCCTGCTTTTTGTTCAGAAGGATAAAGTTCCAATACAAAACCAATGTCATCCATTTTATTAGGCTCTTCTATTTCTTCACTATCCAGTTTAGCATTCTGGTTTAACTTATAAAGTGCATTTCCAATTGACCTGCCTATAGTCATTCCATCGCCTGGACGAAGAGCATGCAAATGAATTAATTTATAAACTGGATGTAAAAGCATATAACGATTAATTTCTTCTGCAAGAATATCAGATGTGCTTTGACCAATAGAAGGAGCAAGTTCTTCTTTTCCATCCGACAAGGTTTTTGCAAGTATTGCAATGCTCGCTTTGGGCTCGCGATCTTTATCAGACACCATTGCAACACTATAAAAACCGAGGGTGTCACCAAACACAAAAGACTCGCCTGTTGAAAAACCAGGAAGAAACGATGGAAAATGAGCTCCATCAATGCATTTACATATCTCCTGAATTTTTTTGAAACCAATATTTTCTTCGTAGCGAAAATGAATTAAAAGTTGATCATAGGCATAATGCCAGGCTAAACGTAGTGGATGATTTGGAAGAACTATTAATCCAATGGTATTCCCAGATAAGGACTTGATTTGTAAAGTATTTACGAGTGATAGTTCGGGGTTACTTATTTCTACAGCTGTAAGCCAGGCATTAATATATTCCTCTACATTCTTATTAAATCCGTGTATCATACCCATTAGCCCCAAGCCACTCACTACAATCTGGCTAAGTTCTGAAGAAGCTTTATATAATCGTTCCGAGACCTGACCTGAATATCCGGCTGAAAGAGGAATGAATTTTACTTCTCCTGCTAATGAGCCATCATTTCTGACAGGCACTTCCCAACGCCCAATTGAGCCTTTGTTATTATACCAATCTTCTTCAAGCTTAAATAACAACGAAGAACAATAAACTTTGGCATTTTTATTCTGATAGTGAAATGTAATAAACCCTTTACTATCCCTTCCAAAGTTTTGATTGTTACTGCAGGCATTAACAAAATCCTCTTTATTATCAATAGATATAGCTCCTTCAACTAAGGCCCGTACAATACTACCTGAGCTTGATCTTGTCTTCTCAGGTGCGTCACCAAAGAGAAGCAAGAAATCTTCTGTTATCCCTTCTATTTCATCATTACCAATTGCTCGGACACGCACAACAGCTTCAAATTTTGCGCCTTCTTCTAATTCGAAATCATCAATAGTAAATGCACACTTTTGTGGATTCTTCCCACTGTGAGATATTTTTTTCTCTGCCAATTCTTCTTCGCCAGAAATAATAGTGACAGAATATTCAGCAGATCCTTTCTTTAACTCATCAGGCAATCCCTTCCATCTAACCTCTAGTTTTGATTGTTTACTTGCGGAGGTTTCATTTGGGTCTAAAATAAATTTTAAGCGGTTGTTATCATCAATGCTCAATCCCGTCCAGGCTCCAGGTTTATTATTTTTACCACGCCAAGGTAGTATTTCAATCTTCTGAAGGATGTTTTGATCAAAGATTCCAGGCCGTAGATTATTCAACCACAAATGGGGTATGTCAGAAAGTCTTCCTATGGCGTCAAGGATGGAAAGATTAGCACTCTCCCGCACAAATTTAAGTAGATCCCGGCGCTGCTGTTCAGATGGATCAGTCAATAGAAGTCCATCAACTCTGGATGCTGCTGTAGTATTTGAACCAGAATGCAATAAAAGTCTTTCAATAAGCCGGATGGCTTTATCAATGTCATTAATATCCGGCTTGCAATCAAATTGAATAGGCCATAGCCCAAGTAAGGTAAGGGCTGAACTTATAGAGTCTGAATCATTGCAACTGGTATAAAATTCAAATATTCGCCATGGAGAGATTGTATTTTGTCTACCTATTCTACGTGCTTTATTTATTGCTCTCTTACAAAAATCACGAAAACCACTCGGAATCAGTTTGCTGGCCTCTTTATTGGCAACATCATAGAATTCTTTTTCGCCTATCTCCCTCGCTGCGCTGTAAATGCCGTCCATACCCGCCCCCGCAATGGTGACATCTACTAAAAACAACACTGCATCATTTTTGGCTTCTCTAATTTCGACGGCATAATCAGAAGTAATAAGGCGTTTTTCTACTTCACAATGATCAACAACACCATAAATTTTCCACCCTGAAATACTACAGTCGGGTGATGAAGAGAGTTCTCTTACAAGCTGTGAACTAAAAAATCTTATATATACAATCGTCCCATGAGAAGGGCCTCCAAGAATTGCTTTAAATGCTTTCGCAATTAATTCTGCTTGTATATTACTCAACATCTCCATCACCTCTTCCAATGAAGCGTTGTTGTAAGCGTTTCATTGATTCCGCATCATTTACGCCAATTAATACCCCTAAATCACGCAATCTTTTCTCAAGTATACTGCGATTATGGAGAAGCAATTCGGTAGGAATTGACATTCCTGGAGGTGCCTCATCAATATACAATCCATAACGCTCCTTAATTAATTTAATCAGCTCGATAAAAGCAAGTGATGTGGCTACTTTACCCTTAGCAGCCTTACGCAGATGGCGATGAACAATAAAGTCAAGCATAGAATTTGTTAAGATTATTGAACGTGCATCTGCTCTGCTTATATTACCGTAGGTATCCCTTTGTTGAATCTTTCTTTTTCTGGATAAACCATTTGGTTGATCAATCATAAGGCAAGAATGTAAGGCTCTAAGATAGTGTTTTATTTGGTTCTCATTTCCCATAATAATGCATAGTGCCTCAGCCATGCGAATAATTGGATTGCCGGACTGTTTTAAAAGCTCTTGAACATGAAGCAATTCATCAGCTTCTTTAAGTGCATCAGCCAATCTAAGACATGTCTCATCAACATCTTCAAGGATTTTATCAGCACGAGAATGATCCCCTTTTAAAATAGTTCCAAGGAGATTTATATATTCTGCGGAATCTGGACATATACCAGGAAGCTCGTTTCTCATTGTTCTATCAAAGCGCACCTTGTCATCCAGAACTCTAAGGCACATCATGATTACCTGCAATCTTTCAAAACGCCGTAATAAATCAGACATTGATTCTTCCGCCAATCTTCTGAGTGTTGCATCATTACCCGATGAGCAATCAGCAAATAAAGGCCAGGCTTGCTGCTCCCTGTATCTGGGCAGTATACCGGTGCGCTCCCATTCAAATAGCATCATAGCTGTTGAAAGATAAATATTCGTAAGTCCCAGGGAAAGACAGGATTCAAGCATCTGCAGAAACGCCTGCCTCGGAATAGTCTTTCCATACGATTGAACAAAAACACTTAAATCTTCTCGAAAATATTCTGCAACCTTCTTGGCCAAAGGATGTTGATTTCTGATATTTTCACTCTCTCCAGAACCCTTAGCTTTCGTCGGAGCCTCACCACATAGCTGAGCTATACGAACTGTTAGCAATTGGTCAAGCCCTACTATATTGCTATTACCCTCGTTATTCGTTTCAATAAATTGATCAGAGGTCAAGTCTTTATGATAATGCCCTTTTATCTGCATCTGTGTACCGAACAAATGAAGGAGAATATTATCTTCGAATCTGGCACCTACAACGAAGTGAGATTTCTTATTAATACTATCAATAAACTCCCCTTCCTCCTGTTTAGATAATAGCGACACTAACATTTCAGGAACATAGCGTAAATTGCTAACCCTCTGCGGGAGATCTATCCAGCTCGCCAAATAATGGGCTGGGTAAGCCCTCTGTAGCTGCTCAGTCCTTCCTGTCTGGTGATTCTTATTTTCAAGACAGAAAGACAATAACATATCACCAAGAATGGCCATTCCAGCTTGACTTCCAAAACCAGAAAACCAATCGCTTCTTTTCAAAAGTCTTATTACAACGTCCTCAATTGTTGGAGATGTTAATTTTCCTCCTTCTTCTCTGCCAAACGATTTTACAAAAGTTCCCTGCCCCCGTCTATGTCCCCAACGGAACATATATAATACAGCAGGTAAAACCGCACCCATTGAAAAATCTTGTGGTGTGAAAGGTAAAGCAGGCAAATAAATGGAAGTCCACAATCGTTTTGTAGTTGGTATTGAAAGTACATTCTCAACTATACTCTTTGCAGTATTCATTATATAAATTCCTGGTTAACAGGCTTACAAGTTATTGTCTGTGTCCCATTATTAAAATTAACTTCAATACGATATATTAATTCCTCTTCAATTGGGTTCCATGCAAAAAACTGCCTGCTATCCTCCTGTGCTATACGCTGTGTGAAAATGGATAGATTTGCAAAGGTATCTTCAGAGGCGGCATCAGATAGTTGAACTCCATCTTTAAGCTCCATTAAAATATGAAATAGTTCAGCACCCAGAATAAGTTTCTCTATGCTGTCATTCTTATATTGATAACTAAGTTCAAGGTGCGAATGAAGTTTTTCGAGTCCTTCTGCTGTAGTATTAAATTTGGCATCTAACGAGAAACGTTCAAAAGATTTTACTACCCATAATTCGCTTTCAGTAGGAGTACGTGGAGTTATTCTAAGAGGGATTCCAGGGTATTTAAACGCTATTGGAGGCAAATCTTCAAGTCTTGCAATTCCTCTGCATAGGTCTGAGCAAATCTCCCTCTTTTCCTCTATTGTCATCAAAGGAAGTCTGCGAAATTGTTCAAAATGACACCCCCGTGCAAGTCCAAAGTATCCATTGTCTGATATGATTTTCTTGATATCTTCACGTGTCCACTCAAAATATGCTCTTCTCCTTGCAGAAGGCAGAGATAATCCCTGATATTGAGGAGAAGTAAAATTGTTCTGACTATCTTTGTGACCAAGCAGATAACGGTCTACTTTAGGATGTGCCTCAAGAGAAGGATCTAAGAAAATTAATTCATGCAAAACCTCCCCCTGACGGCTGGAATAGCCGGGATCAAAGGCCCTATCGTAATAGTGACCCGGCTTGATATCAGGATTTTCATGTAAGTCAGAGCAATAATAAATTCCAAAAAATATATAACTTATAGCGGCGCGTAGTTCACGCGCAGTAATATGTATCTCACCCCGCTGGTGTACTGCCTGGAGTGCCAAATAAAGGCGTTCACGAATAATTGGCCCTTTTTCTTTATCACGTAACAACTGTACTGACTCCCATGCAGAGCAATAATTATTAGCCCTGCAGGTTAGACAGGATTCCCATAAATCTTCTTCATTCTCCCCAAGTACTTTATTAAAAAGATGGTCAAGAAAATCTGTAGTTATAGCTTGTGCCCCCTCTGTAATACCTCCAACTAATGAACGATTATTTAGGTCCAGAAACCGAAATTTCTTGTCTAATCTTGTTGTATCACCATCAAGCACTGCCTGCAATTGCTCCGTAAGAAGGGTCTGTCCGTGCCTTTGTTCATAATCAATTATCCATGCCTGAAGAGGACCACTATTTATGGCTACTAAATGTACAAGACCATCCGGAGGGCTGCAATCATGAAACGGGGAAAAGATTGTATCCAAAAGTTCAGTTGCAGTCTTACCATTATATGCAGCCGCACCATCCATGTTGGCTCTTATTTTAATGCCATTTTGCAGGGTGTGTTTCCAAAGCCTTTCCGAAGAATATCGCTTTCCAAGGCCAAGCTGCATTGCGAGATGCTGGAGGAATGCTGTCTTTCCATCTCCGGCATTACCAAATAATATTACAAGATTAACTATCCTGTCGTTGATCTCCTCTATAAGTACTTTATCAAGCCGCGTTTCTACGTACGTCATTTCTGCGAATTCTGAATCTAATCCCCTAGTCTCAGCATTGCCTTTAAGTGACCCTGGGTAGGAACGCAAAATATCAAGCAGGCGGGAAACTTCATTGGGAGTAAGAGATTGAGGCTTCTGCTCACTAGAGATTTGAAGTAATTCATTTTCTGGTCTGTCAGCTGTTAAGAGTTTTTTGAGAAAACACCTTGCCTCAAATCCATTCTTAAAACGTTGCGTATAATCAGGGTGTATTGCCTTATCAAGGAATTTAGCAACAAAAGGTAATTCATGCATATCAATACCTTGATAATTAAAGCCCCTGTCTTTCCTGATTTCTTCCCCGAAACGGAATGGTTCTTTATCAAATAATATATGAAAAAGTGTCGCTGCTAAGGCAAAAATATCGTCTGAAGGTTCTATGATTTTATTCTGCTGAACAGAAGGCGAGCAGTAAAACACAGTATAAATTCTTGGTTTACTTCCAATTTCTGTAACAGCATCATAATCAGTAAGGATGACATTACCTCCTGAAACTATGATATTTTTAGGTGTAACATCTCCGTGAACAAGGCCAACCTGGTGGAGAGATCCCAAGGCATCACATAAATCGTCAAGCCATCGTAAAACCAGAGACTCAAATGACGATTCTCCTATATCTCCGGCATAAAGTGCTAACACACCTGCTAAATCTGACATAGGCATGCCTTCGACCCATTTCATCAAAGCAACAAAGTTATTAATTTCCCATTCCGATGCAATTTCGTAAATTACTGCAAGATGGGGATGAACGCTATGTGGGCGTACTTTTCTATATGCTCGTAAAGCCGAATCGCCATTTTCC
>Ga0209323_10003277_pt1 | contig 10797 bp, 10 predicted proteins | sample Rifsed19ft2_FD_184014 | JGI IMG/M metagenome (GOLD analysis project Ga0209323, IMG submission 184014) | Soil microbial communities from Rifle, Colorado, USA - sediment 19ft 2 (version 2) | ecosystem: Environmental > Terrestrial > Deep subsurface > Rock core/Sediment | place: Rifle, Colorado...
GCCCGGCCTGAACTGCATCGGCCAGAGCATCGACCCACGTTTCGATCGGCCTGAGAGGCAACGGCCAGTGAATCTGATACAGATCGACCTGTTCCAGGCCAAGCCGGTTGAGGCTGCGCCGCAACGCCTGCACCAGGCTGTGCTTGCGCCAGCGCCACGGATAGGGCATGAACTTGGTGGCGACGGCGACCGGCACGCCGGATGCGCGAACGAACTCGCCGAGTAACCGTTCCGACGTTCCGCGACCATACGCTTCGGCGGTGTCGAAGAAACGAACGCCTGCGGCGATGGCCGCATCGAACGCGGCGCGCACATCCGCATACCCATACTCGCGGCGATAGCCCCATATCAGCCGATCACCCCACTGCCACGCGCCGATGCCCAGCGGCGTGACCTTCACATTCGTCGCACCCAGCGCGATGCGCTCGTCATTGTTCACGCGATGCTCTCATCTCCGAATCGAGGCCGTGAATCGCCTGGCATACCACGTCGGCGCTGTTGTGGAGCAAGTCTTGCTCGTCTTCGTTCAGCGGCAGCGGGAACGTCGCCATCACGCCTTTGCCGCCGATCAGGTGCGGCAGCGAGACCGTCACGTCGCACACGCCGACCACGTCGCCTACCGGCTTGCACACGGTGAGCACCGATCGCTGATCGGCCAGGATGACGTTGGCGATGCGCGCCAGCGCGCTGCCGATGCCGTAGTACGTCGCGCCCTTGCCCGAGATGATGCTGTAAGCCGCGCGCCGCACGCGCCGATCGATGTCCAGCCGCACCGACGCATCCAGCGCGATCCGCTGCTGGCGGCAGAACTCGTCGAGCGGGATGCCGCCGACGGTGACCAGCGACCAGGTGAGCACTTCCGAATCGCCGTGCTCCCCGACGACGTAGGCGTGAACGTGCTGCGCGTCGATGCCCAGGTGCCGTCCCAACAGCGTGCGGAAACGCGCCGTGTCGAGCGTGGTGCCGGACCCGAACACGCGACCGTCCGGCACGCCGCGCTCGGCGGCAAAACGCACCGCCAGATGCGTCATCACGTCGACAGGATTGGTCGCCACGATCAGCACGGCATCCGGCGCATGATCGAGCACGGCGGGCACGACTTCATGAAACACGGCGGCATTGCGAGACAGCAGTTGCAGGCGCGTTTCGCCGGGCCGCTGACTCACGCCGGCGGTGAGGATCACGACGTGACAGCCGGCCAGATCGGGATAATCGCCGGCTCTTACGTCCATCGGGTGCGCGAACGGCACGGCGTGCAGAATATCATCCGCCTCGGCTTCGGCGCGCGCCGCGTTCTTGTCGACCAACACGATTTCGCGGCCAATGCCGCGCATGACCAGCGCGTAAGCCGCCGTCGCGCCGACCAGACCACTTCCCACAATTCCGACTTTCATCGTCAGTCTCCTCTCCAAATCCCGGCTCAGGTGTCGTCCAGGGGCAATGACGAACGATCCGAGACGCAGGACGAAAGCCTTGGTCCTTCGTCATTCGTCCTTCGTCATTCGTCCTTCGTCATTTGTCCTTCGTCATTTGTCCTTCGTCTTGAGCAGATCGCGGAAGGCCGGTTCTGCATCCGGGAACTTGAAGGCGTAGCCCATGTCGAGCAGTCGCTTCGGCGACGGACGCCAGCCGTCGAGCACGAGCGTGGACTTTTCGCCGAGCGCCAATCGCAGCGCGAAGGCCGGCGCCGGGAAGAACGAGGGCCGCCGCATCACTCGACCGATCAGCTTGGCGAGTTGGGCATTCGCCAGTACATCCGGCGCATTCAAGTTGAACGCGCCCCGCGCATTCGGGTTCTCGATCAAGAAGCGAATCGCGCCGACTTCGTCGTCGATGTGAACCCAGGGGAACCGCTGCCTGCCGCCGCCGAGCCGCCCTCCGGCGAAGAACCTGAACGGCAGCACGACCATCGGCAGGATGCCGCCTTTCCTGGACATCACCAGCCCGGAACGAATCACGACCCGGCGCACGCCCAGCACTTCGGCGTGAGACGTGGCTGTTTCCCAATCCCAACACACACGCGCCTGAAAATCAAAACCGTTCGGCGCGTCCTCCGTGAGCACCGCGTTGTCCACCACGCCGTAATAGCCGACCGCCGACGCCTGAATGAGAACCTTCGGCTTCTGCTTGGCTTCTTCGATCGCCTGCACCACGGCGCGGCCTGCCTGCTGGCGGCTCTCGATGATGCGACGTTTCTGCTTGCGCGTCCAACGCTTAAACAAGATCGCCAATAGATTCTGGCCGGCGATGCTTTCACCGGCCAGATTGACGATCGCCTCCGCGCCATCGGCGAGTTTGCCCCAGCCGGCGGGCGTGCGGCCATCCCACTTTTCGACCTTGACGCCCTTCGGCATGTTCCGCGCATATTGCGGGTTTCGGCTGAGCGCGACGACCGCATGCTTGTCGGCCAGCAGGCTTTGGGCCAGCGCGCGACCGATCAATCCGGTGCCTCCGGTGATGACGATACGCATAAAGTGTCCTCCCCATTCGCTCGAACGGTGTCAGCCGAGTCGCGCCCTATCTTACGCAATCGTTCAGCATTTGTCCAGATTTCATATCATTGGTGATTACACACATGTTTGGGCGACAGTTCAACTGTCGCCCAACACCCGCAGTGCAACTGCGGACGAACGTGTTTGTGAATAATCACCAGCTCATATTACACTCGATCGCGCTGCTGCATCGAGAGGAAGGTCACATAGCACACAAACAGAAATGCAGCGAACAAAACCGTGACGCCGACTGCGCCGAGATGATCGAGCGGGTTGAGGAAACGCACCAGCACATCACCCAACACCCGGCGCGGCCGCAGCAGCAAGTCCCAACTGTTCCAGTCCAGGAAACGCCCCAAGTATACGCCGAGACCTGTCAGCCCCAACGTCACGGCGACGAACAGCCAGCTCACACTGCGCCCGAGGTATGATCGCACCAGCGTCTGCATGATGTAGAGTGAAGTCACTGCCAGGAAGCAGCCACTCCAGGCAAATGACATGACCAGGATGGTATCGTACCAGATCGGGATTGGCCGGCGCGCTTGCAAATGCAGAAAATCTGTCACAATATAGGGGGCATTCGGGAAGAAGATCAGCCACACCGCGAAAGGAACCGGCAAAGCCCACCACGGGAAGCGGCGGTGCACGCCCACTGCCCATAGTGCACAGAGATACGGAACCCAGGCGAGGGTGAGATTCCACACCAGAAACGCATAGGTGCCCTTGCCGCTCAGGTATACCCGCCCAATCAGCACGACCGAGGCGAGCGCGCTGGAGAGAAGCGCTGGATAGAAGAAATGACCTGCCAGAAAACGATGCAGGCTTTGCAGCCTGCGCAACACGATTGTCACTACGCACCTCCGAAATGGATCTCAACGACAGCACGGCGGCTCGGATAGAATAGAACCCATCCTCGCCGCCTGCCCGACACCTGTGTAACGTCCTGCCTACTATAATCCGCCTTACGCGCCGACTCAAGCACTTGAGTACCGGGGGTGATGAGGAACTTGGAGGTTTCACGTATGCGTTCCAGTTTTGCCACCGAAACCGTCACACTGCGCGACGGCACGCAGGTCGTCCTGCGCGCCATTCGCCCCGACGACGCACCGCGCTTGCAAGCACTGCACAAGCGGCTTTCGCCGGAGAGCGTGTTCCTGCGCTTCCTCGATCAGCGCAAGGCGCTCACGGATCAAGATGCGCAACGCTGGGCGACGGTCGATTATCGAACACACATGGCGATCGTCGCGGCGCTGCCGGACGGCGATGACGAGCGGCTCATCGGCGTGGCGCGTTACGCGGCCATCGATCCCGCCAAGCCCGATACCGCCGAAGCGGCCATCGTCGTGCAGGACGATCACCAGGGACGCGGCCTGGGCACAATCCTGGTCAATCGATTGGTGACCTACGCGCGCGCGCATGGCATCCGCGCATTCGTGGCGAGCGTGCATTACAGCAACAGCGAGATCATGCACTTCATCCAACGTAGCGGCCTGCCGGCCAAGAAGCGACTCGAAGCAGGCGTGTGGGAGATCCACATCCGGCTGGATGCGCCATCCGGCGATTGAGCATACCCCGCTGCGCGGCCCGCGTTGCGCATCTGCCGAAAATCTGCTATCTTCCTGCCCATTGAGTCTGTGACCGGATACTCCACTCCGGATCATCGCGCCATCGAGACGACATGCCGCTTATGCAACCACTCGACCGACGCACGTTCCTCAAGATGGTCACCGCCGGCCTCATCGCGCCGTGGGGCGGGCCTCCCGTCGACGGGCGCGATCTGCCGCCCCTGCCGCCCACACTGGGCCGCGTCACACAATCCCGACTGGCCATCTACACCGAACCCGACCCTGAGAGCGGCATCATCGGCCGGCTGCGGCGCGACATGATCGTGCCGATCTTCGAGCAGGTCGATACGGTCGGACTGGCCGATCACAATCCACGCTGGTTTCGCATCCGAACGGGCTGGGTTTACTCATCGTACGTTCAGCCTGTGCGCGACGATCGCCAGCGTGTCGTCGTGCGCCAGGTGCCCCGGGCAGGATTTTGGGGGCAGATCAGCGTGCCGTTCAGCAACGCACGCCTCAGACCCGTTTCGACCGCTCCGATCACCTACCGGCTGTATTACTCGTCGGTGCACTTGCTGACGGCTGCCGAGCAGGATCAGCGCGGGCAATGGTGGTATCGGATCCAGGATGATTTCACCGGGCTGCGCCATTATGTGCGCGCCGATCACGCGCGCCCGATCCCGCCAGAGGAAATGTCGCCTCTGTCGGCAGACGTCGAAGACAAACTGATCGAAGTCGATCTGGACAAGCAAATCGTGAGGGCTTACGAGAACGGCGCGGAGGTGTATTCAGCCCGCTGCGCGACGGGCACGACCTTCAGCATCGAAGGCATGGGCGCGCTCGACTACACGACGCCGACCGGCAAACACCGCATTGTGCGCAAGCGCCCGTCACGCCACATGATCGGCTCGCAGGGGCGCTCGGATTTTTACGACCTGCCCGGCGTGCCGTTCTGCACCTACTTCACCGAACACGGCGCGGCGATCCACGGCGCATACTGGCACAACGACTTCGGCCGTCCCCGATCGCACGGCTGCGTCAATGTCCTCGCCGCCGACGCACTATGGTTCTATCGCTGGTCGAATCCGACTGCGCCGTACGAGGAACCGCTAACCCTCGTGAAAGACGGAGGCACGCCGGTTGTGGTGGGATAGTTGGACGGTTGGCTAGTTGGATGGCTGGCTGGAGGAATGTCAATTAAAATAGATGATACACTACATTGACATCCCCCTGGGGACAGAGTATAACTTTCACTACGGGTTTCCCGTGCCACATGAGACAGAATGAGGAGGACGTATGAAGCCGAAATTCCTCTTGGGCGGGGCGCTGGTGCTGATGGCGGTTGCGGTGATTATTGCCCAGGGCCTGGCCGCCGGCGCCCAGTATTTCTTCACCATCAGCCAGTTGCGCGAGAAGGCTGCCGAGTTTCAGGATCAGAGTGTGCGCATCTCCGGCGCGGTGATTGGAGACAGTATCGCCTACGATGCAGCCAGCGGGCGCCTGGAATTCGACATCGTCGATGCCGTCGAGATGAATGGCCGGTTCGAGCCGATTGCCGGACAGACTCCGCTCCGCATTGTGTACGACGACCCGCGCCCCGAGCTGTTGCAGGATCAGGCGCAGGCGATTGTCACGGGCAAGTTGAGCGCGGACGGCACGTTCCACGCCGACGAGCTGCTGCTCAAGTGCCCGACCCGCTACGAAGAAGAGTTCCCCAACCAGGCGCAGGGTAACTAAAACGTAAAACGTGAAGCGTCATTACGTTTTACGCCTTACATTTTGTGGGGGAGGTGAACCGTGATCGTGGACATCGGTCTGATTGCGCTTGTCCTCGCTTTTGCTTCAGCCTTGTACGGCGTCAGCGCCGCGATCTACGGCGGGCAGAACCACCGGCCCGACTGGATCGCCAGCGCGCGGCGCGCCGCACTGACCATCACCCCGCTGTTGACGATCGCCTGCCTGACGATCATCATCTCCAACCTCGGCAATAACTTCAACCTGGAATACACGTACCGCGTCAACAGCCGTGGCATGCCGACTGTCTTGAAGTTCACCTCGCTGTGGGGCGGGCAGAATGGATCGGTGTTGTTCTTCGGCTGGCTGATGTCGCTGTACATCTTCTTCCTGTTCGTGCGAGAGTGGCGCGGCAATCGAGCGCTGCAGCCCTGGGTGCTGGCCGTGTCGCTGGGCGCGCAGTTGTTCTTCCTGGTGCTGACGATGTTCTTCGCCAATCCCTTCGCGCGATTGTGGCTGGATGCAAACGGCAGCCCGCTGGCAGCGGTGTTCCAGCCGTCAGGGACGATACCCTACATGCCGCCCGACGGGCTGGGCCTGAACCCACTGCTGCGCCATCCGGGCATGATCATCCACCCGCCGATGCTGTACCTCGGCTTCGTCGGGCTGACGATCCCGTATGCGTTCGCGATGGCCGCACTGCTGGGCGGATCGACGGCCTCGGATGCGGCGTGGATCAAAGCCACACGCCGCTGGACGCTGATCGCGTGGGCCTTCCTGTCGATGGGCCTGCTGCTGGGTGGGCGCTGGGCCTACGACGTGCTGGGCTGGGGCGGCTATTGGGGCTGGGACCCGGTCGAGAACTCAGCGCTGCTGCCGTGGCTGACCGCGACGGCCTTCCTGCATTCGGTGATGATTCAAGAGAAGCGTGGGATGTTCAAGATCTGGAACATGATCCTGATCGTCCTCACCTTCTGCCTGATGATCCTGGGCACGTTCGTCACGCGCACGGGCGTGATCTCGTCGGTGCATTCCTTCGCCCGATCGTCGCTGGGCGTGCCGTTCCTGCTCTTCACCGCGCTCATCCTCCTCGGCTCGGCGGCGTTGGTGGTCTTGCGCTGGAATTATCTAAAAAGCGAAAACCGGCTGGAATCGCCCTGGTCGCGCGAGTCGGCTTTCGTGCTCAACAACTTCTTGTTTCTGACGATCACCTTCACCGTTTTCCTCGGTACGTATTACACGATGTTCTCGGAATTGATTGTCGGCCAGAAGCTGACGATCGGGCCAGCGGTGTTCAATCAACTGATCGGCCCTCAGGTGACGGCGCTGGTGCTGTTGATGGGCATTGGCCCGTTATTGGCCTGGCGCAAATCGTCGCCGCAGGCGCTGGGCCGGATGACGCAGAAGGCAGGTCTGATCGCCGTCTTCGTCGTTGCCGTGTTGTTCCTGTCCGGCATTCGCGCGTTCGGTGCACTGGCCGGGTTCGGCGTGGTCACCTATGCCGGCCTGATCACACTGGAGGAGATTTATCACGGCGTGCGTGCGCGCATGAAGTTGAGCGACGAGTCACTCTTCGTCGCGTTGAGCCGTTTGATCGCGCGCAATCGACGCCGCTACGGCGGCTACGTGATTCACCTCGGCGTGATCTTCATGGGCCTCGGCGTCATCGGCACGACGATGTTCCAACAAGAGACGGAGCAACCGCTGCGCGTCGGCGAGTCGATCACGCTGGGTGATTACACCATCACCTATCAAGGCTCCGAATTGTACGTGCCGGAGAACGAGCCGGACAAGACCGTCTTCGTCGGCCACGTGCTGGTGTCGGTGGCGGGTGGGCCGCCGGAAGCGATGACACCATATCGTGAAGTCTTTCAGCAGGGCGGCGGACTGCTTCCGCCCGCGTTACGCTCGACGCTGACCGAAGACCTCTATATCCTGTTTACAGGCGAAGAAAGCGGATTCGGCACGCTGAAGGTGTATATCAATCCACTGGTCAACTGGCTGTGGATCGGCAGCATCGTGCTGATCGTCGGCACGCTGTTGGCGATGTGGCCGAGCGGCGCAGGTGCGGCAGTGGCCGTGCGCGCGCCGGGCCAGATCATCGTGGGCGAGGCGGGGAAGTGAAGCGAGTTGGCTTGTTAGTTAGTTTGTTGGTTGGATTGTTGGCCGGGTTGCTGGTGGTGGCATCGGTTTCTGCGCAGACGCCGACGCCGAATCGGCGACCCAACCCCGACGACGTAAACCGCGTCGCCAAGAAATTGTACTGCCCGGTGTGCGAGAACGAGCCGCTCAACGTGTGCCAGACGCCGGCGTGCGTGCAGTGGAAAGCGCAGATCGCGCAGTACCTGGCCGAAGGCAAGAGCGACGACGAGATCGTGCAAATCTTCGTCGATCAGTTCGGGCTGGTCGTGCAGGGCGAGCCGCCCTTCTCCGGCGTGACTGTGCTCCTGTGGATCGGCCCGATCGTTTTCGCGCTGCTCGCCGGCTTCTACACGATCCGGCTGATCCGGCGCATGGCAGCGCGACCGGCGCGAGGGACACCGCCGCCTGTCGAGAAACCGGCCTCGACCGGCGACCGGTATCTCGACCAGGTTGAGAGCGATCTAAAACAAAGACTCTGACAAAGGACGAATCAGGAATGAAGAATGAAGAATGACAAAAAGACACACTTGTACTTTCTGCATTCCACATTCTGCATTCCGCATTCTCCATTCCGCATTCTCCATTCTCCATTCTCCATTCTACATTTACCATGAACGAGACTTCCCCTCAGAGAGCATCCTCTGGCCCGCCCAAAGGCGCATTCGTCGCGCTGGGCGTCGTCGTGTTGTTCGTCGGGTTTATCGCCTGGGGGCTGTCCGACACCAGCGCCACGCAACCGACCAACAGCCCGGCCCCCGACTTCACATTGACGCTGTTCGATGGCTACGACGGCGGGTTGGGCCGGTCGTCTATCACGCTCTCCGAACTCCGTGGCAAGATTGTGCTGATCAACTTCTGGGCCTCGTGGTGCGTGCCGTGCGAAGAAGAAGCGCCCGACCTGGAAGCCGCCTGGCGCGCCTACAAAGATCGGGGCGTGGTGTTCATCGGCGTCGACTGGGCAGACAACCCGGCTGATGCCCTGGCGTATCTCAAGCGGTTCGACATCACCTATGCCAACGGGCCGGACCTCGGCTCCAAGATCGCGCAGCCCAAGTATCGCATCCAGGGCGTGCCGGAAACCTTCATCGTCGATCCGAACGGCCGCATTGTCTTCTTCAAAGCCAGTCCCGTCACCCAGCAGGAACTGGCGACCCTATTCGACGCACTCCTGGCAGGTCAATGATGGATACCTTCGCACTTTTCATCGGCGCGGCGATCGCCGCCTTTTTATTCCTCTTCATCGGCCAGCCGCTGCGCCGCACGCACCCATCGGCCGAAACCGGGTCGCAGCTCGACACGCTCATCGCCCGGCGCGAATCGCTGTATACACAAATCCGCGAGCTCGACTTTGATCACGCCACCGGCAAGGTCACCGACGCCGACTACGCGCCGATCCGCGATCGGCTCAAGACCGAAGCCGCCGGCGTGCTGCGCCAGATCGACGAGTTGCTCACGGCGATGCCCACCGCCGTCGATGACCTGGAACAGGCAATCGCCGCGCGCCGCAAGCGCAAGCCGGCGGCCGCCGACGCGGACCTCGAAGCGGCCATCGCCACGCGCCGCAAACGCAAGCCGGCGACGGCGGGCACAGGCGACGCCGATCTCGAAGCGGCCATCGCCGCACGGCGCAAGGCGCTGGCCTGCCACAACTGCGGCAAGCCGCTCAACCCGGGCGACGCCTTCTGCTCCAAGTGCGGCGCTCCCGTTGCCACGCAGGTAGCGCGATGAATCACTCTCACAAGACTTTATGGCTCTCCCGACTCTGGCGGGAATTGAACCGCAAAGAACGCAAAGGACGCCAAGATTTCAAAGGCTTTGCGCTCTTTGCGCCCTTTGCGGTGAGGCTTTCCCCGGCCAACCCGGTAGAGTCGACTTTATTAACCACTAAGACACGAAGACACCAGGTTATCTTTGTGCCTTTGTGTCTCGGTGGTAAAACACTTTCGATTCTGTGCATCATCCTGCTGGCGGCGCTGCTCGCCGGCTGCTCGCTCTCGGCTCCGCCGCCGTCGCGCGGGCGCGCGCCGATTCTCACCCCGCTGCCGCCCCAGCCCGACGTGACAGTGGAGTTGCCTTCGCGCAGACCGTCGATCGCGAACGGCGCGGCGATCTATGCCGAGAAGTGCGCGGCCTGCCACGGCGCATCGGGTAAGGGCGATGGCGACCGCGCCGGCGCGATTCAATCGCGGTTCGGGGCAATGCCCGCCGATCTCACCGCCGACAGCGTCGCGCGCGCCTCGACACTCGCCGAGTGGTACGCCGTCGTCACGGGAGGCCGCCTCGAAAGGGGCATGCCCTTCTTCAGCGAGTCGCTGTCGGTCGACGACCGCTGGGACGTGATTGCCTACGCCTGGTCGCTCGGCTCGCCGCAAGAGGTCATCGCCTCCGGAAAAACGATCTACGAAGAACGCTGCGTGCAGTGCCACGGCGAAACAGGCAAAGGCGACGGCCCGCAGGCCGGCGGCCCGCTGCCCGATCTGTCCAACTTAGCCGGCTACACCGACGTTGCGCCGGGCGAGTGGGACAACGCGCTGGACAGCACACACGTCCCATCGTTCAGCGGCAAGTTGAGCAGCGAAGAGCGGCGCGCGGTCGACGACTACATCCGCAGTTTCGCCTACGACGCAGCCGCCGTCGCCGCCGGGCCAACCGAGCCGGCTCCCGCGCCGAACGCGACGCGCGTGCCGGAACCGGCGGGCATTGGATTGACGATCGACGGATCGATCATCAACGGCACGAACGGCGGGCCGCAGCCCGGCAACCTCGAGGGCACGTTCTACTACCTCCCCGGCGGCCTCGACCAGAACAACCAGCCCGTCAACGAGCCGGTCACTCAGACGATCCGGGCGGATACGCAGGGGCGG
>Ga0209323_10003279_pt1 | contig 10790 bp, 4 predicted proteins | sample Rifsed19ft2_FD_184014 | JGI IMG/M metagenome (GOLD analysis project Ga0209323, IMG submission 184014) | Soil microbial communities from Rifle, Colorado, USA - sediment 19ft 2 (version 2) | ecosystem: Environmental > Terrestrial > Deep subsurface > Rock core/Sediment | place: Rifle, Colorado...
TGTTGCCAAGGTACCCCTCGACGCCCGTGATCTGGCCCGCGAAAAGCATCCGCCGGTGGTCACGGTGTTGTAGGGTCGAATGGAGGATGCGGGGTGAGTTGAGGAATGTGTTTCGGTGCATCTGGCCGAAGCGCGCAAACCGCGCCCGCTCCAGGCCGGGGATCATCCGGAAGACCCGCTGCTGCTCGGCGTAGGTGAGATTCGTCTGGAAGCCAACCAGGTTGTACAGGTCGCCCGCCAGGTTGTCCTGGCGAAGCTGGACCACGGCGTAAGGGCGCTTGCCCGTGCGCGGGTCGCGGATCCCCACCGGGCGCATCGGCCCGTAGGCGAGGGCCAGTTCGCCGCGCTCGGCGATCACCTCCACGGGGAGGCAGCCTTCAAAGAAGTGATCCGGGCCTGCGCGTACGCCCTGGCGGATCGCCTCTTCAAACTCCCGCAGAGGGATCCGCTGCGCGGCCGCCAACTCGCGAACAAAGGTGAGATATTCGTCCTCCGACATCGGGGCATTCAGGTAGTCGCCCACGGCCGATTCGCCACGATCGTAGCGGGAAGCGCGAAAGACGATGGAGGGATCGAGTGACTCGCCCTCCACAATCGGAGATAGCGCGTCGAAGAAGTAGAGATGATCCTCTCCGGTGAGATCTTGCAGCGATCGGGAGAGCGCCGGCGATGTGAGGGGCCCTGAAGCGATGACAACGATCCCCTCCGAAGGGATCGCCTGCACCTCCTCCCGAAGAATCCGGATCCGGGGATGCGCCTCCAGGCGGGCCGTCACCGCATGGGCAAACTTCTCCCGGTCTACCGCCAGCGCCCCTCCGGCGGGGAGCGCCGCCTGCCTGGCCTCTTCGAGGAGCAGGCTGCCCATCAGCTCCATCTCGCTCATCAGGATTCCGGAGGCTCGATCCGGCAGGTGGGAGCCGAGCGAGTTGGAGCAAACCAGCTCGGCCAGGTCGCCGCTCCGATGTGCGCCGGTCGTCGTGGCCGGGCGCATCTCGTAAAGCCGGACCTGAAGCCCGCGCACGGCCGCCTGCCAGGCTGCCTCGCTCCCCGCCAGACCCCCTCCGATGACGGTCATCTCGTGGGCCATGGACGCATTCTATCATGTCCCTCAGATGGCATAGAACTTGCACCCCGCTTGCGCACCGGGCTTGCCTGATCTATACTCTCCGGCCGAGGCGGATCCCATGCTTCAGTCCCAGGACCAGTCCCTCCGTCCACTCACGACCGCCCACCTGGCTCAGACGATGAGCCTGCTCACGCTACCCAATCAGGAGCTCCGCGACCGGATCCTGGCCGAGCTGGCGGCCAACCCCGCGCTCGAACTGGTTGAGGAGCGGATCTGCCCCACCTGCAAACGCCGACTGGCCAACCCAGGGCCGTGCCCGGCATGCTCCAGGCCTGCCAGTGATGACGGCCCGATCGTCTTCCTCTCGGCCCGCGATTCCGCCCGCCCGGCTCGCTCGTCGGACCTGGATGAGGCTCCCCTGGATCGTGAGCCGGCCGCCCCCGAGAGCCTGGGCGAATACGTCCTCGCTCAGCTGGCCGCCGATCTTCGGCCCGAAGATCGGCGCCTTGCCGCCTATATCCTGGCCAGTCTCGATGACGACGGCTTCATTCAAGACCCTCCCGCGTTCATCGCCCGGGCCACCCACAGCACCCTGGAACAGGTGGACCGGGTGCTCAAGATGATCGCCCGCGCCGATCCACCTGGTCTTGCCACTCCGGGGCCGCGTGAGGCACTCATGGCCCAGCTGGACGTGCTGGGCTCCGACGACCCTCGCCTGGCGCTGGCGCGCCGGATCCTCAACGAGGCCTTCGCCGAGCTCGGGCGCCGCGAATTCGAGCGCATCGCCGACCGCCTCCAGGCCCGTGCGGAGGCAGTTCGTCAGGCGGCTGAGTACATCCGGGACAACCTCAACCCCTACCCGGGCCGCGCCTTCTGGGGCTCCGGACGCCACCCGGTTTCGGCAGACCCGAACGTCTATCACAATCCCGACATCCAGATCACCCTCAACCCCAATGGAGGCCCCGCATCGTTGATCGTGGAAGTATTCGCAGCTGTCTCGGGATGGCTGCGCGTGAACCCTCTCTTCCGCCAGGCGATGGCGCAGGCGGGGGAAGGCCGATCCGAAGATTGGTCTGGCGACTTGGACCGGGCTTCGCTATTTGTGAAGTGCCTGCAGCAGCGTAACAACACGGTCCGGCGCTTGATGGAGATCCTCGTGGCAGGGCAGGCCGAGTTCATCCTTCGCGGTGACCGATTCCTGCAGCCACTCACCCGAGCGCGGGTGGCAGCCGAGATCGGGGTCCACGAGTCGACGGTTTCTCGGGCCGTCGCCCACAAATCGATCGCCCTCCCCGATGGGCGCATCATCCCCCTCTCGAAGTTCTTTGATCGGAGCCTGTCGGTGCGCGACCGAATCAAAGAGATTGTCACGCAAGAGGCCCGCCCGCTCACCGACGATGAGATCGTCGAGATTCTTGAGCGCGAGGGCGTTCAGGTGGCCCGTCGCACGATCGCCAAGTATCGAGCGATGGAGGGGATCCTGCCTGCCCGCCTCCGCCACCGCAAGCAGCCGGCCGCTGCCGCGCCCGCCTGAGGAACACAACCGGGACTGAATGCCGTCGAATCCGATCGCCCGCCTGATCAAGCCCGATCCCTATGAGGACTTCTTCCGCACCCTGGCCGATAGTCTCGACGACGCCGTCTTGCTCCTCTCGGCCGACGCGGAGAGGCTGATCGCCTGCAACCATGCGTTCCTGCTGCTCAGCGGCTACGCCCGTCCCGAGATCGAGGCTCTCTCCCCGGCGGATCTCTTCCCCGACGAGGCCGGTCAGTATGGCCTGACGCGGCTCCTTGAAACGGGAGCCGAAGGGGTCGGGCGCCTCACCGAGGCGCCCTTCCGCCCACGCGAGGGCGCGGTCCTTCGCGTAGACCTCACGGCCCGGCCTGTCGGCGCGGGCCATGCCTTCTATCTTCTCACCCTGCGCCCATCGGGTGCCCGGCAGCTCGCTGAAGATCGCGAGCAGCTGCGCCGGGAGCAGCTCGCCAACCTTGCCCGGATGACCGACCTGCTTCGGGAAGGCGCGGCCAGCGCCCTCCCCACCGCACTCTCTTTAGCCCGATCCATTCTCCGGGCCTCGACCGCCGGCGTCTACCGCGTCTCCCCGGCTGCGCCAGACTATCTGGCCCAGGGCTCCCTCCCCAGCGAGTTTCCAGCCAGTCTTCCGGCGGCCGCGCTCCGCCCGTTCCGCACTTCGTCCCATTGGGCTCTCGGGCAGCGGCCTGCTCACGCCCTCCAGAAGGCAGCCAGGGTCGCCGGGCTGGAGGTCCTTCTCACGGCCCCATTGGGAACTTCGACCGCGTGGGTGGGCGTGCTCGTGGCGGGGTGGAAGGATCCCGCTGGGGTGCCGAGCGACGCTCCGGCTTTGATGGAAGTGATCGCCAGCCTGTGTGACGCAGCCATCCAGATCGGCCAACAGAAGGCGGGCGCCGCCGAGCTCCAGGCCAGCCTGGCGAAGGTGGAGGCCGAGATGCAGGCGCCCTTCGAGGCCTCCGGAGAGGCGTTCCTGTTGGTGGGCGAGGATCTGCGTATCCTGCGCGCCAACCCTGCGGCTTGCGGGCTCCTTGGCTACGCCCAAAAGGAGATCGAGGCTCTACCGGTCAGGGACGTTCTCGTCGGGCCGGAAGACCTCTTGGCTGCACTGCTGGAGGCCCTCGGGCACGACCGCGAGGCGCAGCGCCCCCGCGTCACACTCCACCGCAGGGACGGAACGCCATTTCTGGCGCAGCTGCGCGCCTTGCCGCAGCATTCCCCCAGCTCATCCCGCCTCCTGATCGTTCTCAACGATCTCTCGGAACGGCAGGCGATTGAAGACCGCACCGAGACTCTCGCCCAGCGCGCCCTGCTCGGGGAAGTGACGGCCATCTTCGCCCACGAGGTCCGCAACCCGATCAACAACATCAGCACGGGGGTGCAATTGGTCGCCTCAAGGCTGGGACGAGATCATCCTCAGCACGAGGCGCTCGAGAGAATCCAGAAGGAATGTTTGCGCCTGAATCAGCTCATGGGGGATGTGCTCGCCTTCGCCCGGCCCCTCGAGCTGAGGATCGAGCCCCTTGATCTGACCGACGTCTTGCAGCGGCTCCTGGCCCGCTGGGAGCCGCGCTTCCGCCAAGGTGGAGTGACCTGTCACACCGCCTTCGCCCCCGGGATGCCACGCGCCGCCGCCGACCCGCGCACGCTGGAGCAGATCATCGTCAATCTCATCACCAACGCGTTGCAGGCCATGCCCGAGGGCGGCACCCTATCCGTCACCCTCAAGCCGGCCGAGGCGACGCAAGGCCCAATGGTCGAGCTCAAGATCGCCGACACAGGGCCTGGGATTCCGCCGGAAGTCCGGGAGCGTATCTTCGACCCCTTCTTTACAACGAAGAAAGAAGGGACGGGCCTGGGGCTGGCGATCACCCGCCGGATCCTGAGCGCCCACAAGGGCACTATCAGCCTGGAGAGCTATCCCGACGCCGGGACCGTGTTCACGGTGCAGATCCCGGCCGCCCACCCCACCCCTGGGAGCGCCCCATGACCGCCACGGTCCTGGTCGTCGACGACGAAGAAGCCGCCCGCCGGTTCGTCTCCGGAGCACTGAGCGATGCCGGGTTTGAGGCCCTGGAGGCGGATAGCCTGGCCAAGGCAAACCAGGCCCTCGACGCCGGCGCGGCCGATATCGTGTTGCTCGACGTCTTCCTGCCCGATGGCTCGGGGCTCTCGCTTCTCGACCGCATCGCCCACGACAACCCCAGCCCGCCGGTGATCCTGATGACCGCCTTTGGAGAAGTGGAGATCGCCGTTGAGGCTATGAAGAAAGGCGCCCAGGATTTCCTTCAGAAGCCTCTCGATCTGACGAGGATGCTGCAGGCTGTAGAGCGGTGCCGAGAGATCGTCGCGCTGCGCCGGGAGCTCGCCCTGCTGCGTCAGTCGAGCCGGCCCGGGGTCGATTGGGTGGTGGGCGAGACGGCGGCGATGCAGCGGGCCTACAAAGAGGCCCAGCGGGCGGCTGCGGCCGCCGTCTCCGTCCTGATCACGGGCGAGACCGGCACCGGCAAGGAGGTCCTTGCCCAAGCCATCCGGGCGATGGGGCCCCGTGCCGACAAGCCTTTCATCCCGATCAACTGCGCCGCGCTCCCGGAGACCATGATCGAATCCGAGCTGTTCGGCCATGAGGCCGGCGCCTTCACGGGCGCAACCAAGCGCAAGCCCGGTCTGATCGAGGTGGCCGACGGCGGCATCCTCTTCCTGGACGAGATCTCGTCGACAAAGGCCGAGATGCAGGTGAAGCTGCTGCGTGTCCTGGATGAGCACCGCTTCCGCCGCGTCGGCGGCGTGACCGAGATCACCGTCGACGTTCAGATCATCGCCGCCTCCAACCGTGATCTGGCCGCCATGATGAAAGCCGGCACGTTCCGCGACGACCTCTACTTCCGGCTCAAGGTCGTGGATCTCCATCTCCCTCCGCTTCGAGAACGCGTCGGCGATCTCTCGGCCCTCGTGGGAGCCTTCATCCGCCAGACCAACCTCTCCACCGGGAACAACATTTCCGGGATGACTCCCCGCGCGCTCGAGGCCCTCAAGGCCTACGCCTGGCCCGGGAACATCCGAGAACTCCGCCACCTGGTGGAGCGGGTGATGCTCTTCTGCGATGACGAAGTGATCGACCTCGGCCACCTCCCGGCCGAGTTCCAGGCCCAAGCTCACTAGCCACAACCTGGCACGCTCCTTGCAACACCCGCCTCCAGATCGCTTAGCCTGGAGGCCAGCATGATTCCGCTCAACCTCGTGGACCTGCAGATCCTGATTGCGGCCGTCATCCTCGTGCTCGGTTTCTTCTGCGTCCTCTTCGGGATCATTGTGCTCATCACCCGAGGCTACACCCGTGAGGTCCGCATACTCGCCGCCCAGACGGCCAAGCTGGGCCAGAAGGGGGTGGCGCAGGAGGTGACGGGCCTGGTGAGCAGCGCCTCGGAGCTTGTCACCGCCATCAACCAGCTGGTCCGCACCGCCAGCGGGATCGGGATCTTCTTGATCTTCCTGGGCCTCTCCATGCTTGCAGGGGGGTACTGGATCATCCTGAACATCGACTGGGCCGCGGTCTAGCGCGCCCTGAGGCGGGGATCCATGGTCAACGATCACGAGCTCTTGGCCCGGCTCCGGCGGGCGATCTCGCCCGATGAGCTCGCCCAGGTCATGGGACGGATCATGCGCGTTCCAGAAGCATGGAACGCCCTCCACGAGGCCGATTTGCTCGAGAAGGCCCTCCAGTCGCGGAGCCACGCCGGCCTCACCCCGGCCGGGCTGGCGCTCCTCTCCATCGGGCTGGAGGGCATGCCGGCGGAACGACTGGCCGGCGAGATGGAAGAGAGGCTCACCGCCACGTGGCAGGCCGCCTTCGAGCGCAAGGTGAGGCCTGCGACTCTGCCGGAAATCGGCCTGGCCGCCATTGGCCTTTGCCGATCCGTCGCCTCGGAGGGCGCTCCCCATGCGGCCTCCATGCTCCTTCGCGATCCCGAACCGTGGCGATCGACCGCGGCTTGCGCCTGGCCCTATTTGCCGGAGCCTCAGCCCCTCCTGCGCACTCTTCTGGCGGGGGCGGGCCCCGACGCGATGGCCCTCGCGGTCAACGCTCTCCTGGCAAACCACACCACCGAAGATGCCTCCGCCGCGATGATCGCCGCTTTGGGCGGAACGGTCCCTCGGTCCACGTTGGCCTTTCTCCAGGGCGTCGAGCCGGAGCTCTCCCGCGCCCTCTCCTCCGCGATCCCGCTGGACGATCCAATCGACTCCGCCTCCAAGCAATCGACCGAGGGGAAGACCGACGGTCTACTAGACCGAGCCACGGTCCTGGCGGCTCGGGGGGCAGAGGCCGAAGCGGCCCAATCGCTTCAGATTGCGTGGGACTCCACTCGGAGCCAGACGGCAGAGATCGCCGAGGCAATGGCCGATCTCGCCGAGCGAGAAGGCAACTCCGTGTTGGCGATGGAGGCTCACAGGCAGAGCCTTCATTTCGGGCCCTCACCTGCACGCAGGGCTCGCCTCGCCCTCAGCCTCGTCCAGGCCGGGCGCGCCCAAGAGGCGTTGCGGGCTCTCCCTTCGAGCGAGAGAAGCCCGGAAGAACACCTCGCTGCCGCCGCGGCCGCCCGCCGTATCGGCGACATGCAGACCTGCGAAGCGGCTCTGCGCGCGGCCGCCGACCTCTTCCGCGAGATACCCCACGCGCCGCTCCCCTGGCTCGAGCGTCTCGCGGCTGAGGCCGATCAGGCCGGACTGAGTGAGCTCTCCCTGCAAGTGCTGGCCAGGATCGTCCACTCTCGCCCCTCGGATGCCTCGGGGCGCGCCAGGCACGCACGCGCCCTCTTCCAGGCGGCGGAATACGAGCGAGGGGCTTCCGAAGCGGCTGCGGCTCTCCTTCTTAGCCCGGGCCTGCTCGACGCTGAGCGGACGCTGGCCTCCTGCCTCCAACACGCCGGACAGCCCGCTGACGCCCTCGAGCACTGGAAGGCGATCGCCGAGCGGGATCCGGATTCTCTGGCCTGCCTGGGAGAATGCGCCCTGGCTGCCGGAGACCTGGCCACAGCCGAGACTGCCGCCCGCAGTCTCCTCGAGCGGGAACCGCGATCGGCGGCGGGAAGGATTCTCAGCGGTGAGATCCTCTCCAGAAAAGGGGATGTCGAAGGCGCGCGCGCCCACTTTGAAGAAGCCACGCGCAACGACCCGGCGAATGCCGCGGTGTGGATTGCTCTTGCCGGCGCGCAATCGGCTTCCGGCGACGCATTCGCCTCCGGCGCCACTCTTACGCACGCCGCCCAGCTCCTCCCACAGGAGCCCGCCCTCTGGGCCGCGCTTGCCGAACACCACAGGTCTGACGGCCAGATGCGCCAGGCGCTCGAAGCCATCGAAAGGGCTCTCCGCCTGGCACCGGGCCGCGCCGACTGGCTCACATTTCAGGGGGAACTGCTCATCAGCCTTGGGCACGCCGACCGGGCACAATCTGCCCTGCGCGAGGCCCTCTCTCGACGGCCTGGCGACACCACAGCCCGTCTCGCCCTGGCTCAAGTCCTCGAAGCGCAGGGCAAGATCGCCGATGCGGCCGACCTGATCCTTGAGCTGCGAGAAGGCCTACCTGCACCGGCCTATCTCGCCGCAATGAGAATCGCAATCCGGCATGCCGAGAAGTCTGCAAGCGGCGAAGCCATGAAGGCGGCCGAGGCGCATCTAGCCCGCGCCCAGGGCACGGCCGGGCTCGAGGGGCAGATCGCCTTTTGGTCCGGGCGCCTGCACGAGGCCGCGGGCCGCCACGCCGCCGCGTTCGAGAGCTATCGTCAGGCGGGACAGCAGATCCCGCCAGACGCCCAGGATGACCATCTGGCCGTCGTCCTGGGTTTGGCGCGCACGGCCCTGGCCACGGGCCAGGCCCCTCTGGCCCTGGCTACGCTCGAGGCCGGCCTGGAGCGTCATCCCACCTCGGTGGATTTGCACGTCGCACTCTCTCAGACGGCGCTGGCGGCCGATCTCGGGGATCGGGCTCTGCACGCCGCGCGCCAGGCCGCCGAGCTCTCTCCGGATTCGGTCGCCGCCATCCGACAACTCGCCAGCGTCGCCCGGGCCGTGCAAGACTGGGAGACCGCGGCGTCGGCGTTGCGCAGGCTCCTCACTAAGGCACCCGGCGATCTGGACGTGGAATTCGAATTGGCAGAGGCCTCACTGCGCGCCGGCGACACGCAGGCCGCGCGTGGGACACTGGCCAGCATCCTCTGGAACCACCGGGAGAGCCCCGATGTCCTGCGGCGGGGGGCCCGCCTCCTCATTTCGCTCGGGATCCCGGCCGCCGCCCAGGCCGCACTCCGCCGCGCCTCGGCCCTGCTCCCCAAGGAAAGCCCTCTTTGGCGCGATCTTGCCCAGACCAGTGAAGAGATCGGCGATCTGGAGACTGCCCAGAAGTCGTGGCAGCGCTGCTCGGAGATCGAGCCCAAAGACGTGGAGGCCTTGTCGCATGCCGCCGCCTCGCTCTCGAAGCTTGGACGCCGTTCGGCAGCGATCGGGCTGTGGCAGAGGAGCGTGGCGCTGGAGCCCCACAATCCCCATCTGCACCGCGAGCTTGCCCGAGCCTACATCGCCGACGGCGAGACGGGCCGTGGCCTCAACCACTTCTCCCTCGCCATCCAGGCCGCCCCCACCGACGTGCAGCTTGCCTACGAGGCGGGGGCCGCGGCCCTGCGGTTCGGGGCGCTCCAGGAGGCGCACGAGACGCTGCAGCATGCTTCCCGGCTCGCGCCGCACGACCCCGAGATCATCTGCGCGCTCGCCCAGGCGCAATACCGGCTCGGGCGAGCTCAGGACTCTCTTGCGACTCTCGCCCCGATCGCACGGCGGGATGACCTGACTGCCACGCCCTATGCCGTCCACGCGCTGGCGGCCGCCGCCACAGGCGATCGCGCCGCAGCGAACTCCTCGCTGCAGCGTGCCCTGCGCAGGCCGGTGCGCGGAGCCGAGGACGCCGCATGGGTCTCACGCGCCGCGCTGAGGCTCGGGGACTGGAGCGGCTCGGTCGCCGCGTTCGACCGGATCCCTCGTGACGGTGAGCCGCAGCCCTCCATGAGCGTCCGCCTCAACCGCCTGGCTGCCTCCATCCGCGCACTTGAGGCCCATGCGATCCTCTCGCTGGCCGATGTCCGCCGAAATCTCCCGGATATCGAGGCCCTTCGCGATGGCGCGCTTTCGGCCCTGACCGCCCTGCGCGAAGCCGCCCCCCCGCAAGCCGCCGAGGCCGACGCCTTCAGTCTGCGGCTCAGCGCGGCGGCGGGGAACCTTTCCGACGGCGAACTCGCCGCACTGCAGGCTCTCACGGCGAAGGAGAGTGAGGCCAGGGCCCTCACCGCGTACGGAATCGCGCTCATCCGGAGAGGACAGTTCAACCGGGCTCTTGAAATCCTGGGGACGGAAGCCCGGTCATTGGCCGACGGCTGGGCGTCGATCTTGCGGGGCGTATGCCTGGCCGCGACCGGCCAGCATGCTTCGGCGCGGCATGCATTCGACCAGGCCTCTGGAGATCCGGCTCTGGGCCCAGCGGCCATGTACCTGGCTGCCGGATCATGGCACTCGGATGGTCGTCCCGAGCAGGCGATCGGGGCACTGAACGCAGCCCTGGCCGCATGGCCCGATGAGCCGCTATGGCATCATCGGCTGGCCTCGCTGTACATGGAAGCAGAGAATCTCGCCGCCGCCCTGCCCCACTTGCAGCATGCGTCCGAGCTCGACCCCGCCGATGGTCGGGTGGCTCTGGCGTGGGCACGCGCTTTGCGCGCTGACGGTCAGATCTCCGAGGCGAAGTCCGTCTATTCCCGAGTGCTGGAGTCATTCCCGACCGATGGCAAGGTCTGGAAAGAGGCCGGGGAGATGGCGCTGGCGGTCGGTGAGGCGGAGGTGGCCGTTGGGTGGCTGGAACGTGCCTGCACGCTGGCCCCCTCGGACGCGCACACACTCCTGGGATCCGCTCATGCGCATCTTGCCCTTGGCCGCGCCCGGGAGGCCGTCGAACGCGCCAAGGCTGCGGCCCGCCTCTCGCCCGAAGATCCGGCGATCCTTCTCGGCCTCGGGGAGATTCTCGCCAAGCAAGGGAAGCTGGAGAAGGCGCTCGAAGCCTACGACAAGGCCCTCGCTCACGCATCGCGGCCGCTCCCCGTGCAGCTCGTTCGCTGCAGGCTACTCGCCCGGCTCGGGCGGGCCGGCGTCGCC
>Ga0209323_10003289_pt1 | contig 10775 bp, 10 predicted proteins | sample Rifsed19ft2_FD_184014 | JGI IMG/M metagenome (GOLD analysis project Ga0209323, IMG submission 184014) | Soil microbial communities from Rifle, Colorado, USA - sediment 19ft 2 (version 2) | ecosystem: Environmental > Terrestrial > Deep subsurface > Rock core/Sediment | place: Rifle, Colorado...
CGGGGCTCACGAGGAGGTCGCCCGTGAACCGGGTTTGGCCATCCGTGAACGACGCGGCCACCTCGACGTGCCAATCGAGCCGGACATTTGCCCCGGGCGCGATTCCATCGCCCTGATTGGCGGAGATGTTGCCGTCGGTGAGAGTCGCGCCGGCCGCGTCCATGCGAAGGCCGGCTCCGGCGTTTTGCGCGAGGGTCAGGTTTCGAAGGACCGCCCCCTGCGAAGTCCCGTCGACCGAGACGCCGTCGCCCCCGCTCATCGAGACATCGCAGTCCACAAGCGTGGCGCCCGGGCTGTTGAGGATCGCAACCCCGCCTTGGCCGCCGCTTACGCGCAGCCGCGTGAGGGTCACGGGCCCCGTCGCGTTGACCACCGTGACCCCCCACGAGGACGCGCCGAGCGCGAGGCCGTCCGAGAGCTCGATATCCCCACTCTGGGCGACAATCACGCCGTCCGAGCCCCCCGCCCCAGAGGCGTTGAAGGACGAGACGTAAACCCGGCTCGAGCCGAGGATCGCGAGGCCCACGCCGTAGGCCCCGCTTACGTCGGCGCCGCCCACCCACGCGTCGGTGACATTGTAGAAACCAAGCGCCGTGCCCGCCGTAACCCCTTGGAGGTCGGCCCAGGGGAGGTCAATTTGCGAAGTGCTGGTGACGGCAAGCCCCTGCCGACAGCCGCCAATCACGAATCGGTCAATGAACACGGTCCCGGAGTCCCCAATGGCGCCCGCAGCGTCGCAACGGCCGGAGTAGTTCCAGTCCAAGAGCGTGAACCGAAACACCGAGGTGAGCCGTAGGAACACGTCCGGATTTGAGTCCGGAGCCGCCCGGAACGAAACGTTCTGGACAACCATGTCGGTAGAGTACAGGGCGTTCAGCCCAACAAGCCCGAATTCCACAACGCTGTCTTTTACGAGCACCTCGCTCGCGGTGACGAACGTGAGCCCGGTTCCGTTCCCCTCAACCGTGAGGCGGGAGACCGTGAGCCCTCGGTCGCCGAAGAAGCGCAGCCCCGCCTGGCGGACGCTCACGGAAACATTCCGGACAAACACGGGCGCGCTGTCCCGGAACTCGACCCCGATGGAAGCGTTTCCCGTGGAATTCCCGAATTCGACGAGTTGACAGCCGACGAACAGGAAGGCCACGGGCGCATCGCCTTGGACGGAGGCCTCGTTGAGGCGGGCCCAGGTGAAATCCGCAAGGAGCACCCCGCCCCCCACGCGCTCCCCGCGCACACGATTCAGGATGAGCCACCCGGGGCCATCCGCCGTGATGAGGGCGCTGGCGTCACGGACCGTGACGTCCTCGGCCACGAGGTCGTCGACCCCCTCCGCGAGAATCCCGCTGAGCGGCTGGAACTGCCCGAGGGTCGCATTTCCCTCCACGAGGAGCCGTTGCACCGTTATGTTCGACCCATTCCGGATGGCGATGGCGGTCCCCAGGGAGGGCCATGCGGCGAGGCCCGGCATGGCAAACGACGGGCCCACGGTGAGGTCGTTCACCTCCGTGTAATATTCGCCGAGGAGTTGCACGCCCGCGACCATCGCCGTGATGTTGACGCGCTCGACGCGGTTTTGCACGCCGCCGCGCATGATGATCGGCAGCGCGACGCCTGCGAAGCTCGTGTCATTGATGGTGCCCCCGGTCACGTTGTTGAACACGACCGCCGCCCGGAGGCCGTCAAGGGCCGCGACCGCGCCTCCACGGCCAGCGGGCCCAATGAACGTGGACCCGGAGATTGTCACTTGGGAACGGTTGAACTCCAAGCCGGGGTACCCGCCTTCCCCGAGGTACTCACCCCGCGAATTCAGCATGGTGAAACGGGCCCCGTTACCGAAAGTCGAGTAGCTCCCGTTGCCCGAGGCGCCAAGGACGCTCGCGTCGGCCGTCGTCGAGGCCAGGCCGTCCGCGTCGGCGAGCGAAACGGTTCCGCTGGCCCAGATTCCAAACGGCGCCGTCCCGTTCACATAGGGGTCGGTGCCGAACAGGAGCGAGGAATTCACGAGGGTGAGGGTCCCCGTAACAAAAGCCCGGCCGAGGACATCGAGGCTCGAGTTGACCGCAAGGCTCGTCCCTGTTGTGTTGAAGAAACCCGAGGTGACGCCGGGCCCGTACCTCGCCCCATCATCGCCCGAGATGTTGAAGGTCGAGTCGGACATGTTGAAGCGGCCCGCGACGTTGACTGCGTGGTAGGCGCGCAGGGTCGACCGGTTGAGGACCAGGTTCGCGTTGGCGCCAACACGCACGTCGCCGGGGTAAAAGAGGCCTAGCACCGGGGCAAAGGGCGGGTCGGGGAACGGACGGCCGCGCACGAGGAGCGTGCTGTCCTCCAACGTGAGGTTCCCGAGCACCGTGACGTCTCCAAGCAGGGTCACCGTCTCGTTGGAGACCACTTCCGTGGTCCCGGCCCCAATCGTCCAGTCGCCGGCGCCACCATAGGACGAGGCGAGGGCCCCGCCTTGGCCGAATGCGAGGACGCAGACCATACCGAGGAGGGCCGAAAGCCCGAGCAAGCCGGCAGCGCGCCAGGCGCCGCTTCGATCCACTCTCCTTGAGATTGCACGGCCCCCGGTAGGCGCCTCGAAGACCCCCGCGCGCGCTAAAAGGGCTTCGAATTCATCCCGGCAAGGCCCTGCACCCTCCGGTAAACTCTCACCGGCGCCCGCGCGCCCGCGGCGCCGCCGCGCGTATCGCCTTCTCGTGCTCGTGCATGCGCACGGCCAGCGCGACCTCGCTTGCCGACCGCTCGATGAGCGACCGTGCCGTGTCGACTTTCTTGCGCACGGGCACGATGGCGTCCGGGAGGGAAATCGCGGCGATCGCGGAAAAGGCCTCGTCCATCGCATCGAGGTGGCGTTCCGCCTCCTTGATGCGGCCGTGGCGGATCGCGCCCACAAGCTGCCTCCGGAACTCCCCGATCGCGTCGGCGACGCCCAGGATGAACGAGGCGGGGGTTACGGAAATCTCATCGTAGGTGGGGATTGGCTCGCCCTGCGAATGCGCAAGGAGCACATAGGCCTCCGCAAGCTCCTGGAGCGGCGTCTCCATCATGCCCGACTCGTAGAGATCCGCGTGCCCTTCGAGCCGGCGCTTGAGCGCCTTGGAGTGTGCGGAGGCAAGCGCGAGCTGTTCGCGTGCTACCTCGACGCCTTTGGCCGTGCGGGGAACGCCGCCGCGCAGGACAGTTGAGGCCGCCCGCTGGATCTCCCGCGAGTCACGGAAGGCTTCCTCACGCAACCGGTCCTTGGCTTTGAGGACGCGCTCGGCGTGCGCGACGGCCTCGGCGAGAGTCCGTTTCTTCCCTTTGGCCATGCGGCAATTGCATCGGGTACCCGTCTAAAAAGCCGACGCCCGTTGCGTCCAGCGGGCCGGCCACGCGGCTCCCCTGCGGAGCTATTCTCGATTTCCACGGACCTTTTGTGTGTCGCGCGGCGGTACCTGGCCGGTTGCCTCGCGCCTCCGCGTGCCTCGGGTGTCCCCCTCAAGCCTATGGACCGCCTCCCGAAAGAGCTCCCCAACGCCTTCGCCACTGGCGTTTCCGGAAAACTCGCGTTCCTCGACCAACCCGAGCGCCGCATCGAGGTACCCGAGAATTTGGACGCGCGGGGATTCTGAACGCGTCCTGAAGAGGGGCCGTTTTCCCCTGCCTACTCGATCGACAAGCCCCTGGCGTTCCAGCTCTTCGATCATCCGATTCGTCGTCATCCGGTAAAGGCCCGCTTCCCTGGCGAGCTCTGCCCGCGTATAATCAAGCCCGCTGAGGCGCACGAGGGCCTCGAGCACGCGGACGCGTGGCGAGTCCCCGAGGACGGCGGTCAAGGAAGCCATGGAGTCGTAGTGTAACATTCTGATACTTCAAGCTTTCGTGAGAGTCTAGTGATTACTATCAGGATCGGCTTTTGACCCCTGCGAGGCACGCCGTGCCTCATGGCCCGCCATCCGCACGCCTGTGAGGCGCTCCGCCTGTCGAGTCTCCTAACGGATGGCGAGCTCCTCGTGCTGATGGCGTCCCAGCGCGTGGCGAAGAGCGGAGCTTCGTACCGGGTGTTCTCTCGCTCCGACCTGGAAAAGCCCTCCGTCCTTCGCCCTCTCCTCGTACTGCGGGAGGCCCTGCCCCAATGCTTGGCTGGGCTCGTCAGAAAAGGCATGCTCGTGCGGCGGGGCCGCCAGGGGTTCGAAGCGACGACGCCGGGAAACACGGTGAAACACACCTTCAACGAGGCCGCCCACAGTTTGCTCCTGGGTCCGGCGGGCGCCGCGCTGCGGGATCGCAGGCACGAATGGCGAGCGGTGCTAAGAGACGAGGTGCAGCGTATTTGCCGGCATCAATGAAGCTCTGTCCGCGCCCGAACGAAGTTCCAGGCCCTGCGCTTTGCGAAGCGAAGTCTCTGGCCATGGCGCTGAACGGACGGCTTTATACGAGCCTTCCCCGATCGTTTTGCGCCTCCCCATGCCCGACGAAGTCGATGTCCTGGTAGTTGGCGGCGGCCCCATCGGCTGCTACACGGCTTCCCAGATTGCCCGCAAGGGCCACCGCGTCCTCATGGTCAAGAGCGTCCGCGGGTTCTCGAAGACCCGGAGGCACATCGCCGCAGGGTGGAAGAACCCCGCGATCATCTCGTCGCTGACGTTCTCGTGGTCCACCGCATAGTAGTCGGTCCCGTACCGCAGGAGCAGCGTTTCGTACGCAACCGCGACCGGCGTGCCCAACTTTCGACGTTTGTTCCAGATCAGCATGATCCAGCCGCCGGGTTTGAGGATGCGGGCGAACTCGGCGCGGGCGGACGGGCGGTCGAACCAGTGGAACGCCTGACCGGCGGTCACAAGGTCCACGCTCGCGTGGGGCAGGGTCGTCGCCTCCGCCCGACCATCCACGCTGATAAAGCCTGGATAGCCCGCAAGCAGGCGCTGCCCGGCCTCGCGCATCTCGGGGTTGGGCTCGACCCCGAACACACGGTTGCCTTTCGCGAGGAAAAGCTCGGAGAGGATGCCGGTCCCGGAGCCCACGTCGGCAACGACCGACGCCGGCGTGAGGCCACACTCCCGCTCGAGTAGCGCGATGATCGGCTGCGGGTACCGGGGACGGTACCGGATGTAGCTTTCGACCCTGCTGGAGAACCGCCTCGTCGGATCGGTCACCGAGTCCTCATCATGGCGTAATGTCGGCCCGCCCCGCGTCCGTGGGCGCGCCCCGCGCGTCCTTGATTGCGCGCGGCTGTTCCTGCCGGCGGAATGGTCGGGCCAGAACGACCGGGTGTCAAGAACGCGGTCACTTCGCAGGTCGAGACCGCGACCTGAGACACGCTTGGTACCAAGCGAGACCTTTGACAGCCCGAATGAACTCATACTACGCTGTATTCGGAGGGAGGACGCGGATGGAAGACGCGGCCGGGCGAAGGAACGTGCCTGCGCGGACGCGAGACACCATCCGCCTGCTCGCGACCGTCGCGTTCGGCTGCCTGGTGCTCGCGGGGTGCGCGACGCCCCGGATCCAGCCCGCGGTCTGGCTCCCCAACGACCCGGAGTTTCGCGACCGCCTTGACATGCTCGCGCGCGCCTTCGAGTCCATGAGCACCGACAAGGTTCTGCAGTTCTACGCTCAGGACACTTACTCCGTGTCCTTCGACCTTCCTTATGCCTTCGACCCCACCGGCGAGGACCACCTCAGGACGCTCGAGCGCTTCTTCGCAACGCTCCGGTCGATCCGCCTGCAGCCGGGAGCGAGCATCGAGGTCTGGACGACTGAGGAAAGGGCTTGGACGACTCGCCCGTACAAGGCGATCGGCACGCTCAAGAACGGCCACACCTTTCAGTTCGACGGCTGGCACAGCGCGATCTGGGAGATGCAAAACGGAGCGTGGCTCATCGCCTACGAGCACTTCGGCGGCCCCGAAGCGAAGCTCGCTGCGGTCACTCCCCCACCCGGCCCTGCCCCGCGCCCGACGCCGCCCCCTTCGCCGGACCTTCGTCTCAGAGACGTCTTCTTCGAATACGACAAGTGGGACATCCGCCCCGACGGGGTGCAGAACCTTCTTGCCGACGTGGAGCTCCTCAAGGCGAACCCGACTATCCAGGTCACCATAGAGGGGCACTGCGACGAGCGCGGCACCGGCGAGTACAACATCCAGCTCGGCCAGAAGCGCGCAGATGCCGTCAAGGAGTTCCTGGTCAGGAACAGCATCGCTGAAAACCGGTTGCAGACCGTATCGCTCGGCAAGGGCCGGACGTTTGCACGCGGGCAGGGCGAGCCGGCATGGGGTCTGAACCGCCGTGCCCACTTCGTGATCAGGAAGAAGTGAGCGCGCCGGGCCGCGCTTAGGCCCCGAGACCGAAACGAAACCCCATCCACTCGCCGGCACACAAGTGCGGATCCGGTCCACGCTGCCGCCCCTACGAATGCCGTTGTTGCCGCGAAGCGCCGGAGCGTGCAAGATGGCGGGCGGCAGTTCACTTCGGGAACGGGGGGCACCATGAGGATGGGAAAGCGGCTTCGTCGGCCAGTCCTGGTCCTGGCAGCTTCGACGGTGCTTGCAGGCGCCCTGGCCGTCGTGTGGGCGACCGGCCAGCGGCAGGCCAGCGAGGAGCAGACGCTCGAGGCCAGGGCAATCGAGATCCTGGCCGAGGTTCCGCTGGTCGACGGCCACAACGATGTGCCGGAGCAGCTGCGTGACCGTGTCAAGGACAACCTGGACAGGCTGGACCTCGCGTCCGACACCAGCACGCTCGACCCGCCCATGCACACGGACATCCCGCGGCTGCGCAAGGGGCACGTCGGCGGGCAGTTCTGGTCCGTGTACGTGTCCACGAGCCTCAAGGGATCGGAGGCGGTGCAGGCGGTTTTCGAGCAGATCGATGTGGTGCATCGCATGACCGAGCGCTACCCCGACGCGTTTGCGATGGCCTACACCGCCGCGGACGTAGAGCGAATCCACCGCTCGGGCAAGATCGCATCGCTCATTGGTATGGAGGGGGGCCACTCGATCGGCAACTCGCTGGCAGTGCTGCGCGAGGCCTACGCCTGCGGCGCGCGATACATGACCCTCACACACTGGAACGACACCGACTGGGCGGACGCGGCGACCGACAAGCCGCGCCATGACGGCCTGACGAAGTTCGGGCGTGAGGTCGTCCGCGAGATGAACCGCCTCGGGATGTTGGTGGACCTCTCGCACGTCTCCGACAAGACGATGCTCGACGTCCTGGAGACTAGCGAGGCCCCGGTGATCTTCTCCCACTCTTCGGCGCGGGCGCTCTGCGACCACGTCCGCAACGTGCCCGACGACATCCTGCGGAAGGTGGCCGCGCACGGCGGCATCGTGATGGTGAACTTCGCCCCTGGCTTCATCTCCGAGCAGGTGCGCCAGTGGGAGATACCCGTGGAGAAGGAGTGGAGGCGCCTGGGCAACCTCTACCCGACCGATGACAAAAGGGTCTGGAAGGAGCTGAGGGCCTGGACCGCGCAGCACCCCGGGCCGAAGGCCACTTTGGCCCAGGTGGCCGACCACATCGACCACATCCGAGACGTGGCCGGCATCGCCGCGGCTATTCGGCGGATGATGTCAAGAAGGTCGCTGGCGCCAACATTCTCCGGGTGATGCGCGAGGTCGAGAACAAGGCGGAGCGGATCCGGAAGACACGGCTGCCCTCGGAGGCGCTCATCGATGAGCTGGACGTCCCGCCCACCGTCCCCGACCACGCCGGTCAAGCCGGGAGCAGCTCGCCATAGCCTGACGGGGCGCCACCCACGCTAGGATGGGTCGCACGAGAGATCCGGAGGGCGCATGAAACGTACGCTCGTCTTCGCTCTGCTGGGGATCCTGGCACCCATCGCGACCTTTTCATTCGCGGAGAAAGCACGCCCGCGTGCCCGCGAGGCAGGTGTGGTGACGGGCATCCTCCCTGCCGGCCCGCTCAATGCGATCACCGACGTCGCGGGGGTCAAGGTCGGGCATGCCACTCTGATTGCCGGACAGGACATCCGCACCGGCGTCACCGTGGTGCTTCCCCACTCTGGGAACCTCTTCCAGGAAAAGGTTCCGGCGGCGATCTTCGTGGCCAACGGGTTCGGCAAGCTCGCCGGTGTGACACAGGTGCAGGAGCTGGGCACGCTCGAAACCCCCATCGCGCTGACCGGTACCCTCAGCACGTGGAAGGTGGCCGACGCGCTCGCCGAGTGGGTGCTCGGCCTGCCCGGCAACGGTGAGGTGCTCTCGGTCAACCCGGTGGTCGGGGAGTGCAACGACGGCGACCTCTCCGACATCCGCAAGCGCCCGGTCGGTCGCGACCAACTGCTTGCCGCCCTCAACGCTGCCGGCGGCGGTGCCGTCGCGGAGGGGTGCGTGGGCGCCGGGACGGGGACCCGCTGCCTCGGATGGAAGGGTGGGATCGGGACGGCCTCCCGCAAGCTGCCGCCCTCACTCGGAGGGTGGACCGTGGGCGTGCTGGTGCAGACGAACTTCGGCGGGGTGCTCACGGTGGCCGGGGTCCTGGTGGGGGTCGAGCTGGGCCGCTACGCCTTCAAGGACGAGCTGGCTGCGCCCGAGCGAGGCTCCTGCATGGTCGTGATCGCCACTGATGCCCCCCTCGACGCCCGCCAGCTCAAGCGGCTGGCGGCACGGATGCCGATGGGACTGGCACGCACGGGTGCGTTCGCCAGCAACGGCAGCGGAGACTACGCCGTCGCCTTTACCACACATCCCTCGTGTCGCGTGCCGCACGGCGTGCGCGGCGTTCGCACCGTTCCGGTCCTTGCCGACGACGACCTCTCGCCTCTGTTCCTCGCGGTGGTGGAGGCCACGGAGGAGGCGGTGCTCAACTCGTTGTTCGCCGCCACCACGACGCGCGGTTTCGCCGGCCACGTCTCGGAGGCGCTGCCGGTAGACCGGGTGCTGGAGATCCTCCGCCACCACGACGCCCTTACCACACAGCAGCCAAAGAAACCCTAGCCCTACGTTCTACGACAGCAAGACCGGATCGGGCGGCCTCGGGGCTGCGCGCGCCATCGATTCCTAGCGTCTCAGCAGCTCGGACGCGACCGACCGGATCAGGGCGCGCGCGAGCACCCGCGTGGCGTCGATAACCGGTGTTGCCCCGACGACGGCCTCGGGGACCGCGAGCGGCAGCTCCGTGCACGCGAGCACAACGACCTCGGCCCCGCCTGCCCGGGCCCGCGCTACCGCCTCCAGCACGCTCGCCCGAGCACGCTCGGTCACCGGGCTTGCGTGCGCCTTGATGCCAAAGTCCGGGTCGTAGACGGAGGCGTGGACCAGCTCGTCGTGCTCCGAGTCCTCCAGGGTGACCGCCTTCAGACCGTACCTGCCAAGCACGGCAGGGTAGACGCCGGACCGTTGCGCACCGATGGTCGAGAGCACGCCAACGCTCGTCACGCCCGGCCACGTCTGCCGGATGAAAACCGCGACCTCCTCGACCATGTGGAGCAGCCTCGCCTCGCTTCGCCGCTCTGCGAGGCCCGTTGTTACGACGTCCCAGATGGCGGGCGCGTGCGCGGTGTGGCAGGGAATGCCTATGACCCGGCAGCCCAACCGCTCGAGCTGGGCGATCACCTCGAGGATTCCCAGGGCCGGGTTGACGTCGGTTTCCCCGAGGAGGAACTCGGTGCGGTCCGGGATCAGGCTCGGGTACGAGAGCAGCGCCACCGGGAAGTGATCCTGTTCCCGGCTCGCAACGGTCTCGTCGAAGATCTTCCTCGCCAGATCGAGCGCCGCGTACGGCCCGACACCGCCGACGATGCCGATGACCGGTTCACTGGCCACGAGTCAATCTACCACCCCCGTGAGACAACACGCACTCGACGGCTGACCCCCGGGCGCGGCGGGCGTCAGCTGGTCTCATCCGGCCGTCGGCGGCGCACGTACAGGATCTTGTCGACCTCGACCACCACCTGACCGTCCTCGCCCACGACCTCCGCTTTGAAGACCGGCTCGACCTTCTCGCCGGCGTCTGCCGCTCGCCGGATTTCTTCGATGCGCTCCTGCGGAATGTGGAAGGTGGCATGGACGGTGCCCCGGCCCGGTCGCCTGAAACGGATCGTTGCGGCCTTGTCCCAGACCACGTAGCCGGGACCGAGCGCCGGAATCAGGATGAGCATGAAGAACGGGTCGCACATCGCGTAGAGCGAGCCGCCGAAGTGGGTGCCAACGTAGTTGCGGTTGCAGAAGGTGAGCTTCATCCGCACCTCGAAGGTGCGGCGATCGCGGCTGATGCGCACCACGCGGATGCCCGCGCCGAGGAACGGCGGGTAGAAGCTCATCAACTTGAGCAGCCAGTTCCTCAGCCTGCGACGCCCTGGCCCAGCTCCGCCGTTCGTCTCGGTCGCCACGGATCCGATTCTCGCACCCTTCTAACCGTCTGGCGTCGGGCCAGGCTGCGTCCGGCCGTGGAGGGCCCTCATCGGACTGTTTGTCCGCCGTTTCACTGGGCGGCGCCCAAACCGGGTCGTCCCTCCTACCTCGACTCGCACCAGCGAGCATGCCGCGCGGTGCGCTGGCCCGACCAGCCTCGTGTCAGAGTCGTGACTGCCATCACATGGACCATCCCCGGCAAGCCGAAAAGTACTGGTCGTTCAGGAATAAGCCCACGGAAGGATGCTGTTAGCGATTGGCGACGGCTCAAAGAGTCTTTGCAGGGGCGGAGCAAGGGGCAAGAGTGGCGACCGAACGCACGAAGGATGTCGAAGAGCTGGACGAGCTGCAGACTCTCCGGGCCGTTCTCGAGAACCTCACCGACGGGCTGGTGGTGGCCGACGAGCAGGGCAGG
>Ga0209323_10003307_pt1 | contig 10742 bp, 13 predicted proteins | sample Rifsed19ft2_FD_184014 | JGI IMG/M metagenome (GOLD analysis project Ga0209323, IMG submission 184014) | Soil microbial communities from Rifle, Colorado, USA - sediment 19ft 2 (version 2) | ecosystem: Environmental > Terrestrial > Deep subsurface > Rock core/Sediment | place: Rifle, Colorado...
AGAAGGTGGGTCGGCAAAACTTCAGGCGATTCGTATTGCCATGGAGCAGATTGAAAAACAATACGGACGCGGCTCCATTATGCGCCTGGGAGAGAGGGGAGACGGAAAGTTTAAAGTCGAGACAATTTCAACCGGATCAATTGCCCTTGATTTAGCCCTTGGTGTTGGTGGATTTCCCAGAGGACGCATTGCTGAAATATACGGACCTGAAGCGTCAGGGAAAACAACACTTGCTTTAGCAGTCATTGCAGAAGCCCAAAAAAAAGGAGGTCAGGCAGCTTTTGTCGATGCTGAACACGCTCTTGACCCAACCCGTGCAGAAATAATAGGAGTTAATCTTGACGAGCTTCTAATGAGCCAGCCGGATACCGGAGAGCAAGCTTTGGAGATTACCGAGACATTGATTCGTTCGGGGGCACTGGACGTTATTGTAGTTGACTCGGTTGCGGCACTCGTTCCCAGGGCAGAGCTTGAGGGCGAAATGGGAGACGCAGTTATGGGAATGCAGGCGAGACTTATGAGTCAGGCTTTAAGAAAATTAACTGGTGCAATCTCCAAATCAAAAACGGTTCTTATTTTCACTAATCAGTTAAGACAAAAAATCGGAGTAATGTTTGGAAATCCCGAAACTACCCCGGGGGGACTGGCTCTCAAGTTTTATGCTTCTGTCAGAATAGACCTAAGAAGAATTGAAGTTCTAAAAGACGGGGAGATGGTAATTGGCTCGCGTCATAGAGCAAGAGTTGTTAAAAATAAAGTTGCTCCACCACTTCGCGTTGCGGAGTTTGACATTATGGAGAAAGAGGGAATCTCCCACGCCGGAGGTCTTTTGGACGTTGCTGTTGAATTGGGACTAATAACCAAAAGTGGCTCATTCTTTAATTACGACGCAAAGCCTTTAGCCCAAGGAAGAGAGGCAGCGAAGGTCTACATAGAGGAACATCCAAAGTTTGCCGAGGAGCTAGATAAGAAAATTCGAGATATGGTTGCTTCCGGCAAAAAACTTCCGAAAGAGATTGGGGAATCAGAAGAGTAGAAATTGATTCTATCTTAGACTAGAAGGGCCCACAATAAGTTTTCCCTGGCCGGGTGTACTATCATCCAAAAGTAGACCAATTTTTACTCCACGTTCTTGCATTCTAGCCTTAAAATATTCTGCAAAATTTGAGGCTTCCCGATGTGCATCAACTCCTTCGTAGGCAACTGTAACAGTTGATTTGAGAGACTTACCCATTGCGTTGAGCACATCATTAAATAATTTATCGTCCCTAGCGTCTATATAGGCAATACGGTCTCTTTGTATCCCTATTTCCCTGCTGGCTTGGTCAATTAAAAATACTTCTTCATTAGAAGAAAAGCGAAATTCTTTAAAAGGTGTCATTACAGAGTATGATATGTGGAGAAAGACAGGAAGTCAAATGTCCATAATTACTGCCATTAAACCTCAAAAAAATCAAAAAAGAGTAAATATTTATTTGGATGGAAAATTTGGATTTGGGATTGATCTTGAGAATTTTGTAAAGCTGGGGCTAAAAGTCGAACAAGAACTAAGCGAGAAAGAAATCGAGGAAATTATAAAGAAGGCTGAATTTCAAAAGACTTTGGATAAACTCCTTAGATTTGCAACTCTTAGACCCAGGAGCGAAAAAGAGATAAATGATTGGCTAAAGCGTAAAAGAGTCCACGAAAGTATCCACCGGGAGCTATTTAATCGATTAAACCGACTGGATTTAGTTGACGATAGAGACTTTAGCAAGTGGTGGATTGAACAAAGGCAAGCTTTTAGGCCCAAGAGCTTGCGAATACTCAATAATGAATTAAGAATTAAGGGAGTAAAAAAAGAAATAATTGAGGATGTTTTAGGAAATACGAGAATTGACGAAGCGAGTATCGCCAAAGAACTTCTCAAAAAGAAAAATTATAAATGGAAGAATTTACCGAAACTTGAAGAAAGAAAGAAAATGAGCGAGTTTTTGGCGAGAAAAGGATTTGGGTGGGAAGTAATATCAAAATTAATCAAAAGCGATACTTTTGAAGAATGAACCTTCTTGCTTGCCCATACTAGGTGTTACTTTCTTTGCTTCTCCTAAAGAAAGTAACCAAACCCGCCTGCACCCGCCAACAGCTACGCAGTTGAGGGCGGGAGCTACTGCGGGCAGGGAAAAGACACCCAAATAAAGCCTTACCAGAAATTTCTTAACGTGATTTGTTGAGGGATTACCCTCCGAAATTCCCCGTTCGGCTTCGCTCAGGGTCAGTTTCGGTCTCCCTTCCAACAAATCACTAAAATTTCTAGGAGCGGCTTTAATGGGATGGAAAGTAAGTTGATATATCTGATTTATGGTGTTATAAGATTTGGATTGACCAAATAACTGCAAAATAGTACAATTTGAGCAGGAGTTAAGGAAAAAGTGAGAAGAACTTACATTCAAGATTCTTCTTTAGGAAACTGCGTAATTTAGCGGTTGGCCTTTCTTTGCTCCACGGAATCGGGATACGCAATAAGAAATACGAGAAACGGATTTTTAACGTATCACGTATCACGTATTACGTACCACCTATCACATATATGACATCTGACGATATAAAAGTATTAGTTGAAGATTTGAGGAAGCAGAAAGAGACGCTTGATAAAAAGGAAGAGACCCTTAAAAAAAGGGAAGCTGAACTAGTTGAGAGATTAGAAAAAGCCTCAGGGATGACAAAAGATGAGGCCGTAAAGATTCTTTTGGATGAGGTTCAGAAAGATTTAACTTCAGAAGTTGCCAGGAAAGTTCGTTCTTCGGAAGAGCGAGTTCGGGAAGAAGCCTCTGAAAAAGCCCGCGAAATTCTAGCTGATGCCATGAAGCATGGGGCGACCAGTTATGTCGCCGAATATACTGTTTCAACAGTTACGGTCCCCAATGAAGACGTTAAGGGTCGAATTATTGGAGCAGGGGGAAGAAATATCAGAACTTTTGAAAAGGAAACCCAAGTAGAAATTGAGCTTGATGAAACAAGTGAAATTAGGTTATCGTCTTTCGACTCTGTTAGACGGGAAATTGCCAAGAGGGCGCTTGAAATATTAATTAAGGATGCCAGAATCCAGCCATCACGAATCGAAGAAGTCGTCAAACAAGTTAAGGGCGAAATGGAGGAAGTGCTCTTGACTGAGGGCCGAAGAATAGCCCAGGAATGCGGTGTTTTTAATCTGCCGGTAGAACTTCTTAGCTTAATCGGGAGATATAAATTCCGAACTTCATATGGACAGAACTTAGGAATTCACACAATTGAAGAAACGAAGATAGGGGTTGCGATAGCCAATGAACTCTCGGCAAATGTCGACATAGTTCGTCTAGGGTGTCTTCTCCATGACATTGGAAAAGTTGTTACCGAAGAGGAAGGAACCCACGTAGAAGCGGGCGTATCGACTCTAAAGAGATTCGGGCTTCCGAAGGAGGTTGTAGCTTGCGTTGCCGAACACCACGAAGATAAACCATTTTCGTCGGTAGAGTCGGTGGTAGTCTGGACAGCAGACGCAATTTCCGGCTCACGTCCAGGAGCAAGGTATGAGCCGCACGAGGAATATGTCAAAAGGATGAATAAGATTGAGGAAATTGTCGGGAATTTTCCAGGTGTGGATACTGTAATGGCATTTCAGGCCGGCCGCGATGTTCGGGTTTTGGTGAAACCCGAAGAAGTTGACGATGATAAACTTACAATTCTTGCACACGATATTGCACAAAGGCTCGAGAAAGAAACACAGTACGCAGGTCAAATCAAAGTTACTGCGATTCGCGAAGTAAGAGCAACGGATATTACGAAAGCTAAGTGATTTTGGTAGTTGACTTTCCTTAGCTAACTTTCCCATAATTTAATTCCAGGAGCTACTTATGAATATCCTGGGATTTTTTGTACTTCATTTAACCTCCGTAAAGATATTACTTAAAACGTTTAGGGCCAGATGGCCCCTTTTTATTTTAAGAAAGGCCACCGGGCCCATAGGGCCTTCACCGAACCGGAAGGTTCTATGGACCGGAGGTCTGGCCCGGAGGGCCACCGGGCCCATAGGGCCTCTGGCCTGGAGGGAGGTGAATAGATGGGAAGATTAGAAACAGGGATAAATGTAGTTGTCCACAAAGCAGATGATTTGAAATTACATGCAACTATATATGAAGGAGGAGACGGTGGAATTGTTGAGTATCATCCGATACAAGCGCGCGTTGGCCCGAGTGTTGACTCTGATTTGGATGGCCATATAAATCCTAATAAAGATGTAATAACACCAATTGGTAAGCCTAATGGCGGATATCAAAAAGTGGAGGTTATCGCGGGAGATAAGACTAGGATTGTTTATATTCCAGTCAATTCTTAATAAACAGTAATTTAAAATTTGGGGCAAGCAAATTAGCCGAACACTTGACAACTTCTTTTTGTTAGCCTATTATCAGCCAGAAATGACAAAGCGGGAACTCATCGAGCAAGTCGCCCGAAAAGCACACCTTACTAAAAGGGCTGCGATGGAAGCTGTTGAGGTATTTTTAGATGAAGTTGGCCGTGTTCTCTCCAAAGGTGAAAAGGTAGTACTTTCAGGATTTGGAACTTTCAGAGTGATTTCAATGAAGGGTAAAACTGTTAAAATCCCCAAGACCGATAAGTTAGTTACTATCAAATCTCACCGTTCTCCCCGTTTCACCCCCGGAAAGAAACTCAAAAGACAAGTCCTCCGGTAAACTTAAAACTCAAAATTCAAAGTTCAAAACTTTTCACTTTTCACTTTTAACTTTTAACTTCACCCGGTGATATACTTGGCTAAATGGAAAAAACTATTCTAGTTGATCATTTAATTAAAAACTTCGAAGTCACGGTTAAGAAGCCGGGTCTAACTGGCGCTTTTTCGACACTTTTTTCTCCACAGAAAAAGGCCGTTAGGGCTCTTAAAGATATTTCTTTTAGTGTGGGGAAAGGGGAGTTGGTGGGTTTTATAGGTCCAAATGGTGCAGGGAAAACAACGACTTTAAAAGTCTTGTCAGGACTTTTATATCCGACCTCCGGATTAACCCAAGTTTTGGGTTTTGATCCTTGGGAAAGAAAGCCAGAATTTTTAAAGAAAATATCTCTCGTTATGGGACAAAAAAACCAGCTTTGGTGGGATTTGCCGGCAATTGAAACATTTGAACTCAACCGTGCGATTTATGAAATTCCCAAGAAAGTTTACAAAGAGTCGCTTGAAGAACTTGTTAATCTGCTTGAGGTTGCAAAACTTCTTAATATTCAAGTTCGCAGACTATCTTTAGGGCAGAGGATGAGATTAGAGCTTGTTGCAGCGCTTTTGCACCAGCCGGAAATACTATTTTTGGACGAGCCGACAATCGGCCTTGATTTGGTAGCTCAGGAGAAAATCCGAAACTTCATTTATGACTATAACAGAAAACATTCGGCAACTATTCTTCTTACTTCTCATAATATGAATGATTTAATTAATTTAGCTCGGAGGGTTATTGTCATTGATAGCGGTCGGATTATTTTTGACGGGATTTTGGACGAACTTATTGCTAGATTTGCCAAAGAAAAAATAATCAAACTCACCCTGTCAAAAGAAATCAATGATAAAAAATTGGAGGAAATTGGAAAGGTAAGAAAGATTCAGTTTCCTGAAGTTGAATTAAGAGTTCCCCGAAGTACCGCTGCAGTTGCGGCTTCTGAACTTCTTCAGAACTTTCCAATAGAAGACTTAACTATTGAGGAAGAGAGCATCGAAGACATTATCCGAAAAGTATTTCGAGGAGAGAGCAAAAAAAGTCTACGCAAGTGAAGAAGTATTTATCTGTTTTCAGAATTTCCTTTGCCCAAGAATTTGCCTATCGCTTAAATTTCATTATGTGGAGAGTGAGAAATGTCATGCAGATTCTTTTATTATTTTTCCTTTGGACAACGGTTTTTTCTGAATCAGGTAGGACTATTTTTGGTTACAATAAAGGCGAAATATTGACTTATGTTTTTGGGGTTCTAATCGTAAGAGCGATTGTTTTTTCAGCAAGGGCAGTCGATGTTGCTGGAGAGATATCTACGGGAGACTTGACTATACTTCTTCTTAAACCTATTAACTATTTTAAGTATTGGCTTACCCGTGATATATCAAGTAAAGCTTTGAATTTGGCATTCGCGACAGTCGAAATAACTATTCTCTTTTCGCTACTTAGACCACAATTTTTCTTTCAGACTAATGGGTATTCTCTTTTGGGTTTTGGAATATCTCTTATTATTGCGATACTACTTTTTTTCAGCATACTGATGACTACCAATTTTGTAGCTTTTTGGGCTCCCCAGGTTGCTTGGGGCGCCCAGTTTTTTGTAATCGTGGTTATCGCTGATTTTTTGGCAGGCGTACTTTTTCCTTTAGATATCCTCCCTTCGGTAGTTCAGAAAATACTTTTATTTACACCCTTTCCTTATCTGATATTTTTCCCCATTCAGGTCTATTTAGGAAAAATTATAGGAGGAGCAATGTGGGGCGGAATATTAATAAGTATTATTTGGTTGTCGATTTTACTGGCTTTGACCAATAAAGTTTGGCATAGAGGTCTATTGGTTTACCGCGCCGAAGGAAGATAATTTCAATGAAAACTTTTATTAGATACTTCAAGGTATGGTGGATGATGAGCCGCAATTCTTTTATGCAGATGTTGGCCCAAAGGTTTGGGGCGATATTCCTGTTAACCGGAAAAATACTCAAATTTACGTTTTACATAGCATTTATATATTTCCTCCTCAAAGGAACAAAAACTTTGGCGGGATATAATTTAAACCAGACAATGTTTTTCTTCCTTACATTCAACTTAGTTGATGTGGTATCCCAGTTTCTCTTTCGCGAAGTCTATAGATTTAGACCATTAATTGTTTCAGGAGGATTTGATTTGGTTTTAGCAAAGCCGATAAGCCCTCTTTTTAGATCTTTAATGGGAGGAGCGGATATTTTGGACTTATTTACGATTCCCCCCCTGGTCGCTCTAGTATATATAGTGGGGAGTTCTCTGGGCCCAGCGCCTCTGGAAATTTTGTATTACCTTCTTCTCCTTGTTAGCGGGCTACTTATTGCAACATCCTTTCATATCGCTGTAATTTCTTTAGGAATTGTAACCTTTGAAATCGACCATACAATTATGATTTATAGAGATTTAACGAGTTTAGGAAGATTTCCGGTTGATATTTTTAGAGAACCCGTAAGGGGATTTTTAACTTATTTAATCCCGGTGGGGATTATGGTTACGCTCCCGGCAAAAGCACTTATGGGTCTAGTTAGATTACCGGCAGTTATTTTGGCTTTCATTTTCGCAAGTGTCCTAATATTTCTCTCTATAAAATTTTGGAATTTTGCCCTAACCAAATATTCCAGCGCTTCGAGCTAAACGGTTGGGAAATTCAACGCGTTTAGAACAGCATCCCTAAACGGATAAGGTTTTGGCGATAATGCCCTTTTAGTTAATTCAAATTTCGCACTATCAGACTTTTCAAGCATGTCGCGTAATATAGAAATATATTCTCTAAATAATGATTTATTATCGGCATCGTAAGCGTTTTTGGCAAAATATAAAATGTCCATCAAAAGACTCGTGGGAATCCAATAATTTTTAGGGGTTCTTTCACCCGAGGTATAATCGCCAACATAAGCTAATATTTTGTCCTTTCCTTCCAGAACCGCTTTGGCCAGGCGCCTATTTCCGTCTTTTACGGAATAAACAAGGTCGTCACCATTAATAGTTTGAATAACGATAATTGGGAAATTATCCCTGGGTGTCTTTCCGGCGGTGAGACTATACAAGTATTTTAGCTCCAGTCCTCTCTCTGTATTTCTTTTCTTGGCAAAATAGTAATTTCTTAATTCTTTCACTGAAATTTTCTCATCTTTCACTTTTTTTAAGGGTCGTTCCAACACGGTTCCAAACCATAATTTATTCAGAAACATTATTTTCCTCTGCCATTTAATATTTTCTGCTGTCAAGGCTTGAGTAAGTCCGGTTTTTAATTTAAAACCCATACAGATTCCATGGAATCCGTTCCAGAAATCACGAGGAGTTGCGAGTTCCAGTGATGCATCCATCCGGAAATATTTTTGTCTATTATCTCCCAACCTTTGTCTTGCACTCCCGGTAGGAGTTTTCTGAATTCGTGCTTCAGGTAGGAAATTGCTATCTCAGCCCTTACTGGTTCATAGATGTGTTGGGGATAAAGTCGTGGCGTTGTCATTAAGAGATTATAATACAAGCGGAGGAAAGTAGTATGAAGAAGCTTCTTATCGTTTGCGGACCGACAGCCACGGGCAAAAGCTTACTGGCACTTAAATTGGCCAAGAAATTTGGTGGAGAGATAGTTTCCGCAGACTCGAGGCAGATTTATAGAGGAATGGATATAGGTACGGGAAAGGAGTTGCCAGTAAACTCAAAACTCAAAATTCAAAATTTAAAACTTGGTGGTTATTATAAGATAGATGGGGTTAGAATTTGGGGATACGACATAGCCGATGCTAAAAAAGGTTTTAGCGTTGCCCAGTATATAAAAATTGCCCGGGAAATTATTGATAATATTTTAGCCCGAGGTAAACTCCCGATTTTGGTGGGGGGTACTGGACTTTACATTAAAGGCGTAGTTGACGGAATTGCCACAGCCCAAGTTCCGCCAAATTTAAAATTAAGAAAATCCTTGTCTGAAAAAAATTCAGAGGAACTTTTTGAAATATTAGCCCAAGTTGACGCAATGAAAGCTGGCTCTCTAAATACTTCTGACAGGAAAAATCCGAGAAGGCTTATAAGAGCGATAGAAGTAGCTTTAAACAAATCCAAGATAAAAGTCCAGAAAACTCTACTTAAAGCAGACACTCTATTTGTAGGTCTCTATGCTCCAAAGGCGGTTATTGGAAAAAGAATTAACTTAAGGGTTGATAGTAGGACTGACTTAGGAATTGAAAAAGAGATAAAAAGCCTGCTTTCCTCAGGTGTCAAATGGGGAAGTCAGGCAATGGACTCTTTAGGATATAGACAATGGAAGAAGTATTTCGAAAATCCCGGCAAAGCATTACTACAGGAGACGATTAAAAGCTGGAAATCTGAGGAGCATAGTTACGCCAGACGCCAAATGACGTGGTTTAAAAAAGACAAAAGGATAAATTGGTTTGACATTTCAACTGACAGTTGGGGAAAAAACGTGGAAAAATTGGTCGAAAAATGGTACAGTGGTGAAAATTCCAAATTCCAAATGCCAAATTCCAAATAAATTGTCAATTTACGAATTTTGAATTAATAGGAGATTGGAAACTGGAAATAGTAGCTAAAATGGCCTATGCCTAGAAAAATCGAGGTTTCTCACCGAACTATAGTTTTTACAATACTTTTTCTTCTTTTTTTGTGGCTGCTATATATTATTCGCGACATAATTCTCATATTTTTTGTGGCACTTCTGATAATGGCTATCTTGGACCCTACAGTGAGGCGGCTTTCCAAGTTTAGAATTCCTCGGGGATTATCGGTTTTAGTAGTCTATTTATTAGTTGTGGGTCTAATAGTTCTAACTGTGGGAACAATAATTCCTCCTTTGGTTGATCAGACTGCGGCTTTTGCTTCGGGTTTGCCCGGGTATTTAGCAAACCTTGGAGTTTCCTCTTTTGTAAGCGGCGAAGTTGTGAGACAAATTCTATCTCAAATAGGCAGTCTTCCCGGACAAGCCGTTAAATTAGGAGTTTCAATTTTTAGTAATATTTTGGATGTTTTGACGGTTCTTATTCTTGCATTTTATCTGCTTTTAACTCGGGAAAAATTAGATGAGGCTTTGGGTTTTTTCTTTGGAGAAGAAAAGAGAAACGAGACCGCAAAACTTATAGACATCTTAGAAGATAGGCTTGGGGGATGGGCAAGGGGGGAGCTTGCTTTGATGATTCTTGTTGGAGCAACGACATACATAGGCTTAACAATATTGGGAATTCCTTTTTCTCTGCCTTTGGCGCTTCTGGCTGGATTACTTGAGATTGTTCCCTATTTGGGACCAATAATTTCTGCGATACCGGCGGTAATAATAGGGTTGGGTATTTCACCCATTTTGGGTCTTGCTTCTGCCGCGCTCTATTTTCTTATACAGCAGGTCGAAAATTACGTTTTTGTACCAAAAGTAATGGAGAAATCTATTGGGGTTTCCCCGATAATTACACTTTTGGCCTTGGCAATCGGCTTTAGATTGGCAGGGGTTGTGGGAGTTGTAATGTCGGTTCCTGTGGTTATTTCTATCCAGGTTGTGATTAAGCGTTATCTTCTAACGAAAGAGTAAGATTTCTGGAAAAAAGGCCTCTTTTTTGCTATAATACACAGGCTCTGGAGGAAGAGCGACTACCCGCCAAAAATTTCATATTTAGGTGGGAGGAAAGTCCAGGCAGCATAAAGGCAGGAGACCCGGTGTAAACCGGGACCCGTAAGGGCTGGTTAGAGCAACAGAGACGAGTCTTGCGCTTTCCTAAAGAAAGAGCAAGGGTGAAACGGGCAATCCCCTCCGCTGCAACCTCCGAATGTCCCGCCCCTTCTATCTCTGAAAAGAGATTGGAAGGGAGAAAGGCGCCTTACTGATATCTGAAGGGTGGTGTAAAAACTACCCCGAAGAGGCGGGACGAAGTTTGAGGGCTTAGATGGATTGTCGTTTACCCGCCTACAAAAGCTGTCGCTTTAGCGACTGCGGGCAGGGAAACAGAACCTGGCTTACTAACCTCCAGAGCATGAAAGTGG
>Ga0209323_10003311_pt1 | contig 10737 bp, 11 predicted proteins | sample Rifsed19ft2_FD_184014 | JGI IMG/M metagenome (GOLD analysis project Ga0209323, IMG submission 184014) | Soil microbial communities from Rifle, Colorado, USA - sediment 19ft 2 (version 2) | ecosystem: Environmental > Terrestrial > Deep subsurface > Rock core/Sediment | place: Rifle, Colorado...
AAAAGCTCTGTGCGATTATATGAAAAATGAGGGTTTTAGAATCGTATCAGGCGGAACCGATAATCATCTGTTTCTCGTGGATTTGACCAGCAAGGGATTGACCGGTTATGAAGCTGTAGAAACCCTGACTTCAGTGGGTATAATAATCAATAAAAATGTAATTCCCTTCGATAAACTGGATCCTATAAGGGCTAGCGGTATAAGGATCGGTACGCCCGCAGTCACTACCCAGGGAATGGGTGTCCAGGAAATGTATAAAATTGGGGAGCTTATCTCTTCAGCTCTTGAAAACAGGAAAAACAATACGAAACTTAAAGAAATCGGTAAAAAAGTCAAAAACCTCACCGGAGACTTTCCGGTTTATACAAAAGAATAAAGATCAGTGGCTTCTTACAATATCCTTTACCTTCATAAGCCTTACGGTATTGGAACGCTCACTCTCATCTAATTTCATGGTTATATATTTTATAGTCTCGGTTATGTTAGGGATTAATTTATACTCCAGAGCATTAACCCTTCTTCTGGTCTCCTCCATCTCCACAGCCATAAGCTGTACCGATTTCTCCTTTTCAGCCAGATTAAAAAGGTCCTCTATAAACTTATCAAAATCATTAAGAGCAATATCCATTTCTCCCGAGGTATTCATATAACCATAAGGGATTATATCACCGCTTACCTCTCTGGTATAAACCGGTACATTAACACTTATAATGTTCCTCTTGCTGATTGATACTGAAATTTTCTTTGCAGGCAGCAGTAATTCCTGCTCTATCTGGTGTGGACCTATACTGGCTTTTGCAAGCACGAATCTTTCCAGTATTGATTGAAACTGCTTTTCTATAGATAGCCGTAATACCCTGACCTCATTAATTACCGCCAGTAATTGTCTCATTAATTCATCTCTTTTATCTTTAAGGAGCTTGTGCCCTCTCCGGGCAAGATTTAATCTCTTTTTCAACCGGAGAAGTTCCATTCTGGTTGCATTTACGTTTGCAAGCATTTGAACCTTCTAAACTTCTTCTTTTTCAGTTTTAAATTTTGTCAGATATTTGTCCAGATATTCAGTTCTTACTCTCTTTAATTCTTCTCTGGGAAACATCATAAGCAGTTTCCATCCCAGATCAAGCGTCCGGTCTATGCTTCTATTCTCATGTTCACCCTGAGAAACATACTCCTTTTCGAATTTTTCAGCAAACCTCAAGTATAGTTTATCCATATCGGTCAGTGCCGCTTCACCCAGTATTACCGCAAGCTCTTCCACTTCTTTTCCTCTTGCATATGCCGCATACAACTGGTTGAATATATCCATATGATCCTCTCTTGTTTTTCCCTGGCCTATTCCTTTATCTTTGAGCCTGGAAAGTGACGGCAGCACATCTATAGGAGGAGATAATTTTTTCTTGTAGAGTGATCTTGAAAGCATGATCTGGCCCTCGGTTATATACCCGGTAAGGTCAGGAATAGGATGGGTTTTATCATCCTCGGGCATAGTAAGTATTGGAATCTGGGTTATTGATCCTTTCTTTCCTTTAATTCTACCGGCTCTTTCATAAATAGTAGCAAGATCAGTATAGAGATATCCCGGATAACCCCTTCTTCCTGGAATTTCCTTTCTTGCAGCTGATACTTCTTTTAATGCTTCGCAGTAGTTGGTCATATCGGTTAAAATTACCAGTACATGCATGTCTTTTTCAAAAGCAAGATATTCAGCACAGGTAAGCCCTACTCTGGGAGTTGCAATTCTCTCTATTGCCGGATCATTGGCAAGATTCAGTACAAGGACTGATCTTCCTATAGCGCCGGTTTTCCTGAAATCATTTATGAAATACTCTGATTCCTCAAAAGTAATTCCTATGGCTATGAAGACTACCGCAAATTCCTCCTTTTCCGTAAGAACCGTGGCCTGTCTTGCAATTTGTGCCGCTATCCGGTTGTGAGGAAGACCTGCTCCGGAGAATATAGGCAGTTTCTGACCTCTCACCAGAGTATTCAGGCCATCTATGGAGGACAGGCCAGTCTGTATAAACTCATTGGGATAATCCCTGGCAAAGGGATTAATCGGCGCTCCATTTATATCCAGACTTTTTTCGGGGATAATCTTATCTTTTTCGGTTTTTGGTTTTCCAAGGCCGGTAAAAACTTTACCAAGTATATCCAGAGATACGTACATATGCGTACCCCTCCCTAAAAACCTCACTCTTGTATTCCTGGAATCTATTCCGGATGTACCTTCGAATACCTGAACCAGTGCGTTATCTCTATTAACCTCAAGCACTTTTCCGCTTCTTATGCTTCCGTCGTCAAGCTTTATGTCAACCAGTTCCTCATATTTAACTCCTTCAACACCTTCTACATGTAGCAGGGGCCCGGAGATATTGGTAATACTTTTATATTCTTTTAACATCTTCACTCCTCTGTCATAGAAGAAAATTCTTTGTCTATATCTTCTTTGATTTTATCAATACTACTTATTTCCTCATTTTTTATATATTTCATTCTGGCAATCTTATCTCTGACTTTCATATTCTCTATGGCCTTAATCTCAACATTCATTTTCAAATAATTATCTGCCTGATTGTAGAAATATATAATTGTATCTATCATCTTATATTGTTTTTCTATTGGCGAATATGTATCTACTTCATGAAAAGCAATCTGGTGCAGAAAGTCCTCTCTCAACATTTTGGCTGTAAGCAGGATCAATCTGTCCGGTCCGGACAGGGCATCGATTCCTACCAGGCGGACGATTTCTTCCAGTTCCGATTCTTTTTCAAGAATTCTCATTGCTTCCGCCTGCAGATCGAAATAATCTTCCCGTACATTTTTGGTAATATAATCTCTTATATTTTCAATATAAAGAGAATAAGAACTCAACCAGGATATTGCCGGAAAGTGTCTGCTGTAAGCAAGACGGTCTTCAAGCGACCAGAAAACTTTTACAACTCTTAATGTTGCCTGTACCACCGGATCGGAAAGATCGCCCCCGGGAGGAGATACTGCACCAATAACCGAAAGAGCTCCAAGTCTCTGGTTACCGCTTGACAGACATTTTATCATACCTGCTCTTTCATAAAATGAAGCAAGTCTTGCTCCCAGATATGCCGGGTATCCCTCTTCTCCGGGCATTTCCTCCAATCTTCCGGAAATTTCTCTCATTGCTTCCGCCCATCTTGAAGTTGAATCAGCCATCAATGCAACCGAATATCCCATATCCCTGAAATATTCTGCTATGGTTATTCCGGTATAAACAGATGCTTCCCTTGCTGCAACGGGCATATTTGAAGTATTGGCAATAAGTACGGTTCTCTTCATCAAAGGAACCCCGGATCTGGGATCCGTCAGTTCGGGGAATTCCATGAGAACTTCCGTCATTTCGTTGCCTCTTTCACCGCAACCTATATAAACGATAATTTCGGCGTTAATCCATTTAGCAAGCTGATGCTGGATAACCGTTTTACCGGAACCAAACGGTCCGGGAATACAAGCCGTGCCGCCCCTGGCAATGGGAAAAAACATATCTATTACTCTCTGACCTGTGAATAAGGGCATATCCGGACTGATTTTATTAAGGTACGGCCTGGGTTCTCTTACAGGCCACCTCTGCATCATCGTAATCTCCCTGTCACCATTTTCATCCTTTATAATTGCTATAGTGTTTTCAACTGTAAACTCACCTTTTTCTATTGATTTGACCTCTCCGGTTATTCCGGGCGGAACCATAATATAATGCCTTACTATTTCTGTCTCATTAACAAAACCCAGGAAATCACCACCACTTACCATATCACCCTTTTTTACCATTGGTTCGAATTCCCACTTCCGTTCTCTGTTCAATGCCGCAGCCGAGACACCTCTGGCAATAAAATTCCCGGTATTTTTATAAATTTCATCAAGAGGTCTTTGAATTCCATCATAAATAGATTGCAGTAAGCCAGGGCCCAGTTCCACAGTCAATGGTCCGCCGGTAGGATACACCGGTTCACCGACTCCAATGCCTCCCGTCTCTTCGTAAACCTGTATGGAAGCAAGGTCCTTATTGAATTCTATTATCTCTCCCATCAACTTCTTATCAGAAACATAAACAACATCAAACATTTTAGAACCGGACATATTTCCGGCTACAACAAGTGGGCCCGCCACCTTGACAATTTTTCCTAAATCATCCATTTACTCACTCCTATTTTCCTTTTCCTCTTCCTTCATAATATCTGCTCCTACCGCTTTTATTATTGCTCTTCTTAAATTTTTGACGGCATAGTTATTTCTTTCCCCCAGTCCGGGGATCACTACTATGGAAGGCATTATTTCATTTGCATATTCTTTTACCAGATGATCCAATTTCAATGCAATAGTTTCCGTCATAAAAATAATCCCGTAACCTTCCGATACAAGCTGCCTTAGTTTATCCTCCGTTTTTGAAGTTTCTTCAATTTCGCCAGTCAGAGGAAAAACATCGATTCCTGCCGCCTTAAATATCAGCATAATGTCATTTTCTCCGAATGCAGCAACTTTAATATCCATTTAAACCTTTACCTTATTTATTATTTTATTTCTATCTATGCCGTGGAGAATGCCGGTATATATAATATTTAAATATTTTAGTTCGTTTTTTTTCTTTAAAAAAAATTGAAAAATTCTCTCCAGATTTGAAACCGTAAATTTTACAGGATCAAAAAAATCAATATAGAACATATCCTCGCTTTTTTCAAATGAAGAGAAAGTCCTCTCGGAGTGCAGGACATGGGTTCCCTTTGCCACTATATCTGCGTAATCCGTCTTTTCCATTTCCCTTACAAAAAAGTCCAGACTTTCACCCTCAAACTTCTTCATATATTCTTCTGGCAGAAATCCGTTTTTATGTAAAAAATAATCAAAACTTAAATCTTCCGCCAGATATTTATTCCTGCAAATGTTTTTTATATTCAGTATATCTATAATGTGTTTTAAATAATCTTCAATCATCCTGCTGTTCAGTTCTTTAATGGAATTTAAAACTTTTTCTAAATAAAATTTTTCCAGTTCAAGTTCCAGAAACCGGTATTTTTTTTGCACGCCAATAAGCTCCACTGCAAACTGGAGCACCTCTGAAATCGACCCATCGACCTCTTCATAATTTCCCGTCAGCACAGCCTCTCTTAGAATTTGATATGAATGTAATATGGGAATAAAAAGTTTTTCCAAATCCATATCAAGAACAATCGATTTAATAATTACTTTCAAATTATGCAGGTTTTCTTCAAGAAAAAGAATTTCTATTACCGCCTTATGCCCGGTCTTCAACCTCTCAATCAGGAATTTAACAGTATTATCGTACTCACTTACCACAACTTTTTCGAAACTTCTGGAGTTTTCTATATCATTTATATATCTGGAATAAACTGTATCTCTCAATGCTTTAATAAATTCATCCAATTCCTCAGATATGAACATCCTCTCTATTCTATTTTTATCCAGAAATTCTATTTCCCTTGTCCTGAGTTCTGCACATGTAAAAAGATAGTCGCTGTCATCGCTTATATCATAATCAATCCGTACCAATTATTACTTCTCCTTGCCAAACAGATATAATGCTGTATCCATCCTGACATCATCAATATTTGAATCAATGAAACTGTCAGGAGTTATATTATATTCTGCTTTTCCTTTTATTATCCTGATGCCTTTTTTAAAATCCGGTTTCCCGTCCGCTCTTTTTAAATCCCCGATAGACTCAACCATCTTATCATCAATATTTGTTTCCTCGCTTCCAATCTGATAGTAACCCCCATCAACATTTAATGCTCCCAGAGTTTTCCTGAGAAATTTTTCATAATCTTTCTTACCGAATCCGGCAAGCTTTTTCCTGGCTCTGTTAATAGTATCGTCCACCAGACCAATTTTATACATAAGTATCTTTTGATTTATTTCAGATTTTGCCCTGGATACTTCAATATTCAGGATTTCCTTATATTTTTCCCATGTTTCCAATTTTCCATTCTGGTGTATGCCTTTAGCCTTTTTTTCAGCGTCTTCTATTATTGCAGACGCTTTTTTCCTGGCTTCTTTCAATATCTTATCTTTCTCTTTTCCTGCATCATCCAGAACTTTTTTGGAAACATTATCTAATTCAGCCATATTTTCCACCTGTTAAAATTGAACCGCATTAATAAGGAAGAAAGTTACAAGTAATCCGAGTACGGCATAGGTTTCCACTAAAGCTGCATAAATAACTCCTTTCATAGCTTCCTTGGGTCTTTTAGCTACTATACCAATGCCAGCTGCACATACTCTCCCCTGATATATAGCTGATACCAGTCCTGCAAACGCAACAGGTGCTGCAGCAATAAATAATTGGATACCTTGTGTCGGAGTCACTATTTGGGAAATTTTTCCAATAATCATAAATGCACCTACAAACCCATAGAATCCCTGGGTACCGGGCAGTACTACCAGCAAAAACAGGCTTCCAAACCGGGTGGGATCCTCCGAAAGGACTCCTGCAGCAGCTCTAGCAGAATATCCAATTCCTATGGATGACCCAATCCCGGCTAGAACAGCTGCCATTGCCGCCCCAAGTATTGCCATTATTTGGCCTAACGATAAATCCGCCATTTTTCCTCCTATTATTGATCAACTATTGTTATATATTTATGCTCATCCTTTAAAGCCTCAAAAGGTCTTCCCCCGCCAACATAAAATTTTTGGAAGAATTCAACGTATTGAAGCCTAAGGGTATGGACGAAAGCACCCATAATATTAATTGCCATATTAAAAATATGACCGAAAATCAAAATTATAAGTAACATTATGACTCCTACAACCGGAATCGGGAGAAACTGAAATGCTATTCTATTGATAGCTATTGCGATACCTGCAGTAGTCATCCCGAGCGCCATAAGTCTGATGTATGAAAGAAAATCACCTAAATATGAAGTCACTCCACCCAGTACTGTCAGGTTTAAAAAACCCAGGAATATCCTGAGTCCCCACCTCTCCTCACTCCTGGCTCCAAATAACATAATAACTGCAGCAGCAGCCAGAGCCGGCCAAACCAGGATTTTTGATATACCGGTCGGAAAAAGCGGTTTGGTAACTAAAGATAAATTTACTGCTACCTGAGATGACAGCAATATTATTACAATCGACAAAATTATAACTATCCAGGGAAGTCCATCCAGAAATGCACCTCCCCAATCTTTCTTTTTCAGACAATCAAAAAATTTAATGAAAAGGCCAAAAATAACATGAATCACTCCCATGGCCAATGCTAATCTGAAAAAGTTCATTGCTCCCTCATTAGTCTTGATCGGGTCTCCAAGAATAGCCAGTTTTTCAAAAAATTCACCAAAGCCCAGGTAACCAGGTAGATCTCCAAACCAGCCACTAAAAAGTGCTCCGGCAAATATCGTAAAAATTGCTCCTATAAAAATAAGCATAAGGAATTGTCTGAAATTCTTCATCCTGAAAGCAAAAACCAGAGTGAGTATTGCTAGTATTATTCCGTATCCTGCATCGGTCAGGCAGAGAGCAAAGAATAAGGCAAAGAACAAAGACACAAACGGAGTAGGGTCGATCTCAAAATATCTGGGAACTCCATAAAGGCTTACAACTATCTCGAATGGTCTGAAGAGCGGTTTATTCTCCAGAATAATCGGAATATCCTCATCTTCATCCGGTTGAATTTCTACCACTCTGGCAGTTTTGAAATTCTCAATTATGGAAATAACTTTTTTCTTATCCGCTTGTTTTACCCATGCAGTGTGAAAAGATACGGAATCAGTAGAAAATCCTGATTCTATCGCTTTTTCTATCTCCAGATTATTTTCGATGTAATCGAGATAAACCGTCAGAGGTTTTTTATATTCCTCGGATATTTTCTCTATTTCCGAACGCAAATATTTTTTTCTGTTTTTATCCAGCTTAATGCTTTTTTTAATTTTTTCTAAATTCTCGTCTATTGTCCCCAGGTAACCGGTTATCTCGGATTCCTCAAAAAAAATACTGCTTAAATATTCTTCAGCACCTTTCTTATACTGGTTATGATAGGCCAGAATTACACAGCTTGTATCTCCATCTTCGGACAATCTTTCATATGAAATATTATTTTCATCCAGATTTTTTACAACATCTTCAAAGTCACGTCTTTCACGTTTAATAATTCCTAATTTTATAGTATAAATATTTTTATATCCAGATTTTCTATTTCTCCCTGGGTGTCTGAAACATTGTCCACAACCTCTTTGAAATTTATACTCTTAAGAATCCTTTCATATTCCGCTTTTCCGATTACCATTTTTCCAGCTCTGGATGTAATTTTTTTTACCTTTTTATCCCTGGAATCATCAAGAATATCCAGAGCTCTTTTTACTCTGGTATTGTACTCCGGGGTTGTATCTAAAGGTGGGATTTCTAAATCAATCTTATCCGTATATGGTTTTAATTCAATATTAATTGGAGTTTTTTGTAATTTTTTAAGAACGGCTTCTGTATCGGATTTATGCGAAATAATAAAAAGTTTATTTAGTTTAGCAACCGCCATTAACTTAAAATCCTCTGAATTATTTTTTCAATAGCTTTTTCCTGGTTAGCTTCGGAAATATTCTTTATTTCTACCAGCTTCTGGCTAAAATCTTTCTCCAGTCTTGCAGCTTCCCTGGCTGCCTCGTTTTTTGCCTTACTCTCAGCTTCCGCAAACATAATTTTTACTTCTTTTTCGGCTTCTTTTAGAATTTCTTCCGCTTTCCTGTATACTTCCTCTATGATGCCGGTATATTCCTTTTTAGACGAGGCGATAATTTCCTTTGCTTTTTTCTCAGTTTCTTTTATTTGATTAATGATATTATCAATCATCTTATAAAAAAATATTAAAAATTTCGATATTATAATTAGTAACTATACCATAGACACATGTATGTGGTGGTGCAGACAAATTAATAAAAAAGAAGTGTTAACCACTTTAATATTATCAAATATGGTGGCTCAAAATTAGTTTAGAGAGGCTACTCTAACCACTCACCCACCACATACGTCCCTCTAAGGCATAATCACCTTTGTATTCTAATTTACTCTCCAAAATGCCCTCTAATCCTGTTATCCTGTAATTACAAGTATATTACGTAAGACAAATACTGTCAATGTTTCTTATAATAAATTATCCGGCTTTTTTAAAAGTTTAATTTCTCAAGTATATTATCAGAATATCTTCCTGGCAGCCGAATTAAGAAAATAACCTAAAATCAAATCCATAAGAGAATAGCTGATTTCTTCTCTTATAACATTGGGTTCACCTTCTATTCCACCCAGCTCTGCAGCTACATCTATCGCATCTTTGTAATTTCCAATACTGTCAATCAGACCCAGCTTTAAAGCCTCTGTTCCCAGAAAAACCCATCCTGTCGCAAGCTCTTCCACTTCGCTTATTTCCATATTTCTGGCTTCGGCAACATCGGAGATAAATTGTCTGTAAATCTCTTTAAGCTGGGCTTCAAGCAATTTCTTTTCCTCTGCGGTGATAGGCCGGTCAGAGCTTCCTACATCTTTATATTTGCCCTGCTTTATAGTGGTATATTTTATTCCAAGTTTTTCATACAGATCCTCGTAATTGGGAATTTGCATTATTACTCCGATACTACCTACCGAAGAAGACCTATTTGCAATTATCCTGTCGGCGGCGCTTGATATATAATAAGCTCCGGATGCACAGGTATCACTGACCGAAACCACAACCGGCTTTTCCATTTTCCTGAGTTCTTCATATATTTCCTGCGAAGCGGCAGGACTCCCACCCGGACTGTTCACTCTGAGCAGGATTGCTTTTACATTGGGATTCTTTTCTGCGTCATCCAGCTGACTGATTATTTCTTCAGGGGTAACTGTTTCACCACCAAAGAGCCCTGAATATTTCTCCGCGGAAATGACGCCTTCCAGCCTGATCTCATAAACCGAATCACCCACACTATAAGAGGTTCTGCCAAAACCCCCGCTGAAGAGCCCTATGAAAAAACATCCTGCTGAAAACATAAACAGCACAAAGATACAAAGAAAAACGATACCCACTATTTTACCGGTACTCCACCTGGCCAAAATAAATTCCTCCTGTCAAATACTTATATTTTATTTAAACAGCACTATTGCTGTAAATTAGACCTTAAACTCGCCAATATCCCTATGAAAAATACTACAAATTTTTAACTGCAAATTATTCCTCCGCCTATTTTAGCAATAATATAATAATTATAGAATAGCTTCAAATGATTTATAACCGTTATTTATGAGAGTTTTTAAAAAATAATATTTATATGAATTACTAATATTTCACAAGCTTATTCAGTTTCGAAATTTTATGGTAATATTCACCGGATTTCTTTATTTTTCTTTCCAGGTCAGGAGAATTATAATCTACCGAAACCAGGCCGAATCTTTTAGAGGGACCGTGTGCCAGTTCATAATTATCAAAAGTGGACCAGTGAAAATAACCCCTGACATCCATTCCTTCATCAATAGCTTTTTTTACCTGATATAAGTGGTTGTAGATATTTTCTACCCTGAGTTCATCATTATCGGTGCAGGTTCCATTCTCTGTAATAATTATCGGTTTTTTATATTTATTGTGAAATATTTTAATAAAATTATAAATACCCTCCGGGTAGATTTCCCACATGTCATCATATCTCAAACCCATGCTGTCCAGAGCTTTTCTGCCTCTTTCCTCGTATGCGATAATCATATATTTTGATATAAGTATTCTCCCATAATAGC
>Ga0209323_10003316_pt1 | contig 10733 bp, 9 predicted proteins | sample Rifsed19ft2_FD_184014 | JGI IMG/M metagenome (GOLD analysis project Ga0209323, IMG submission 184014) | Soil microbial communities from Rifle, Colorado, USA - sediment 19ft 2 (version 2) | ecosystem: Environmental > Terrestrial > Deep subsurface > Rock core/Sediment | place: Rifle, Colorado...
GTAGTCTGAGATCGGCATCATAAAGCTTTTCTATGCTAATGCCCTTTTCTTTTGCATGGTTGAAAATGCTATTTATTCTTGCATTGGCATACTGCACATAGAACACGGGGTTTTCTGATGTCTGGGATTTTACAACCTCAAGATCGAAATCGAGATGACTGTCCGGTCTCCTCGTAAGAAAGATGAATTTTGTAGTATCTACTCCCACCTCACCCATTACCTCTCTCAGAGTTACAAATTCACCTGCTCTCTTTGACATCTGGACCGGCTTTCGACCCCTAAGTAGGGAGACTAACTGGACGAGTAAAATCTTTAACTTATCTTTTGGATATCCAAGCGCCTCGATAACTGCCTTGAGCCTCGGGATATAGCCGTGATGATCAGCTCCCCATATATTGATTAGTTCATCATACTTTTTTTCAACCTTTTTTCTGTGATAGGCGATATCAGAGGTAAAGTATGTAAATTCACCATCTTGTTTAATAATAACCCTGTCTTTGTCGTCTCCAAAGGCGGTTGATTTGAACCAAACAGCACCATCTTTTTCATATATAAGAGCATTTGTTTTCAGGTCCTTGATAGTCCTTTCTACTTCTCCTTTACTATAAAGCTCCTTTTCACTCTGCCAGGTATCAAAAGTGATACCGAAGTCTTTCAGATCCTTTTCGATGCAAGACATCATCATCTTGTAAGAGTAATCAATGAAAACATCTGATACTTTGTCAAAGTCTGCTTTGATGTATTTATCGTGCTCTTTATTAATTATTTCCTTTGCTATATCATCAATATATCCTCCTCTGTAACCCTCTTCTGGAAAAGGATAATCTACGCCAAGGAGTTGCTGATAGCGGGCAAAGACTGATAAACCGAGGAGTCTCACCTGTTTTCCAGCGTCATTTATATAATACTCACGCTCAACCTTGTAACCAGCAGCCTGAAGAAGGTTTGAAAGGGCTTCTCCAGTAGCAGCACCTCTTCCGTGCCCGAGGTGAAGTGGGCCTGTTGGATTTGCGCTGACGAATTCAATCTGAACTCTCCTGCCTTTTCCGATGTCCTCTCTCAGGAATCTCTTTTTGTCCTTTAATAAATTTCTAAGCTCTGAATACAGGTATTCCTTTGAAAAGATAAAATTGATAAATCCAGGACCTGCGATATCTATTTTATCGAAGGTTGTTTTTTGTTTTAACAAATTTACAATTTCTTTTGCTATTTCTCTTGGAGATTTCTTTAGTATTTTTGAGAGTGACATTGCAACAGGCGTAGCTAAATCCCCTAAGGACTCATCAGGAGGAACTTCTATTTCGATTGTAGGAGGTGACTCAATACCGAGGGTTTTTAATGATTCCTCAAGAATTTTTATAAGCTCTTTTTTCATAGAGCTTAAGTTTAAATGCGATATATCTTTAAAGTCAACGGAAGGGTGGCTACCTTAAGCATTGCCGATACTGTGAGGACAGGATATAGTATTTGAGCGGATTTTTTTGCTGATAGTCCATTGAGAATATAATATTATAAAGAGGCAAAAACCTCGGAGTCCCGATCTTATCGGGACGAGAATGAGCGAAAATACTGTATCCTGTCCTATTTTTTCCATTTAATCTAAAATCTAAAATATCATCCTTACCCTGTATGTCAGCTTTATCTCTTTGTCTTTTGGTACAGGAATTTTGAATTCAGCAGTATGGGCTTCTGTCTTTTTATAATCATGTGAAGAGGTAAGAATCTTCCAGTCTCCTGGTATTGGCTCTACAACATTCACAACCACATCTTCCTTCTTATGATTTCTGAGGGAGATTTCGAAACTTGCCTCGTATGTATCATAGGCAATCTTCTTCCAGTCTGTCTGCTTTCTGCTTCCTACTACGTCAAAGGCATCCCCAAGCTTTATCCTTATCTTCTCATCTTTAGGGGTATGGTCTATTAAATCTTCTCCAACAAACTGAAGGCTTCTTTCTTTGTCATGTTTATAGACCCTGACTGTGCCTTTTGGAAGGGGGATACCGAGGTTGTTCTCTTGCTTATTTGCAATCTCCACAAAGATACCAATCTTCTGATTACTTATTGCCTCACCTTGCTGGTTATAGTAGTAATACCTTGCGCCATAGTAGATAAGATCTTTTTTAACAGGGATGTTATCGGAAGTTAAAAGGCTGATCTGTTTTGTCTGGTTTTCTTTAATCGTTGCTGATCTCTGAAGAGTATAAATATGATACTCAAAGAATTCATCTTCCTTAAACTGGGGACCTGCAGACTTTGCAGCAGCAATCTCTGCTACGCGGAGCATTTTATCTCTATATTCATATTCATCTTTAACTCTGTTTACATCTCCAGCAACGAGTTTTAGTTTCGCATTCTTATATGTTGCACCGCTTTTGTTATCGATGGTAACCCATCCAGAAAGGTCTGCCTTATCATCCTTGTCATTCAGTGTTACAACATAATCAGACCGCCAGTTGATGCCATTTGTGAGATATGAAGCTTCAACTTTTTGTGGATGTGAGAGGGTGTTATTGATAAGCCAGACAAGGGTTGGTTTTGAGATGAGATTTTCAGGAATTTCAGGGAAGATAATTCTTCCGGGATGGCCAAAGGTTATCTCGTCACCGATTTTAAATATCGGACCTCCGTTATTCGAAAGTAGTGTAGCCGTTACAATTTCTTCTCTTTCCGTATATGGATTCTTGTAATAAAGTTTCACTTCTTTTCCCACGTATTTGTCGAGAAGCTTCTGAGGATTTAGCAGGTCATACTCATAGTTCTGTTCAAGGATTCGAAGAGTATCGGGGTCTATGAGGGATTTTATATGGACACTTGTTGGGATTATCTGTGATGCTACATCCATAAACCTCAACTCCCCTGTTCCCTTTGTTAGTTTTATCTCCCTCTGGTCTTTTACAAGTCCGAGGTTGACATTGTAGATTGTTAATGCCATACCTATCTGATCATCCAGTCCAGTAGAGAGGACTTCAGGTTTTTTGTCTCCGGTACGAGTTGTTTCTGGTACTGCCATTGCACTGTACCCAATTCCCATCAACATCATAACCACCAAAACAATCAAAAGATATTTTGCTCTCATTTCAAACCTCCTTCAAACTCGATATTTCCTGTAGCTTGTTACAGGTTATTATCTTTGTCATTCCGCACTTGATGCGGAATCCAGTGTTTCCCTTTCTTCTCGACCGGTCTTAATTGATTAGACAAAAAAGGTAAGAGAAAAGTTCCAAAAAAGAATTATATTTATGTTTTTGAAACGGATAGCGAGCGCATCCCCCGCAGCTTTCTGCAGGGTTAGCGAGCGAATATGATAAAGAACTATTCCTTACGTTAAGATACCCTGCGGTCTTGCCGCAGGGTTCTTCATTACCTTAATAACTTTATTCTTCAGTTCCCTCTTACATTCCTTCTAAGTAAGACTCGTCAATATTTTTTATAAAGACTTCTACGAGCTTAGGGTCAAATTGAGTACCTGCATTATTTTTAAGCTCTCCGATCGCTGAATGAAGTCTTTCAGTAATTACAGCAGGCTTTATATTCTCATATTTGTATGACTCAACGCTAGTCATGGCATCAAATGCCTCTGCAATAGCAATTATCCTTGAACCCTGCGGTATGTCTTCTCCTTTCATTCTTGATGGATATCCTTTGCCATCGTATCGTTCGTGATGGTGTAAAATAATAGGAATGATATCAGAGTAAAGATTTATTGGTTGTAACATTTCATAACCAATCTGTGAATGCGTCTTAGACTCTTCTTTGGATAACACAGGCTGCATCATTATAAATCCAATATCATGGAGCAAAGAGGCACGGTGTAATCTTTTCTTCTCGTCCTCAGATAAATTTATTTCATTAGCTATTAAAAGGCTGTATTTTGCTACTCTCAATGAATGTCCATGTTTTCCAGGACGAGAGTCTATGGCATTCATCAATATATTCGTGAGTTGTATCTCATAATTTTTCTGATCTTCATAGAAATGTGCCCTGGTTAAGGATATGCCAGCCTGATCAGCAAAGTATGATATTAATTCTTCATCTTCGTCACTAAAAGCGCCCTCTTTTTTATTGAGTAGTTCGAGCGTCCCCATTATTTCTGAATTTGATTTTAAAGGTGCGCATAAAACAGACTTTGTCTTAAAACCAGTTAAATTATCAATCTCTGGATCAAATCTGCTATCTTTGTTCACGTCGTTAATTCTGAGAGTATCCCTATTTTCTGTAACCCATCCAGAGATACCGTGGGCTTTTTGAATTGAATTCCCCAACAATTTATTACTCTCAAAGCCTTTTATTATCTTGAATACAAGTTTGTTGCCATCAAGAAGCAAGATTGAACCTGCATCAGCTCTGGTAATCTTTAGTGAACTCTCCATAATTTTATTAAGGAGCAAATCTCCATAAACTATTTCACGAATATCCCTCGTGGTAGTTAAAAGTGTATTTAACTTATTGCTAAAATCTTCAATCTTCATGACGGCATTTTTCGAAGTGTTGTTTGACAGGTAAAGGTTTATGACAACAAGGCCTGCCCCAATTGAGAGAATAGTTAATACAGAATGGGCAGATATTTGGGTTAAGAATATTTCCTTTAGAATAATATTATCCAGGAAAGAGTCATGAAAATAATTTGCAAGAATTACATAGATAAATCTCGTAATTAAAAAGAGATGCAGAGAGATGATAATCAGAACTATCCAATTAAAGATTTTTATATTTTGCTTTATGACATCTATGGTGGAAGATTTTCTGTATTCTCTGGTACTTGGCATATGTATTTTTGTATTACTGTAATTAAAGATAGACATGTTGAGCATAAATGTCAACAATTTTCATCTGATAAATAGTATTTCCTTATTTATTGTTGTGATATTTAATTTCCTTGAGCCCTGTGAGCCAGGAAAGGAATGTGCTTACTATACTTACAATTAAGGCTCCCCAGAGAGCAGGCCAGAAGCCATGAATTTGTAGGCCAAGATTGAAAGACTCTGAGAGAGATTCGGTTAATAGTAACATCAGGGCATTAATGATGAATGTAAAAAGACCCAAGGTTAGAATGATGAAGGGAAATGTAAAGAATTTCACAATAGGTCTTATGAGGGAATTCACTATTCCAAAAACTGCTCCTATGATAATCATCTTCCACCACTCACCGGAAAATGTTATGCCATCAACGAGTTTAACAGCTATAGCAATGGAAAGGGCATTTATAATTATTTTTAAGATGAGGTATGTCATATCACTTTCTCACAATCTCTATCCTTATTTCTATGTAGCCCTCCATGGACCCTAAATCCATATCTTTTTCTTTAACCTCTCCAATGTCTTTAAGTTTTGAAATAAATTGCTTTAGCTTTTTGGAGTCAATCTTTGCAGTGATCAGATCTTTTTCATCCTGATGTTCTATTTTGACTATTTCTGCACCATGTTGCATTAAAGACTCTTCGATTTCTTTAATGGCATTGTCAACGTCTCTAACATGAATGGTAAAACTGAGGATCTCTCCTTTTGTTTCAGCAAGGGATTTTGCTTTGGGTGCACGGCCTAAAACCTCTGGTCTTGCTTCTTCTTTTGCTAAAGCACCTGCAGATGGCTTAATTTCAACCTGTTTTGCAACAGGGGAAGGAGCTTCAGGAACTTTCTGGGAAATTAACTCGTTTTTGTCATTGCGAGCCAAAGGCGAAGCAATCTTTTCCTTTGGGATTGCTTTGTCGTCCCGAAAACTTTCGGGACTCCTCGCAATGACAACTTTATGTTCTGAAGGGGCTTTTGCAGGTTTTATCTCAGGTTGAATGGTTTTAAAAATATAAAGGGCAGTTACAGCTATTAAGACAACTGCAACAGCCTCAATGGGTAGTTTTATGTAAAGCGGATAGAAAAGTTTCTGCAAGATTCCCTTTCTTGGTTCGGTTTCTGATCGTATCCTTGTCATAACCTTCTGAGTCAGCCATTCAGGAGGTTCTACATCTTTAAGGTTTTGGACATACTCAAGGGTTTTTTTCAGGTCATAAAGGGCTTCCTTGCATTTTGAACATGCAGAGAGATGCTCATCAATGAGCTTACTTTCTTCAGGAGAAATAATCCCCTCTATGTAAGAAGAAAGCATTTCTTGAATGTTATGGCAGTCCATTTTATAGTTCTCCAGTAACTTTCTTTAAACAGTCTTTAAGAGCATATCTTGCCCTGGACAGCCTTGATTTAACAGTACCCTCAGGCATCTTAAGCATATCACTTATCTCATCATAAGAAAACCCCTGAATGTCTCTTAAAACAAGTACTTCTTTGAACTCATTATGCAGAGAGTTTATGCATCCCTGAACTTTCTGTTGAACGTCTTTCTTCTCGAGTTTTTCCAATACTGAAAGTTCATTTGACCCTGGCTCTACATTTATCTTACCTTCATCTGTAAGAACAGGAGCATCTATTGAAAATGCTTCACGATTCCTTTGTATTTTCATCTGTTTCAGATGATTCCTGGAGAGGTTTATTACTATTGCTGAAAGCCATGTAGAGATACTTGCCTTTTCTTTAAAATTCTTTATACTTTTATATGCAGAGAAAAAAGCATCCTGGACAATCTCGCATGCGTCTTCATAGTTTCCTACCATTCTGTATGCAGTATTGAGCATACTTTTCTGGTACTTTTTTACCAGAACCTCAAAGGCGTCTATATTGCCTTTTTTGCATGAAGATACCAGTTCAGCATCTTTGTTTGCTATTGTCCTTTCTTTTTCCCTCATATAATTAGACAATTTGTTAAAGAAATTTGTTCCTGATTTTAAAAGATTTTCTTAATTTTTTGTTGAATTCCTAATCAAATGCTATAATAAGCACAAATCTTACATGCTCAGAGGGATACCCTGAGAAAAGGACAGGAGACCGATGAGGACGTTACGGATTGCCCTTGCACAGATTAATCCTACTGTTGGAGATTTTAAAGGAAATGTCTCGAAGATCATCAAATACATTGGAATGGCTGAAAAGTCTGGTGCACATATTGTCTTGTTTCCTGAGCTTTCGATAACGGGTTATCCACCCGAAGACCTCCTTCTTAAACCTAAATTCATAGAAGATAACCTCGAAGCCCTTAAGATGGTTCAAAAAAGGGTAAGAAATATCATTGCAATAGTAGGCTTTGTTGACAGAAAAGACGATATCTATAATGCTGCTGCAGTAATTTATAACGGAAAGCTTATTGATACCTATCATAAGATATATCTACCTAATTATGGTGTATTTGATGAGGTCCGCTATTTCCAGGCAGGAACGAGATATCCCGTATATAAGATTGGTGATATATGTTTTGGTGTGAATATCTGTGAAGATATCTGGTACCCGGAAGGGCCTGCAAGGCTTCAAGCCCTTGCAGGAGCTGAGTTAATCATTAATATCAATGCATCTCCATATCGGATCGGCAAAGGTCGCTTTAGAGAAAACATGCTTTCTGTAAGAGCCTTGGATAACATAGTTGTAGTGGCTTACATAAATACTATAGGTGGACAGGACGAGCTTGTATTTGATGGCGGAAGCTTCATAATAGACCAGAATGGTTATGTTATAGCGAGGGGGAGACAGTTTAAAGAAGACTTGATTGTTGCTGACTTGAACCTTGATGCTGTGAAAATGAGAAGGCTTCATGCACCGCGGAGGAGACAGGAGGTTATTAAGCTTGAAAAAGGCTCTGTTGAAGAAATAACAATTTCTGTACAAAAGCATGAGAAAAAAGCTGTAGCAAATCTTTTCACAAAGGCTCATGAGGTTTTTGAACCCCTGGAAGAGATATATGAGGCCCTTGTACTTGGCACATCTGATTATGTTAAGAAGAACGGGTTCAAGGGTGTTGTAGTAGGTCAAAGCGGCGGTGTAGATTCTTCTCTTGTATCAACTATTGCAGTGGATGCCATCGGCAAGGAAAATGTAACAGGTCTTTTCATGCCCGCTCCCTATACATCGAAAGAAAGCAGGGAGGATGCTTATGCACTTGCACACAATCTGGTAATAAAGATAAGAGAAGTGCCTATCGATAGTGTATTTCAGAGCTATCTCAATGCCCTGAAAAAGGAATTTCGTGGTCTTCCAATAGATACTACAGAAGAAAATATCCAGGCAAGGATAAGGGGCAATGTCCTTATGGCAGTTTCAAACAAATTCAAATGGCTTGTCCTGACCACTGGTAATAAATCAGAAATGAGTGTTGGATATGCAACCCTTTATGGTGATATGGCAGGTGGTTTTGCTGTGCTAAAGGATGTACCAAAGACAATGGTATATGAGCTTTGCAGATGGAAAAATCAAAAAGAAGGAAGAGTCGTGATACCTGAGAGGGTTTTATGGAAAGAACCTTCGGCTGAGCTGAAACCCAATCAGAAGGATACAGACATGCTTCCACCTTATTCCCTGCTGGATCCTATACTGAGGGCATATATTGAGGATGATAAGGGTTTTGAGGAGATATTATCTCTCGGGTGCGACATTGAATCAGCGAAAAAAGTCGTGAGAATGGTTGATACGAGCGAGTATAAGAGGAGGCAGGCACCGCCGGGTATAAAGATAACACAGAGGGCATTTGGCAGAGACAGACGTTTTCCAATAACGAATAAATACAGAGGGTACTAAAAAATAACAATCGAGAATAGTGTTACTGAAGTTAATATTAAATCAATAATGTCTGCTAAAAGCTGGTTTGTGTCATGCTGAACTTGTTTCAGTATCTGAAATCAATATATGAGACCCTGAACCAAGTTCAGGGTGACAAAGTCTTGTCAGCCTATTTTAAATGCTGAAAAAACTTACTTTCTCCATAGCCTTATCCATTTCACTAATTATTTTTCTTTGCACTTCTGTTTTTCCTGAAGATACGAAAAATTATCAGTTTAAAAAACAGCCTGAAATCCAGCAAGTTAAGCCCAAAAAACCTGTTCGGATAAAGCTTAAACGATCTTCAGATGATAAATACACATGGGAGATCGCTGGCGATGACGCAGATGAAATTGTCAGAGCTGATAGGAAACTCAGAAGGTTGTTAAAGATAGAGTGAAGGGCATTCTATACATAGTATCAACTCCAATTGGTAATCTTGAAGATATTACACTAAGAGCTCTAAAGATTCTTAAAGAGGTTGATGTTATCGCTGCAGAAGACACGCGACATTCACTCAAACTCTTAAATCATTATGGTATTTCAAAACCTTTGATCAGCTACTGGGGAGAAAAAGAAAAGGTTAAATCAGAAGAGGTTATCAAAAAAATGGAAACAGGACAATCTGTTGCCTTGATATCGGATGCGGGGACTCCAGGCATATCTGATCCGGGTGCAGTGCTTATAAGAAGGGCAATCGAGGAAGGATTTCTTGTTGTTTCGATTCCTGGAGCATCTGCAATAACTGCTGCATTGTCTGTAGCAGGGCTTCCCACAGATGAATTTACCTTCATAGGATTTCTTCCTGCCAAGAAAAGTCAGCGTCAGAAGGTCTTAAAAGACCTGGTTCTTGAAAAGAGAACAATTGTTTTCTACGAAGCACCACACAGAATTCTTGAAACACTCTATGATATGAAAGAGATATTCGAGGAAAGAAAAGCGGCTCTTGTAAAGGAGATAAGCAAAATATATGAAGAGGTTTTAAGGGGCACTATTTCAGAAATACTAAGCATACTCGAAAAAACAACAATAGCGGGTGAGTATGTAATAGTTTTAGAAGGAAGGAGGGAAGAAAAGAAGACAACTACTGATGCCCTATCTGAGGTGAGTGTTTTGATGAAGAAAGGTCTTGGAAGAAAAGAGGCTGTTAAGAAGGTTGCTAATGCATATGGGTTGAGCAAAAAGGAGTTATATGATAAGAGCCTTGCGGGTGAGTAAATGGTTCTAACTATAATTTGGCTATTAATCATTTTATTTTTTTCTGTAATACCTGTTAAAGGGCTGCAAACTGAACATCCTGCAGACAAGATAACCCATTTTGTAATTTATGGGATAACAGCGATTATATTTTTCAGGGTTTTGAGAACAAAGAGGTCATTGGTGAAAACAACAGTAGTTTCTATTATTTTTGCCTCACTTTACGGACTTGCCATGGAGCTGATTCAGCATGGATTGCCATGGAGACAATTCTCTCTCTCGGATGAGGCTTCTAATTTCAGCGGTGCCTTGGTATTTAGTGTTATTTATGCTATCAGGGAGTATAACAGGAAGAGATTAAAAACGGGTGTTACCTCAATATATAGAAAAGGAGATTGAAGCCCTTGACTTTTTCAGCACTGAACCATAAAATTTTCACAGATATCCTAAATTATTGTGAGGTGAAATGTGGTATATAAACTGCTTCTTGCTGACGACAGCATTACTATGCAGAAGTTAGTAGAATTAATACTCGCCGAAGAAGGGTTTGAGATTATGTCAACGAGTAACGGAGAAGAAGCTTTGGCAGTTGTCCCTTCCTTTCAACCCGATATAGTTCTTGCTGATGTGGAGATGCCTAAGATCAATGGATACCAGCTCTGTGACAAGATAAAGCAGAACACATCTACATCAAGACTACCTGTAATACTCCTTGCAGGTGCCTTTGAACAATTTGATGAAGAATTGGCAAAAAAGGTTGGGGCAGATGATTTTATTATTAAGCCTTTTGAATCCCAGGAGTTAATAGGCAAAGTGCATGCTGCCCTTGCGATTTCTGTTGTTACCAAAGATGAATCTGTTGCAGTTCCTTCCATGAAGGAAAAGACACCTGAGGAAGACCTATG
>Ga0209323_10003318_pt1 | contig 10725 bp, 9 predicted proteins | sample Rifsed19ft2_FD_184014 | JGI IMG/M metagenome (GOLD analysis project Ga0209323, IMG submission 184014) | Soil microbial communities from Rifle, Colorado, USA - sediment 19ft 2 (version 2) | ecosystem: Environmental > Terrestrial > Deep subsurface > Rock core/Sediment | place: Rifle, Colorado...
TAGGTTCGATAAAGTATTCCCAGCAAGTTCATTGAATCAGCGATACAGGTATTGCCGGAATAAAATGTGTTTTTCGCTACCTTTAATGCTTCTTCACCCGCCTTTATTGCATCCGCATATCTCTTTTTTTGTAAAAGCGAGGTGGTTTTATCATTGAGTTCCTTCCACAAATTCTCTTGAGTATATGCAGGCAAAGCGCAAGAACCAAGCAGAACCAATATAAAAAAGACTTTCGTTCCATAGATGCAAAGATGCTTCATGCTGTTTACTAATGTGATCATTTCAAAAATCTTCCCTATAATGTTGAATGTTGATATCAGTTTCATTTTTCACATAATTATTATATCATAACGAATCTATAAAATAATAACCATTGATGATTGATGGTTTGCAGGGTAACGCAATTTCATTGGCTGTGGATTGGGGAACTATCTGGCAAGGTTTTATTGTTGTTGTGGAAATCAAAGTGGTTTTAGACATGGTTTTGAGGTTTAGAATTAATTGTTGAACTGGGGTATGCACTTGACTCAACCAGATACAAGATATAGTGTAATGGGTATATGGAAGACTATCCCAAAAGCTTGGCTGAACTCGAAAAACGATTTGCCAGTGATGAAGCTTGCCGAGATTACTTGTTCAAGCTGCGCTGGCAAAACGGTTTCTCCTGTCCTAAATGCGGAGGTGGAAAAATGTGGCCTATGAACAACGGGTTAATCCTCTGTGCTTCCTGTCGCCGTCAAATTTCAATATTACAGGGAACTGTTTTTCAAGACAGCCACCTGCCGTTGATAACATGGTTTCGCGTGATGTGGTATATCTGCGTTCAGAAAAACGGAACAAGCGCGTTGGGTTTGCAACGCGCATTGGGCTTAGGCAGTTACCGCACGGCTTGGATGTGTTTACATAAACTCAGGCACTCAATGGTACGCCCGCAAAGGGAAAAGCTGAGCGGGGCAATTGAAGTCGATGAAACATATGTCGGAGGAGAAAAACCCGGCAAACGAGGCAGGGGCGCGGAGGGCAAGGACATTGTATTGATTGCGGCTGAAAGGGATAAGAAAGGCATTGGCAGAATACGCTTGGCCCATATCCCGGATGTTACGAGCGAAGTCCTCGAAGAGAAGATTGAGTCCTTGATAAATGCTCGCTCCATGATAATAACTGACGGCTGGCGTGGATACAGCGGCTTGAGTAAAAAAGGCTATGGGCATCAGGATCTCCGCTCTTACGATGGCATAGGAGATGACATGCTACCGAATTGCCATCGTGTCGCAAGTTTGCTCAAGCGCTGGATCATGGGAACGCTTCAAGGGGCATTTCGTTCCGAGCATTTGCAAGACTACCTTGATGAGTTTACTTTCCGTTTTAACCGGAGAAAGTCAAAATCAAGGGGAAAGCTGTTTTACCGACTGGCTCAACAGGCGGTGCAAGTTGAGGCTGTTCCGTATTCAGAAATAACGAAACACAATATATAGGGGTTGGTTGAGTCAAGTGCATACCCCAGTTTATCTGATAACCGTTTGAAACTCATTTTTTATCATTTTCTTCTTATCTTTAGTTGTCCTCTTTCGACATGCTCGTCAAGCAACTTTTTTGAATTAAAATAATAATTTTTATCAGGGATAAGTATATCAAGGAATATATTGGTGTCTACTGCGGTTATCACGTTCCTCTCATGTCCTTAATTATTTCATCGGTTCTTTGCCCTTTATATTTTTTTAACCTGCCTACCCACTTATCGAAAGGAGATTTATTCAAAGATTTTTTAATATAGAATACGCCATTTTTTTCTTCAAAGGCTAAGCCTTCTCCTGGCCGAATACCAAGTTTATCTCTGATTTCTTTGGGAATAGTTACTTGGCCTTTAGAAGTGACTTTTACCTTCAACATAATACCTCCTGTAGAAACTCCATTACTCATCAACAACAAATTTTTTCGTAATTCTTTCATAACCTTGCTAAATGGCAATCTTACCTATCTACTATAGTATCTTCAACATAATTCTAATGTGAATCAAAAGAGAATTTTTTATCTACTTGGAGAATTGGTAGAGTAGTTATCTTGTTATGAAATGATTACGAAATGACCCCGTCGGGTTACCAAGATCAATAATTACGTATGGTGTCGCTGGAATCCCTTGCGTGTGCTGAGCGAGTTCTTGAAGTATCTGACTGTGCGTGTTGACTATTGTGTTATTATAGGGATTTCTAGCCAATTATTTAAGATTTAAGATGCGACCTTTTCTCCCCCCGCAAGAATAAAGACCCCTTTGGTTTTCTGCAGTAGGCGTACTACACCGTACTGAGCAATTTCCTAACCGGACAAGGCTGAATGAAATTATAAGAAAAGTATTTTTAGATGATGTGGCAGAAAGCAAAGCGGGTGAAATATCATACGGCCAACAAAAACTACTGACTATGGGATGTTGTCTTGCAAATGATGCAGACCTTTTACTTTTAGATGAACCCGTAGCCGGAATTAACCTTGTTTATTGGGAAAAAATAATTACTATAATAAATGAGATAAAGGCAATAGGAAAAACCGTATCGTATTGTCACAAAGCTTAAGTTTGACAGCCGGATTTTCGGGTTTAATATCTCTTGCCCATGTTGGGTTTTATGGAATTGGCGCTTATACTGCTGCAATTTTATCTGTTAATTATAGCGTTCCTTTTTTGGTAGTGCTTCTTTTGGCCATGTTGTTGACTGGCCTGATAGCAATAGTAGTGTCTACAATATCTCTTAGAACAGTAGATGATTATTTCATTATCATTACCCTTGGTATTCAAGTAGCTATTTTTTCAGTAATGAATAACTGGCAAGGGCTCACAAGAGGGCCGCTCGGAATACCGGGTATTCCTTCAATCAAAATCTTAGGTTTTTCCTTTGACGATAAAATCTCTTTTCTACTACTAAGCTTGTTTTTTGTTAGTATTGTGTGGTTCTTCTTAAACAATATCACCCGTTCACCTTTTGGAAGGGTTTTAATCGCTTTAAGTGAAGATGAAATATTTACAAAAAGTCTCGGCAAAAATGTGTACAAGGCAAAAGTAATTTCATTTACCATAAGCGCCATGTTTGCCTCAATAGCTGGTGTTTTATACGCTCATTACATCAGCTACATAGACCCAACAAGTTTTACAATTAATGAATCTATTTTTATTTTAAGTATTGTTATCATTGGTGGTGTGCGCAATTTATTGAAAATTGCATTCGCCACGGCCTTTCTTGTATTATTACCCGAAGCATTGCGTTTTGTCGGTATGCCAAATAATATAGCAGCAAATATGCGACAGATAATTTATGGTGTAGTTTTGATAATGGTAATATTCAAAAACAGTGAAAATTTTAAAAGCAGAAGTTCTTTTTATAAACCTTAATTATAAATTATCATTTATGTATGTAAACCCAAGCCTTTTGCTTTATTAATTTTCTGTTTTTATTTTGCCTGTAAAGTTAAATTCTCAAGGGTGACCTTATTAAATACGTCTTTACTACCAAAGCGTTTTGCTACATCAAGGATTTCAATACCCACGATTTTCCCCTCTGAATCGTAATCGACTGCAATCCCTTCAGCAACATGATGCGTTATTCGTAAAAGAGCATTTTTTGCGTTTTTCATAACTGACTGACCTTGTATCTGTTATGACCGCAATTATCTTATTTAAAACAACTTATAACAGATCACCAATTCCTAGCAATTCCGATGTCTTCCGATCGATTCCGCTTAAGTTGACTACAATTTGACTACAGTGGAGGGAAAAAGAGATGTGGCAAATTCCTGAAACCCTTGATTTTAGTGGTCGGGGTGGCGGGATTTGAACCCACGACCTCTTGAACCCCATTCAAGCGCGCTAGCCAAGCTGCGCTACACCCCGACTTAGCCATATTATATTGCCTTTTTATCTATTATCAACTTAAATCCCTTCTGAATTTAACTTTGACATTACTCTTATTTTCTAATATAATCTGCTTTGATCTTGTTAAGAAAACCGTTCTGTATTCTATAGTTACATTTCTATTTTTTTAATGCATGGCTAAAAAAACTAAAAACACATCTAAAAAAACACCATTTTCTATCGGATATATCCTGATCTTCCTTGCCGTCATGTACATCGTACAGATGTTTCTCTCTCCCAAGTCTGAAGAAATATCTTACAGCCAGTTCAGACTATACTTAAAGAATGGCTATATAGCAGACTGCACCGTTAGTTCAAACCTTATTCGTGGTCATTATAAAAAAGTAGCCGCCGAAGGTGATAAAGAAGAAAACGTAGCCTTTGCTACCGTGCCAATACAAGACATGGAACTCGTCAATGAACTTGAATCCCAGAAGGTTAGATTTAAAGGCGCCGTAGAAAATAATTTCCTGAAAAACGTCCTGATGTGGTGGGTCTTTCCTTTTGGCATCATGGCATTAGGATGGTTCTTTCTTTTTAGAAAAGTGGGAGGGATGGGTTCGCCTTTCATGTCTTTTGGAAAGGCAAAGATAAAGCTGTACTCAGACAATGGGACGCAGAAAACAACTTTTATCGACGTTGCAGGGTGTGATGAGGCCAAAGAAGAGTTAAAGGAAATTATAGACTTCCTTTCTTACCCCGAACGATTCCAAAAGCTGGGTGGGAAAATCCCCAAAGGTGTGCTTCTTATAGGCCCTCCGGGAACAGGTAAGACACTTCTTGCTAGAGCAGTAGCAGGCGAAGCCGGGGTTCCATTTTTTTCAATCAGTGGATCAGACTTCGTCGAGATGTTTGTTGGAATGGGTGCTGCGCGGGTACGAGACATGTTCGAACAGGCAAAGGAAAAGGCGCCCTGTATCGTTTTCATTGATGAAATTGACAGCGTCGGCCGCCAGCGAGGTACGGGACTAGGTGGCGGTCATGACGAACGAGAGCAGACTCTCAATCAACTCCTTGCAGAGATGGATGGTTTCAATTCACAGAAAGGGGTTATTATTGTAGCGGCAACCAATCGACCGGACGTTTTGGATAGTGCGTTACTACGTCCGGGGCGTTTTGATCGTCAAATAACCGTCGACAGGCCAGACCTTATTGGTCGTGAAGCTGTTTTGGCAGTGCACGCAAAGAGCATAAAATTGGCTACCGAAGTCAGTTTAAAAGTCATTGCAAAACGGACACCTGGCTTTTCAGGCGCAGACCTGGCAAATGTCATCAATGAGGCAGCGCTCCTTGCGGCAAGGCACAATAAAAACTTTGTAGGTATGGAGGAATTAGAATCCTCCATCGACAGGGTGATAGCCGGTCCTGAACGAAAGAGCAGGATTATGAGCGATGTTGAAAAAAAGACCGTTGCATTCCACGAATCAGGCCATACCCTTGTAGCCGCATTGCTTCCCAACACTGACCCCGTACATAAGGTATCTATAATCCCGAGAGGAACTGCTGCGCTGGGTTATACCATGCAGCTACCGATGGAAGATAAATACCTGACAAGTGAGTCTGAAATACTGGATACCCTTTGTGTGTTGCTCGGAGGCCGTGCTGCCGAAGAAATCGTCCTCCATGAAATATCGACGGGTGCTCAAAACGACCTGGAGAAGGCTTCACATCTGGCCAGAAATTATGTATGCAGATTCGGAATGAGTAAGAGGTTAGGACCTCAGACCTTTGGCAGGCAATCGGGAAACATCTTCCTTGGGCACGATCTCGTTCAGGAAAAAGAATACAGCGATAAAACAGCCATCATAATTGATGAAGAGGTTACCCATATTATCATGGGAAGCTACGAAAAAACAAAAAAATTGCTCAACGATAATAAAGGAAAACTGGAACTATTAGCAAAGAAATTGGAAGAGGAAGAAGTTCTGGAGGGAGAGCAGGTATTGGAATTATTAAACATTGAAAAGAAACGTCCAAGAACTCATAAAGAAGTAGATATTGCCCCAGTCGAACAGCCCCAACAAAACCTGCAATTCATAAACAAAGATAACGAAAAAAAGTAAAACAACTGCCGTTATCTTACTATACAGGTTACTGCATTTCCGCTAAAAGGCTTTGTGGAAGATTAAAATTAGAATATACGTTTTGCACATCATCGTGTTCTTCAAGCGTCTCCATAAGCCTCAGTACTTTGCGGCCTGCCGCATCTTCTAAATCGATATTGTTTTTGGAAATCCAGCTCACTTCGGCAGTTTCAACTTTTATATTTTTACTCTCGATGGCTTTTTTGACCTTGCCTAAATCCGCGTGAGAACATATCACCTGAAAAACATCACCAACCTTTTGTAAGTCCTCGGCGCTGGCATCCAGCACCAACATCATCAACTCGTCTTCATTGAGATTGCTGCTGTTCACTATAATAAGCCCCTTCTTTTCAAACATCCATGACACGCAACCCGCTTCTCCCATATTGCCGCCAAATCGCTCAAATATCTTTCTTATTTCAGGGGCGGTTCTATTTTTATTATCCGTCAGAATTTCCAGCATCAGGGCAACACCATGAGGCCCATATCCCTCGTATAAACACTCAAATAACTCTGTATCTCCGGCAGAATCTCCTGTGCCTTTCTGAATAGCGCGTTCAACATTATCCTTAGGCATGTTAACAGCACGGGCTTTATCCAGTGCAAGCTGCAATTTTGGATTCATATCGGGATCGCCTCCTTTTCTTGCAGCTACCGTAATCATACGGGATATCTTAGAAAATGCTTTGCCTTTTTTAGCGTCAGTAGCGCCCTTTTTATGCTTTATACTTGCCCAATGTGAATGTCCAGCCATTTTTCTTAATTCCTTTAAAAACAATTCCCATCAAACGTCCTTAAGGCCGAGTGATTATTTCAACCTCCAGATGATTTGCAATAACCTTTGAACTCGTTTCATCTAAAGAAATTAACCTTTTAACCTTTTCCAATTTTGTCGTAATATTCTCAACTTGTTCTTCATTATTGCGCATGTTTTTATATAAGGTTTGGGCTTTTTCCCAAACCTTAACAGATTCATCCCAATGCCCCAAGCTATAATGAACATCCCCTATGTGCTCATAAATATCGGGCTCTTCCAGAAGTTGAACGGCTTCTAATAATTTCTGAAGAGCCGTAATTAAATAATCGTTTCTTCCTTCTGCCTGTGCCTTTTTGTAATAAGCCCATCCCAAACTATCCAAATAGGCACCATTCTTAGGTTGTGCTTTTAATGCCCTGTTAATCAATTGTAAGGCTTCGTCCAAATTTTTATTATTTTCAACAAACAAATATCCAAGGAAATTACTTGCCTCATGAAAATCTGGATCAAGCTTTAAGGCCATCTGCAATTCTTCTTCAACTTCATTCATTTTTTGTTCCTCGTAATAAAGATTCGCTAACAGGAAATGAGTATCCCGTTTTGTTTCTTTATCCATCGGAATCAATTTCATACATTCAATAACGGCGATTGCCTCAGCGGTCCTCTGCTGATTTCGGTAAATCTGGCATAGCATGAAATATTCCTTTGTATTCTTGCTTCCGGTATCCACATTTTTCTTTAGAATTTCCTGGGTTTTCTTGGCCTCTTCACTCCTTTTAACCTCATTCTTCATTTTTCCATATATTTCGGATAATGCAAGATGCATAACCCAATTACCCGGATCCTTTTCCAAAAAGATCTTTGATTCCCTTATGGCATTTTCGTGATCATTGAGCGCGTCGTAACAGAGAGTAAGATAGAAACTGGCAAAACTCAATTTAGGGTCAGTTTCTTTAACCTTTAGAAAATATTCCAGGGCTTTTTTTATATCATTTTTTTCAAAATATCGCTGCCCTATTTCATAATATATCTTTGACGGTTCGCTTACAAGTTTCAGGTCAAACATGTTCTTGTAGCACTCGGCGCCCTTTTCCATCATCCCGTTCTGCATATAAAGATTGGCAAGACGGTAAAGGGCGTCCGCCAAAAACACGTTGTCTAATTTGGTTGTCTTGCATCGACGGGCATGTTCGTATTCTGCAATTGCATCCTGATGTTTTCCTACGGTTTCATAAAGAGTGGCTAAGGTATAATGAACGCTGAAATCATTGGGTTTGAGGCTGGCTAACTTTTCAATAAAACCAATCGATTTTTCATTCTTGCCTGATTGGAAATAACACGTGGCTAAATGCCGGATAATTCTTTCGGAAGAACGATCGAATAGAATTGCTTTTTCAAAGTTAAGAATTGCGTTTTCCCAATCCCTATCCAGCATAAAAGCATACCCAGTACAAAAATATGCATGCGCCTTCTCATTGTCAGAGAGAAATTGTTTTTTAATTCTGGATACAGGTTGGATTCCCTGTCTTGCAGTAACACTACTACATCCCTGAAAACCTATAGATAAGAGTGTTATGAAAACAAAAGTAATATTAAAAGGCTTGCCAAATAACATTGCATGCTTCTTTATTTTGTTCGTACCATGTTGTAAGGCCATTAGTTAAAGAATAACTTTATTTAATGGATACTCGATGATCCCTTCAGCACCCGCCCTCTTTAGTTCTGGCGTAATCTTTCTCGCTACCGTTTCATCCAGAACGGTTTCTATCGCATAACCAGCCCCTTCAGATAGTGTCGAAATGGTAGGCTTTCTCAATGCAGGTAATCTTTTGAGCACCTCGTCCAATGCTCCGTTCGGAACGTTCATCTTTAATCCAACTTTTTCACGGGCAATAATTGCCCCTTCAAAGAGCATAGCGAGATTCTCTATCTTGGTGCGCCTCCAATCATCTAACCAGGCATGATGGTTGGCAATAAGCAGTGTCGAGGATTCCATAATAGTTTCCACAATACGGAGTTTGTTCGCCTTCAGACTGCTGCCCGTTTCAGTAAGTTCTACAATCGCATCGACAAGGTCAGGCGCCTTCGCCTCAGTTGCACCATGCGAAAACTCAATATCAGCAGCTACCCCCCGCTCTGCCAGGTACTGTCGCGTTACATTTACCAGTTCGGTTGCAATCCTTTTACCACGTAAATCGGTTACAGACCGTATAGCAGAATCTTCAGGAACAGCAAGAACCCATCTGACCTTTGTTAGCTGCTGTTTGGCATATACCAGGCTTACGACTACCCTCACGTCAGAACCAGCTTCCTTAACCCAGTCTGCACCAGTGAGACCTGCGTCAATAATACCTTTTTCAACATATCGTGACATATCCTGAGGCCGGATCAATCTTACAGAAATTTCATCATCATCTATCGTAGGATAATATGACCGAGAACTTACGCGGACGGTATAACCCGCCTTTTTCATCATATCGATGGTTGCTTCCTGGAGACTTCCTTTCGGTAAACCTAAGTGTAATTTCTTCATTCTTCTAACTCACTTTTAATAACGATGTCACTCCCTTTAACTGCCTCGTCAATAAGTTTCAAAATATGCGCACTCTTTTTGACCGATTCATCCAAGCAAAATGTCAAAAGAGGGGTATATCTTATCTGTAAACAAGATCCTACTTTTGTTTGAATAAATCCTTTGGCATTTTCTAACCCCATTAGGGTCGTCTTCTGCGTCACATCATCCCCCAATATAGAGATATAGACCTTTGCTCTTTTCAAATCAGGTGCAATTTCTGCCTTTGTTACCGTAATAAAGCTTATCCTGGGGTCCTTAAGCTCATGCAGTATGATTTTGCTTACTTCTTGTTTGATGGCCTCAGCCAACCGTTCCATCCTTCTTGATGACATAACAAACCCCCTTTCCTCTTATGATCTTACAAATTATGAATAAACAAAACCTATGTAGTAATTGTCTATAAAGAGGGATTTTTAATCTGCACGCGCATTTCTTCAGAGTGAGGTTAAGTAAATTCGAGGTGATAGTCCACAAGTTCAACAGAAACTGCACATCTGAACATATTAATTAAATTTGATAGAGTGCTGTTTATATACCGCTTATCGTTTCCAATCATTGCAATCCCCAGTTTAGAATACTGGCAATTATCCAACGTGCCTGTTTCAGCGACAGAGACGTTAAAATTGTTTTTTATACGGTCTTTCAGGCTTTTTATAATACGGCGCTTTTCCTTTAAGGTATTTGCACTCCTGATCACCAGCCGAATATTTAAAACGCCAACTACCGTATCATCAGATTCGTAGAATTCCAGATTCATTGCACAGCAAGCTAGAACTGTATTATCAAATCCTTATCCCTGTTTCTAAAGGGAATATTAAAAGTTTATAAAATATTTTTCTTAAAACAAATTTACAGATTAATTCTCAACTATTAAACCGCCAAGGTTCTGGCAATCTTTTGCACTTCGTATGCCTCCACGACATCACCCACTTTGATATCGTCATAACTAGCAATCTTCAGCCCGCATTCAAAACCCGCCCTCACTTCCCTGACGTCATCCTTAGCAATCTTCAAAGATTCCAATTTCCCATCATAAATAATAATGCTGTCGCGAATTAATCGGACAGAGGAATTCCTTGTAATCTTACCCGTTTTTACATAACAACCTGCAACATTACCAAACTTTGAGATGTTGTACACTAGCCGTATTTCAACCTGACCCAATACAACTTCCTTGGACTCAGGCTCTAACATACCTTCCATAGCGGCTCTTATTTCGTTCGTCGCATCGTAGATAATTTTGTAAAGCCTGACATCCACTCCTTTTTCTTCTGCCAGTATACGTGCCTTGTCCTCTGTCGTCACATAAAACCCAATCACAATCGCATCCGATGCATCTGCAAGAAGCACGTCAGATTCTGTAATACCACCGACACCACAGTGTAAAATTTTCACCTTGATTTCAGCAGTA
>Ga0209323_10003319_pt1 | contig 10723 bp, 10 predicted proteins | sample Rifsed19ft2_FD_184014 | JGI IMG/M metagenome (GOLD analysis project Ga0209323, IMG submission 184014) | Soil microbial communities from Rifle, Colorado, USA - sediment 19ft 2 (version 2) | ecosystem: Environmental > Terrestrial > Deep subsurface > Rock core/Sediment | place: Rifle, Colorado...
TACGTTGCCACCCTTGCCCAGGACGAGCGCCGACGCGCCCGCGAGACCCAGCATCAATACCGCTCTGCGGTCCAGGTCTACCTTACCCGACTGTCGTTTCGTCGCCATAATTCCCTCCTTCTGTTATTTGGCCTTACGGCCTACAGACTCTTCCGCTTTCCCATTTCGATTTCTGATCCCGAATGATTGCCTAACGCCCCAAGCTCAGCGGCGCGGCGGCTGTGTGCCGCGTCCGCTGCAGCGTGTTGTTAGGCAGCACCAGCGGTTGTTAGTTGAGCCACCCACGTAGTCACTTCTGCAGGCTGTGCCATTAACTCCGCCAGCCGAACCAAGTGAGCAAAATTGGGGTCAGAGTACATTTTCGCGGGTCCCGCGCTGCTTCTTTTTTCGCCGTCCCCGTGTTTCACCGACGAGACGTCTTCCGACTTTCGCCTCAACCTGCTTCTGAAATTCCTCCCGTGCGATCACTCGCCCCCGTTGGGTGGCGGCGCGAACGTTGTCCCACTCCGTGGTTGTTGCCGCGCTGGACGATATGATGCGGAAGGGTAGGGATCGTAATGCGAGGTGAGCGTGCCATCGAGAAGGTCTCACAAGAGTGGAGCTATTCCACCCTACTAACCGGAGTCTCCGCCGTCAAGGAAATTGTTCTCTGACCCCATTTCGGCTAGGCCATATGGCCGCTACCCGACCTCAGCAAGCACTTGTGCGTCACAGAGGCTCATTAGCCCATCCAAGAAGTTTCCATTTTCCCTCATGTCGAACAAACAGACGTACATTGTGATACCTCTTGTTCCCACTCGCAGACTTTACGGTAACAATGCATTTAACGATGGCTCGATCCCCATTGAGGTCGATTGACTCAACTGTGGTTTCACGAGGGTCACTGCGCGCGACCTTCTTCAGGAAATCAGCCTGGTCATCGATCGTTGTTCCATCGGCGCGACGGAAGGCGAGCTTTGGCGCGATAACGCCGTCAAGCCAATTCCGGTCGCCCTTACTTTCGGCCTCGCCGATTTGGACGTTGAGTTGCGCGAGTATTTCTATGTCCTTCTGCATGAGGAATTCTCCTTTCTCCCTCAAACAACCAAGAACCATCCAGCAGCCTAACGCACAGGCTCAGCGACCGCCGCTGGCGAGCAGGGTTGAGCGTGAAGGGTGCGTCCGAATTGCCGCCCCGCATCGAGCGGACAAGCGAGGCGGAGGTTCGCTCGACCGATTTTGTTAGGCGGCTCAGTCCACATGCTTCTGGAAATCATTGACAAGTTCAGCGAACTCCTTCAAGAAATCGCTGCTCACGTTCCCAGGGTAGGAGAGATGGACATAAAGGTGAACGTCGCGCTTCGGTGAATAGGGAGCCATCAGCAGCACCGTGAAGTATCGTTTGTCGAATGTCTGCGGGACAACTGCTGCGCCCTGATACTGGCCTTTCTGGAGAGTGATGTCACACAGAATGCCGCCGGGCTTCGGCCCTCGCGTTTCCCACGGGTCCTGCCACTCGCCGGTCTTATATGCCTCGTGAACAATGAAAACTCGCGTATCGTGCTCGAAGTGGATCTGGTCTTTCAGCAAGTGGGATGTGGCCTTGGGATAGTGTTTGCGGAAAAGCGTCTGAAGTTCCGAGTAAAACCGCGGCAGTGCCGGATTGTGCAAAGGCTCCTGGTCGGCTCCTGTGGCGGGTGAGGCGATGAGAGCGAAAAGGAACGATACGAGAAGCAGCACAAAGTTGAGTTTCGTCATGTTCATGATGTTGAGCGCATTCGAGCCGCCTAACGTATTGCCGATAAGCCGCCGGCAAAGCCGGTCGGATTCATCGGCGGGTTAGGGCTGCGTTGCACCTCAGTCGCTGTCAACGATCTGCCGAAAAGAACCGTCCGAAAAGATGTAGGTAGCGCCAGCCTTCTCAAAGCAGTAGGCATGTATTCCGTCCTTCGGGTAAGTGCCCTCAAGTTCGGTGGCAAAGTCATAGTAGCGCTGTCCCTTCGAGACGCGCGTTATTCCATCGCTGCAATAAGGCGTCTCAACCACAACCGGCTTAGTGGAGCCAATGCTCGAAAGGCACGCCACTATCTTGATGGGGCCGGATTGGGACGCAGTTTGAATGAGTAATGCGACATCTTTTCTACCGTCGTCGTCGAAATCACCGTATGCGACTGTTGGATCCTCCTTTCGGCTTGTCGCCCATTCACGTACCTCAGTGCTCACATTGGGAAACCGCCATTGAGGCCACAGTTTGTTGACAGCCCCACGACACTGGCGATTGAGCTCGGTCTGGTCGCGAAGAGCGGCATCGGCAAATGCAGCAAGCGCCAGCCCAAGTAGCGCGACTACAATTCGGCTTACCATGGGCTCATAGCCCTAACGTCCAAGCTCACCAGACGTTACTCCACCACATAGAACCAGCTCCCATTCACGAACCGCATGGTGAAGGCATCGAGATCGTCGTGCCGATATGTGACCCTCGCACGCGTCGGTTCGCTCGGGTCGATCCGCACGGAGTGCACTGACCCGGGTCGCACGGTTCCATAGATCCTTCTAAACCACGCCTCGATTTTCGGCACCGCCTCTTCCCTGGCGGCCCCGCCCGCTATTTCCATCCGGGTCCGCGTGTTTTCATCTAGGTGCACAAAATGGGCCGCCAAGGTCCAATCGCCCTCCCTGAGTGCCGCTACCAGCTCTTCGGCCCGCAACTGTGCGCCTTCGCGCGTCTGCGTCTCTGCCCCCGGCAACCCATCACCGGCTCCCCCGAGCACCATCGCACAAATGAGAGCCAAGGCCAGAGGCGCCATTCTGGAGCAAAGGGATCGCATCTTAACATTTAACATACGTGGCTCCGACCCCCCCTCACCCCTGGCCCCTCACGTTACTTCACTACTAGCGGCCGGTTGAACTCTCAGAGGTGTCCGGTACCTTTACTTCCCGTGTGGGAGTAGTCTGCGCTCGGGCGATTATCCGGCGCGCCAGCGGTTGGAGCAGTAGCGGCGACAGATAGATAGGGAAGTAGGAGAAGGCGAAATACAGCCACGTGAGGTCCGGCAAGGCCCCACCGGTCGCCGCCAGCATCAGCCCCACATTGCGTTGCGAGGCCATGAATCCGAGCGTCAGGGCGCGCTCCCGGCCCGCGGATCCGAAGAGGGGGGTAGTCAGGCAAAGCACTGCGAAGAACACCACGAAGGCAAGCGCGGCGAGGCCAATCGTGATCATGGGCGTGGCGAGAAAGCGAGCGGCGACGCTTTCCATGACGGCCGCCACGAAGACGAACAGGACGAGAATGTTGAGGCCGTCGATCCTCTCCTTCTGCCGCTCGATAGCATTGAGGCCGGCGATCCGGCGCACGGCGAAGCCGACAAGAGCAGAGCCCGTGAGGATCGCAAACAAGTTAAGCCCGAGCGCCAATGGGGAGAGTGTCAGCGCAGGTCCGATGAAGGCATAGGCGAACACCGGCGCCGTAAAGGGTAACAGCGCCGTGCTCGTTACCAGGGTGACGAGCACAAGCGTGGCATCTAGCCCCATCAACGCGGCCAATGCAGGAGCCGCCATCAGGGGCGAGGCAATTGCTTGCAGCACGAGGGCGAGGAAGAGATCGGGTGACTGATCTTTGAGACCGAACGCCAGATAGCTCGCGCCAAACAAGGTTGGGATCACCAAGGATGTCCATGCTGTTGCTGCGAGCACGATCATGGGGCGCTCTAGGTAGATCCTGAACGCTGCGGTGTCCACGCGAAGGAAGGCAATGCACAACAGCACAAAGACCGCTTCGGTGACAAACGGCTTGAGTGGGGCGCCGATCGATGGCGTGAGGATACCAATGACAATGAGCGCTGCGACTGCGTGTGTGCCTTGCCGGCCGATCCACGACAGCGCCGCCGCGGGTGCGTCAAGAACGAGCCTACTCAGGAACGCCATCGACATCTCTCAGATGAACAGCCAGGACAAGATCTCACGCCAGGCATGAGCCGTTGCCGGAAGCCGCAGCGAAGCGGAGGCTGTAGGCAATCGGCTCATGCCCTAGTTAGGGCCGAGTTCTGGAAGGGACGAAAGTGTTCTACCTTTTCATTTAGATTTCGGTGGCACCGCCGATCCTCCCTTCCAGTCCGCAGGCAAGATCTCGAAATTGATTATGCGAACGGGTGAAGTGGTCTTGTTGTACGCGGCAGTGGTCACGTCTCCCGATTCATAAAAGTATTCGCCGGTCTTGTAGGTTCTCGTCTTGCCCTCCCCAACAAGCGTCAATTCACCGGAGGCGACAAATCGAATCCCGGGCCCGACGTGGTGATGCTCGGCTATGTTTCCTCCTGGTTCAAAGGTTATCTCGGTGACGATCAATTTGTACTTGCCATTGAGTTCGGTCAGGTAGCCGGACATCATCTGATCAACCTTGACTGTCGAAGCTACCCCCTTTCGGTCCACTTGTTGCTGGGCGGACGCGTAACCCACTACGTAGCCCACCATCGGGACCAACACCGCAAAAAGTAACAGCGTGAGCCGTTTCATGATTTTCTCCTTTCTTGTGTCCGAAATCGGGGTCAGAGTACATTTTCGCGGGTCCCCTGGTATTTCTTTTTGCGTCGTCCCCGCGTAAAGGGCACCGGGCTCCTTTCGCCCCTTCATCTCTCTCCCGATTCCCCGCACGCCAGGAATCGAAAATCCGCTCCACGGAAATCAACGACTTGCCCCTCCAAAGGTGTCCGGTACCTTTAGGCCCCTCGACCGGGGCCGGAGTAGCCGCGTCAGCACGCGATCCAGTGCTGCGGCGAACGCCTGCTTGGCCCGCGCGTCGTAGGGTGGAGGGCCGCCGGTCACCGCCCCGGCCGTGCGCAACTGGTCCATGAAGTCCCGGACCGACAGCCGCTCCCCGATCGTCTCGGCCGTGTGCTCGTCGCCGCGGGGATCCAGCACGGCGACCTGCTTCGGCACGAGCACCGCCGCCAGTGGAATGTCTTGGGTGACAACCAAGTCGCCGGGTTCAGCGTGGGCGGCGATATGCTGGTCGGCCACATCGGCGCCGCCATCGACCCAGATCGCCGTGACAAGGAGATTGCCAGGCGGCGGCTGCAGCCGCTGGTTCGTCACGAGTACCGTGGGCACATTGAGGCGCTTGGCGGCCCGAAAGACGAGCTCCTTCACGTCGCGCGGTGCGGCGTCAGCATCGACCCAGATCTTCAGAGGCGCCCCCTCTTGATGGTGGTGATCGGCCTAACGGCTGCGAGCTCAGCGGCCCGGCAAATCGATTCTCGATCGAAGGCCGCGCGCTGGCCGGGTCCGCTGCAGCGAGTTGTTATGCTCTTTCGAGTAACTATTTCCCTTTCTCCTTCTTCTTTTGCCTTTTCTCCTTAATTGTTAGCTTAGGCTTTTTTTGATCTTCTCTTCTCGCTTTGTCTTTCTTTCCTTTATCGCCCATATCAACCCCCCTTGAATTGGAAATGGCAAAATCAGCTGTTCTGTACTTGTCAGTGTTTCATCATGCCGAATATACACAGAAGAGCATAACTATTGAGTAGATTGGTCAGCCTATCTCCACTGATGAGTTTTGCAGTTACGGCAAATCCTATAAGCTTTCTCGGCCCTTAGCAATTAGGAAAATGTACCGAACACCATTCAGCTCTTCATCCTGCTCCCGATTCCCCGCACGCCAGGAATGGAAAATTAGGTCCCAGGAAATCAGTCAGTTACCTCTCCAAAGGTGTCCGGTACCTTTACATGCTGATGCGCTATCGCAAAACCTGACACGAATGGCGCAAGCCCGACCAAAAAACGGAGATGGGCCTAGCAGGTAGCAGGTAATGTCCGCAACTCTTGAGACCAATAACCCGGAAGTGTATCCCAGGGATTCGGCAAAACATCATTCGTTACGAATACGTTCGCAGCATTGCGTTTCTTGGCAAGGGAAATCGCATTCTTCATCGCAGTGGTGCTTGATGTCGCGTGTACCAGATGAGCAAATTTGCTCGCGGGGTAGTTGAACACCCAGGAGGGCAACTTCAACGTCTTGTAGGTATTATAGCTTCCCTCAAAGACCACGACGATATCCCCGACATTCATGTACCCTTGGTCTGGCACGATACCTGGATTCAACATGACCAGCGTTCCCGGTGTTGTACGGATGTACGTTGCCAACTCGTCATAGTATGGGATCAGCGCTTTGTCGGCCGATACCTCATCCAAAAAGATATCATTTACCTGATACCAGGCTTTATAAGCATCTATTTCCGCCTTCACCGTTGCGGCGCTCAGCGTCCCGTAGCTCGTATGGACGTAGCCAAGCACCTTGATCCCAGCGGCCTTGGCTCTCGTGACTACGGCAACGTAATCCGGATTCTGGCTGGCACCCGGACCACTGTTTGGATTCATGATCATCACCCCGACTTTGGGAGCGCCCGCAGTTGCTTGATCCCACAATGGACCTGGATAAAAATAAGCCGGAATGGCCATTCTTTGGCAGACGGCCGCGTGACCTGTTGAGATGAACCCCATGCTCAATCCGCCCATGATAATGATTATTGTAATGATCCTTGCTGCCATCTTCCGTACTGCCATACGTTGCCTCCTTGATTTGCTGGGACACTGCCCAACTATTAAGTGAGCCGTAGGGCCGTCTGTTTTTCCCGGCGGCCTATCACCTGCACACTAGTCCACAATGAAGCAGAAAAACAACCATATTTTCAGTTAGACACCCGTCATGTGTCAATCTGGTTCTGACCGAGAAATGCCGCCCCGCTGGCATCCTAATGGAAGTGAGAAGAAGTCAAAATTTCCAGATGAGCGGAGTTTCCAAATCGTGGGGGTATCTGGTAGATTGGGGGCGGAACACACCGACCGTACAGGCGCTGGAGGAGATTGCGATGAAGACAGGCGTCATCCGGAGAAAGGGGAAGGGGGCGGAGGTGGTCGGGAGGTGGCGGGCGGATCAGCAGTCCTTGGTGGTCGAGACGGAGGATGCCGAGCTGCGCAAGGCCGCCGACGAGATCCTCAAGACGCCCCAGACGATCCCGGTCCATGCCCCCGAGCACTACGACGGCACAAGCTTCGCGGTCCCGGTCGTCGAGCCTCCGGCCAAGCTCAAGTACCTCGCCCTCTTCGCCCTCGAGATGGAAGAACGGGGATTCGAGGTCGAGCCGGACGAGGAAGAGGACTGGGAGGACGAAGACGAAGACGAAGAAGATGACGAGGATGAGGAAGAAGATGACGACAACAATGACGATGACTGACGGGAGCGGGTCTGGCCAAGGAGCTCTACTCGAAGAGGGACGGTTGAGCGGAGGCGGGGCGACGGAAGGCGGCGGTGGAAAGGTGTGGGCCGCGCGCGCCGATGCCGGCCTTGCGGCATGCCAGGCTGAACAGGTCCTTTATCTGCTCGGCGAAGATCCCTTCGCCCTTCATCCGCGAGCCGAACCGCGGATCATTGAGCCGTCCTCCCCGGACCGCCCGGATGCGATTGAGCACCTTGTCTTTTCGCGCTGGCCGGTGCTCGGCGAGCCATGCTTCGAAGATCGGGGCGACCGCGTGCGGCAGCCGGAGCAGGACATAGCCTGCGTATTGCGCCCCTCCCTCGGCCGCTCTGCTGATGATCGCGGGCATCTCGTGGTCCGTGAGCCCCGGTATCACCGGCGCGACCAGCACCCCGGTGGGCACGCCAGCTCGGGAGAGGGCCTCGATCGCAGCCAGACGGCGGGTCGGATGAGAGGTCCGGGGCTCCATGGTCCGGGCCAGACGCGCATCGAGGGTCGTCACCGAAAGATACACGGCGGCTGCCTCATGGCGCGCCAGCTCGCCGAGCAGCTCCAGATCTCGCGTGACGAGATGGTTCTTTGTGATGATGATGACGGGATTCCGGAACTCGGCCAGCACGGCGAGACATCGACGCGTCAGTTGCAAGCGTCGCTCGACCGGCTGATAGGGGTCCGTCACTCCGCTGATCGCCAGGACCTGGGGCTTCCAACGGGGCGAGCTGAGCTCACGTCGTAGCAGCTCCGGGGCATCTTCCTTCACGAGGATCTTCGTCTCGAAGTCGAGGCCGGCCGAGAAGCCCAGGTATTCGTGGGTCGGCCGCGCATAGCAGTAGATGCAGCCGTGTTCGCACCCCCGGTACGGGTTGATGCTGGCCTCGAACCCGACGTCGGGACTGTCGTTAACCGTGATGAGCGAGCGGGAGGGGTCCTTGAAAAACTGGGTTTCGGGAGCGGGCCCCTCGGGATCGACTCCCTCGGGATCAGGATGATACGCCAGAATCTCAAACCGGTTCGGGGGGTTCCGGGCGGCGCCACGGCCGCGGATCACAACATGATCGCTCGTCATCGACCCCCCTCGTCACACCGCACGCTTAGCGACGCAAGAGATCCTTCAATCCCTTCAAAAGTTCCTCCTCCGGCTTTTTCTCGGGGGGCTTTGCTGGTGCTGCCGGAGGAGTCGATCCCTGTCCTGATGGCGGGGGCTGCTCTGCGGGTGGCGATTTCGGCTTCAGTAGCCCCTTCGTGACCTCCTCGATCCCCTCCCCGACGAGACGGCGCTGAAGGAGACGGGTGACGTAGGCCAGGTCCGGTTGAGGCGTGACCCGCGGGAGGGTCCCGGTCAGGGCTACCGGAATCTCGAGGCGGCCCTCCTTGTTAGCCAGGTATTTGAGCCCCTTGACATCCGCTACGAGGTCCGTCGTGAGTTCACGCGAGAGGAGGACGACCGTTCGCATGTCGAGGCTTTGATCCAGCCCCATGGAGCCTTGGCCCCGGGCGACCCAGTCGGTCGCGGCAACGAGGAGATTGTCGAGTTGAAGCCTCCCATCCCGGAGCGCGAGGGACCCCTTGAGTTGACCGAACTCGGTGTTCCGGGTCGCGAAGAGCACCGGGTACTTGTTGCGCACCCGCGGAGAGATAAGCATGGAGAGACCCGGGACGCGCGTAAGCCCCGCCAACGTGCTCTCGGCCACATTGACGTCGAGCAAAGCGCCCCGCATGATCTCGGCCTGCCCCTGGCCCGAGAGGGTCCGCTGGATCTCTTCCCAGCGGTTGCCGGATCCGGCGAGGTTCAGATCGAGGTTGATGCCACCGCGGAGATGACGGGGAGCGGCGGGCGCTGCCCAGCCGAGCAGCTCGGCGAGATCGAAGCCGCGCACCTGGGTCGTCGCGGTGAACCGGGGCGTGCTCTCGCGCATGTCGTACTGTCCCCGGCCCTGTAGCGAACCGTTCAGGGCTTTGAGCGCGAAGCTGTCAATGTTGACCACCTGACCGGCCATGGAGAAGGCCGCCTGGAGGTCGGCGTAGTTTACGTCATTGATCGTTCCCCGGGCGGAGGAGATTGTTCCCCGAGATGAGAACATTCCCTTTTCCATCCAGGCCCGCCCCTCACCGGTTACCTGGCGCAGGACTTCCGGAGCCTTGCTGGCCCCTCGGGCCTCTCGAAGATCGGCAAGCCAGAGTTCAGGGGCAGTGAGGCGATAGGTGAGGGAGACCGGGACCAATCGTTCGGCCTGGGCGGCAAGTCGCATCTGGGACTTTCCGATGCTGAGCGGGGTCTCTCCGAGCACCGCCCCCTGGCCGGTGAAGTTGACGGTGGCGCTCTTGGCTGTGAGCGGCTGAGGAACCTGTGGCAGCGTGGCGCGAAGCTCGGTCAGCGTGAGTGAGCCGTCCATATCCGGGAGCCGGTCTTTGGCCATCCGGCCCTGGATCCGGGCGTGCACCTCGAAGCTCCCGGCGAGGTTCTGCTCCCGAAGTACCGGCAGGATCTTCTCCCAACCGGCGAGGCCTGAGCGGTTCGAGTCTAGCGTAAGGCGCACTACAGGCAACGCATCCCGTGACACCGCTCCGGTGGCTGTAAGCTCCAGGGTGTGGAGTTCGATCTTGGCCTTCTTCAGCGCGATCTCGTTCCGTGTCACCCGGGCGTCCCAGGAGAGAAGCAGAGGCAGGCCCTGAGGTTTCCGGAAGTGCTCCCCGAAGCTCATAGTGGTCGCCGTGCCCTCCCCCTTGCCTGTCACGGCCAGGTCTTCCAGGGTCCCGTCCACGTGGGCGGTGAGCGAGAAGGGCCCGTCCGCCTTGAGCGTGGGAGGGAGAGTCTCAGCAAGAAAGGGCAGACGCTTCACGTCAGCCAGAGTTACTGGTCCCAGGTTGACATCGCCACTCAGACGGAGGCCTTTGGGGTCGTCCAACGCAAACGTCGGGGGCAACGGGCCTATCTTTCCCTGGAGGGTGAGGTTCCGGCGGTCACTGTTGACGGCTGCGGCCAACGTAATCGAGACCGGTTGGTCAAAGCCGAAGTCGCTGACCTTGAGGTCCACCTGGCTCGCGCGAAGCTCCACACCCGCCTTGCGGTCGACGTAGTAGAGCTCGCCACCGGCCACGTCCACGAGCGAGACAAGGAGCGGGAGGGCTTTAGCTGTTGACGAGGGCGGGGGACCCTCCGTCTTCTGTTGTCGTTCCGCTCGGCCAGGTCCCCCGATACTGGCAAAGTTGAACACGCCCCCTTTGTCGCGGATCGCCCTCACGACCGGCTTGTGCAGGATCAGCCGCTTGACCCGCAGCTCTTTCCTGAGGAGCGGGAGGAACTCTACGTTCACCTGCAGGTCGGCCGCGCGCAGGAATTCCTGCGTCGAGAACGCCCCGTCGTCTGCGAGGGTGAGGTTCTTCAAGCGAACCCCGATTCCCCCCCACAGGGTGACGCCAATGTCTTCGACCCCGACCTTGCGCCCAAGGGCCTGTTCGGCCTGCGCGAGAATGTAGTCCTTGTTGCGCTTGACCAG
>Ga0209323_10003321_pt1 | contig 10718 bp, 8 predicted proteins | sample Rifsed19ft2_FD_184014 | JGI IMG/M metagenome (GOLD analysis project Ga0209323, IMG submission 184014) | Soil microbial communities from Rifle, Colorado, USA - sediment 19ft 2 (version 2) | ecosystem: Environmental > Terrestrial > Deep subsurface > Rock core/Sediment | place: Rifle, Colorado...
TTAAGGGAATTTTAAAAGCAACGGCAATCTGAACTGGTACTGTGAAAATTCCAAGGTGCTCAGGCCATGCAGGATCACCTAGTTCAGTAAGACCATATTTGGCAAGTTTTTTGTAGACTATCGGATTAACGCTAAACTCTATACAATCGGCACCCAAATTCTTCAAATTTTCAATATTTCGTCTTCCGATTTCAGTAAAGTCTCTTGGATGAAAACTAACTAAAAGTGGGGTTAGACCAAATTCGTTTTTTATTATATGGGTTTGGTAATGACTATCTTTACCACCGCTTACAGGAATAATACAGTCATAGTTACTACTTTTATTATTCTTATAGTGGTTGATAATTTCTTCAAGTTTTTTTCTCCTTCCATCCCAATCAATTTTTTCTTTCTCTACTTGTGCTAAGCATGCATCACATACCCCATTTGTATCAAAACCTAAATCGGGTTTCGTATCTGGGAATAAACACTTTGTACAGTATCTCATGTTAATTGTATGATTAGTAAGATATTTGATAAGAGCGATTGATTTTTTTTGATTTTTTTATGAGTTAGAAAGATGTAAAATCAATTTTGAAAACCTTAGAAAAATTAACATTAGTAACTGTTAATACATTTCTGACATGTTGGATTATCGTTATATCGACCTTCAAAATGAAGTTTTCTTAATTCCTTAAATTTATTTGAATTCCATATCTCATGTATTGATGATTCATTTACATTTCCCATATGAAGGTAATATGTGTAAAAAGAACAACAAGGATGGACTGAACCATCAGCCCTTATCATTACTCTATTCCATGGTTGATCACATCTAAAATTTTTTACAATTTCAGGTTTATGGTTTTCAATTCTAAAATCTTCAGCTGTTTCATATGGTTTAGCAAATTCTTGAATGTGAACATAATCAGCTTTATTTTGCCAAAACTCTTTGAAATCTTCTTTTTCATGAATATTATCACGTTGAAGCACAAAGCTTGTACGAATTAAAGGAAGTTTTAATCCCATTTTTTCTCTCAATTCAATTAAACGTAAAGTATTTTTTTTAACTGTCTCATAATTTCCACCTACTCTAATTTTGCTGAATGTATCACTGCTATGTGCATCGATACTAACCATTAAGCGAGTTAATCCACTTTTTAAAATTTTTATAGAATTTTCTTCAGTAAATAATTCCCCATTAGTATTCATCAGAATATCCAAAAATCCATGTTCTCTTGCGTAAACTATTCTTTCAGGCAGATCTTTCAGAAGTAAAGGTTCATTTGTGTTATTTACACATAATGATCTACATTGATGTTTTTCTCCTTCATCAATGATTTTTTTGAATAACTCAAATGACATTGTTGAATTTTTTGGAAGTAAATCTTTTTGAATCGAATTGTCCCCTAAAATACATTGAGGACATCTATAATTACAAGTAAAAGTCATTTCTGTTAAAATATACAGTGGGAATGTAGGTTCAAATTCAAAAGTTTTAGTTAAGTCCCATTCTTTACGGTATTTTTGAAATTTTTTTGTGTCAGATTCTGAAGTTTCTTGATAAACTTTCTTAATGTAATCTACTGGATCATCGAATTTTTGACTAGATGTTTTTCCTCCTGAAGAACTAGTGTGATATGAAGATTTCATGAAATTTAATGTATATTTACCTTTTAATAGTTAATGAATGGTAAAAAGACCCTACTTTGTTTAATTATTTATATAATTTAAAATAATTTTTCTAGGGATTTTTAGTTAATAATTGATTTTAAGAGTTGAGTTGGATTTTCTGGTGGAATTCCGTACAAATCTTTAAGAAAAATTTTTCTGTTTTCTAGTAATTTCTTTTTTGCATCTTCATTAGATATTATTTTATTAATTGATGTAGAAAGCGAATTTAAATCACATGATACTAAAACATTGTATTGGTCATATGGTAAACCGATAGTACTACCTTCAAAACATACTCGAATTGTTAATCTTTTTAATGCAATGGAATCTAGTAAAACATTTGATGTAATAGCAATAACTACATCTGAGATTGAAAGTAGTTCAAATAAATTTCCTTGTATTAATTTAATATTTTTTGCTCCACTTTTTTTAATTTCATTATTATAATATTCTATATATTCTCCTGGATGCGGCTTTACAATAATAAAATAATCTTTTTTATTTGAATAGTTTTTAATAAGATGTTCTAAAACTTGTTCATCATAATCTAATTTCCCTCCCAGAGCATTATAGTATCGCTGACTCTTACCGGTAGCAAATAAAATAATTTTTTGTTTTTCTGAAATATTATATTTTATTCTTAGTTTTGATGGATCAAATGTTTTAATAAAACTACTTAATTGAAAATAGTCAGGATTCCCAAAAACCATTAATTTGTCTTCTGGGTAACCTTCACTAACAAGTAAGTTTTTTGTAAAATTTCCAAAAACTAAAGTAATATCCGGTAGAATCATTCCAAAATAATTATTCCTATTTCTAAAAGTCTCATGCGAATAATCAGTATTGTATTTTGTATTAAGACCATGCTGAATACCAATTGTTTTAATATTATTTTTTTTTGCTGCAGAAATTATTGCTAATGCAAATGGACCTGTTTCATAAAGTAGAAAAATTGTTTTTGGGGTATTTTTTTGAAAGTATTTGCCTAGAGAATCGATTAAATTAATATAAAATGGAATAAATGGTAACAAATTTAATTTTTTAAAATCAAATTCAAGGTGCTTCCAAAATAGTACATTATTATAACTAAAAAGAGAATGAAAATCTTCGTTATTCATAAGTTTATTAAATAATTTGAGAAAACTTTTGATATTACTATTACTGTAATTTTTTTGATTGATTTTTTCAAGGGGGATCCATGAAAAGTCATCATCTAATCTTTCTTTTAAGATTGCTAATTCACCAAGATAGGTATAATCAATATCAATTCCTACGAAATCATAATTAATTTTTTTCAATATTTCTCCAATCGGATGTAAAAGAAATTCTCCCCGGATTATTTTTTTTGAAGTTGAATCAAATATGCTCCTTCGATATGCAGTAGAAGCAACAAAAAGTATTTTATTTGATATATTGGTATTGACCTTACGATTTGATTCGTATAATGACAGTCTTTTTGAATATTTATCAGAAAAAACTTTTTGATATTTGATTCTTTTTAACTTATTTCGTATTTTATTAGAAAACAAGAAACGAAGATAGGATGATTTTGTAATTCTTAATTCTATTTTCTTTTGTTCACAGATTTGATGTATTAATGATAATTTTTCAAAATCATCTTTTATTGTTATTGAAGTTATTTCATTGCTATCTAAAAATTCATTGAATTTTATTATAAAATTTATTGCTCGTTGTATTGGTGGAAATATTGTTGGATAAATAAACCACCATAATGATAGATCATTATATGCAAAAAAGTTTAGAAAGTTTTTTCCCTGATATTGTTTTTTAACTAATTTACGTACAAATGAAATAGAGTCTTTGAATCCCTCTATACCAATAGGAATTTTTAGATCACTTTCATTAATGTACCAAAAATTATTATTTCTCTTACTTTCTTTACCATATATTACAGATATCATTTTTTAATAAACCAATAAGGTTTTGAAACACCTCCCCATTTTGCCTTGTAACGTTTTATTCCTTCTTCTTTAGCTGTTTTTGGATGTGGATTATATCCTGCAAGATCATAATATTTCATATTATTCTCAATCCCCCATTCAATAATTTTCCATTTAATGAGATCTTGAGAATATAGCTTCATTTCATAATCTTCTTTGGAACGAGCTACACCTCCTTCTATAATCAAGCCATTAAAAGAAGAAAAAAATAATCCTCCGGTAACTATCTCGCCTAATCTAGCTATAATTCCTCCATATCCAATTGGTTTTAGTAACCGCCAAGAATCGAGCATATCTTCTACTTTTATTAGATTTTGATTTTCTTCATTCATCTTGTTTTTTAAATTAACATAGTCACCAATATTTTTTCCAGTAATTTCTTCTACAGTAACACCTCGTTTAACTGATCGTTCAATGTTCTTTCTGCCACTATGTTTATCGATGTTAGCAATAATAGCTTCCTTACCAATTCGTAAATCTATTAAAAAAGTAGCCCATTCTACTAACTGAAAATTTTTTTTTAGTGTTCTTGTATCCCCTGAGAAAATAGGATTAGTTTTTCCCAATACTCTACATTTTTTTGAAATTAGTAATTTTCCCAACTCAGAATAAACATCGTTTAGATATATTTCATCAAAAAAAACTGGACCATAAGTCCAACTAAAAACATCTTTACTTAATCCAGGTAATTTATTCAATAATTTCCCTTTAGCACCTTTATTCCTAAAACGAGAGTAATTGTTTATCAGTAATTGAGAAATAATTTTTCCTTTTTCATTTATAAATTTGATAAACAAGGGTTTCTGTCCTTGCCGTTGAAGATGAACTGCAAATTCTTTTGTTTGATAAATATTTCCACCAATGGATGAAATCAATCTTTTATTCCAATCTTTATCAGGTTTTTTATCAATTTCTAGGGTAATCATTTCGCATTGACCTCTTTTTTTGAACGCTTATACTGTTCTTTTTTATAATTGCGTAAAATCCAATCTATTTTTGAGAGAAATCTAAATAATTTGTATTTATTCTTATTTTTAATTTTAATAAGATGATAATATGGATATTCCTTTCCTCCCCATTTTTTTTTATAATTAAGTAAACTACTCCATTGTTCTGAATATTTTTTTTTATCTTTTTCATTTTCTGGAGGAGATTCACCTCCTGAAAAATCATAAATTCGCAAACCTACATTTTTAGCCCATTCAATTGCGTGCCAAGTTAAAATTGGTCCACCCAAATTTGTTGCCATAGAGTAAGAATTTGTTAGTTGATGGCTATGTGCAATCCCATTAAAACAACCTAATCTATGGCTTGCTATTAGCTCCCCATCTTGATAAGATAAAAATACTTTTTCGTTTCCTGATTTAATACAATTCCAATATCTTTCTTTAAAATTAGGGTTAATAATAGAAACAATTCCTTTTGTTTTTGCCCATGTTTTTGATAGTTGAAAATAATTATCTAATTCTTTTATAGATGATAATTCTTTTACAGAAATATTTTGTTTTTGTGCTCTTTTAACGTCCCGCCTTGTACTATTATGAATATTATTCCAAATTTCATCTAGATCACTACTTAAATCAATCGCATATGTAAAAAAATTATTAATATGATATCTTTGGTTATTGAATTCATTTTTGTAATCATCATCTATTAAGTAATCTTGAGGTGGTGTATATCCACTAATCAATACTAAATTATTTTCATTAGATATATTTTCAATTGCTTCTATGATTTTTTTTAAAATATGTATTCGTAGTGTTTTATTTTCTTCATGAATAATTGGTCCTCCCACCCACAAAGCTCTAGAACCAAAATAAGAAAATAAATTCATAATTTTCATCATCAAAGTTGAAGAGTAAGCCTTTACACTTTTATGAATAACAAGACCCAATTGTCCTTTAATATTTTTTGATTCATCAACTATATTGATAAAAACTGGGAATTTGTTTGGAGTGGATACTTCTGACATCAAGTATTCATGTGTCTGAAAGAAAATCGAGTACTTGCTTTTTTTTAAATTATTGTTCCAAGTTTTAGGATCTACTGATTTAAGAATTTGAAATTCGTACAATATTTTATCCTCTGTTTAATCGAATAAGAAAATCTATTCGCCTATTTCCTTTGTATTTTTTACCTTGAATTTTTTTCTTTATAGTATATGACGCAGCCTTTGATTGAATCACCTCACCAGAACCATCAAAATATTTTCTAATAAAAATTGGTGAAATTTCTTTATGAACACTCTTCCATTTTCCAGCTAATTTTGGAATTTTCATAGCTATCCATTTTCGGATTTTTATGTAAGGTTTGGCAAGAGTTTGAGTAAAACCTGTCAAATCTTGAAACCACGTTAATTCCCATGGATAGCTAGATAGAGAAATATTTTCACCTATGAAAATAATTCCATTAGGTTTTGAGATTCGTTTCATTTCTTGTAATGTCTTCTCCAAGGTGATATCGTCAGGAAAATACATTGTTACTCCATTTAGAATAATGACATCAAAAGTATGATTAGATAATGGTATTGAATCAGTATTTCCTTGAAGTAGATTGGTTTTTTGATCACTATCAGTTTTTAAAAAAAAATCTAGCATTTTGAATGAAATATCTATCCCAACATAATAATCGCATCTTTTTTTTATCCAGTTCCCTAAAACACCACTTCCACATCCCAATTCTAAAACTCTATCATTTTTGGAAATACCTATTTTTTTGTAGATTTCTTCACAAATCGATGAAACATATTGCTCAGATTCCCAACCTCCAGTTGCCTTTACGGAATCATGAGTTGATTCAATTCGATTATCATATAGTTTTTCTACTTTTTTAAAATGGTCTTCAGAATTCATAAGTTATTCATCCCAATGAAAGTTTGTTCCTAGAAGCTCATAGAGTTTTTCGTTGTGTGGTTTGAAGTATTCCACAAGTTTTTTTCTGAGAGCAGTATCAATTTTTGAATTTTTGTATTCCCGTTCTTTATATCTCTTATAATCATTAATTTTTAGTGGAGAAAGGTTCAAAAACTCTAAAGCTTGCCTGTAAATAGTTTCAGTATTTTTTAAGAATTCTTCAGTTTGTATGAATAGAAATTGCTCTCTAGGGAATTCTCTTAACCAAATTTCTAATTTGTTTACATACATTCCATGTTCTAAATATCCGTATAGATCATAATCCCAGCTGTAGTAATGTTCATTTTGTTGCATTTTTATAAATCGACCTTTGATTCTTTCTTGTTCATGAGTAAGTGCGTCTTCAAAGGAACGAAATTCATAATCTAAATGTAAATTTTGATTATAATGAGAATATGCTCTATCAATTGGATTTCTCAATAATACAATAAATTTTGTATGAGGTAAAGTATTCTTAATTCGTTTTAATGCATGAGGGTGTTCAATATATCTAGGAGTTGCTTCTCCTGTAATGAAATCTTTTTTGAGTAGCTTTTGTACAAAGAATTTTTTAGTCCTAAAAGGGAATTTATTTTTATACCAATTAATTCCTCTAGCATACAACCTATCAAAATAATCTATTTCTTTTCCTGTTGGCGCATATACATTAGGATGTTTAATTAAATATTGATACATGGAGGTAGTACCACACTTTACGAATCCTATAATCAAAAAATTTGGTAAGACATGAAGGAAACCTGTAAGAGAGCAATATTGCAGATAAACAGCTGTTGAAAATTTTTGCAACTTTACATGTTTTTGTAGTTTATGACGAAGGATTTTTTGTCGATTAACAATTATCTTACTCTCTAAAGTTTCCATAGATTTAATCTTCCCAATGATAATTAACGCCTAAAAATTCATACAATCTTTGATTATGTGGTCTGAAAAATTCAATTAGTTTTTTTCTAGTTTCATCTTTCATTTTAGGTTGTTTATATTCAGCACGTCCAACTTCCTCATATTCTGGTAATTCCCATCTTGGTAGATTCAGAAATTCTAAAACTTGATTATAAATTTTAGAAGTATTTCTGAGAAATTCTTCGCTTTGAATAATCAAGAATTGTTCTTTTGGAAAAACAGTCATCCATCTTTTTAGCTTATCAACATAAATTCCTCGATTTAGATAAGAGTGATGAAAATAGGACTGACTATAATAGTTTTCATCTTTTTCCATTCTTTCAAATTCACCTTTGGTTCTCTCTTCTTCTTTTTTAATTGCATCTTCAAAATTTAGAGTTTCATTACCTACTCCAAATCTCATGTTGTAGTGAGAGTAAGCTCGATCTATTGGATTTCTCAATAATATAATGAATTTAACATTTGGAATGGTATCTTTAACTCTTTGAGGAGAAAGAGGATGATCAAGATATCGTTCTGTTGCTTCTCCAGTTACTAAATTTTTTCCTAGAATATTTTTTAAAATATATTTCTGAAATTTGAAGGGAAAGCATACACGATACCAATCTAATCCTCTATCGTAGTACTTGTCAAAGAAAAGTATCTCTTTTGTTGTAGCTCTTTTTACAAATGGATGTTGACGTAAATACCAATAAAGAGAATTTGTACCAGACTTTTGAGCACCTAGTATTAGGTAATCAGGTAAAACATGTAAGAATCCTGTAAGTGAACAATATTTTCTATGTGAAGATATTGCAAATTCATGTAATTTAGGATAGTTTTGTAATCTTTGTCTTACAAAATTTCTTATGTATTGAGTTTTTGGATTATATTGTAGTTGCATGAAAAACTTTCATTACTCAAAGTTACATCTAAAAATATAAACTTCTCTGTATTGAATTTAAACGGACCACATAATTCTAGAAATTGGTCTACCAATTAACTTATTAATTTAGTAAACTAATTCAAATTATTTCACGAAAACTTCATTTACACTGAAGTTAACGTGATGAAGGTAGTTAATAATTGTCAGGAATTCGAGTAACTTATTCTGGAATGATTTCTTTTGTTGTTGGACTAGCAAGTGTTTTCACTGGACTTTGTTTCACTGTAATTATTACAAGACAGCTATCTCAAGAAGAATTTGGCATATGGTCGTTAATTGGTGGCTTAGCTGCTTATGTATTAATTTTTAGACCTATTATTTCTTTTTGGAGTACAAGAGAGATTGCAAGGGGTGTAGAATCTGGAAAAACTTCTTTTCTCTCTAATAGTTTTTTTGCATCTGCAGCTACTATAATTTATCTCATAATAGTTTATTTTTATTCAGAGCATACAGATGTAAATCTAAATATTTTATTTTTTTCCAGCATATTAATTCCAGTTGAGTTTGTAAGAAGTTCTTTAATAGGAATAACGAATGCTTTCAAACCACAAACAGAAGAATATGGGATAATAATTTTTGAGATAATAAAAATTGTTACTGCGATAATTCTAATTTATTTTTTAGATATGGGAATAGTCGGACTCATTATCACTTCGGTTATAGCAACGTTATCAACCATTTTATGGCTATTAATTCGAACATTTCCTAAGATAAAAGGAGAATTTCATAAAAAATATCTAAAAAAATGGTTGAAATTATTCTGGTTACCAACATATCCAAATATTTCTCAATTACTCAACACTATAGATGTTACAGTTTTTACTATTGTGACGGGGTCAGTTACAGGTTTAGCATATTGGGGAGTTGCAAGAGCAGTTGGACGAATTGTAAATCATTCAACGAAAATAGGAAAGGCTGTTTATCCTAAGCTTCTTGGTGGTGGAAAAAAAGAATATTTTCAAGAAAATTTGACATTAGTTTTTTATTTTTCTTTTCCACTAGCAGCAATGTCATTCACATTCGCAAAGCCCGGTTTATTTGTTTTAAATCCTATTTATGAGGTAGCGATTTTCATAGTAGTTTTTTTGGTTCCCACTATCTTGTTTCGTACACTTGCAGATTTATTTTCAGAGATTTTATCAGGGATCGAAAAGGTGGATACACGGATCAATGCAACTTTTATGGATTATTTGAAAAGTAAATTGTTCTTTCTTCCAACTTTAAGAAATATTCAATCTACAGTATATTTAACATCGTTAGGTGTAATGTTATTTTTTACAATCAACATAACTGACTCTGATTTAGATTTAGTTTTATACTGGTCAATTATTGCGCTTGTGACACAAATTCCTTATACTTTCTATCTCTTTTTATTAATTAGAAGAGAATTCAAACCCAAAATTGACACGAAAGCAATAGCAAAATATTTTTTTGCAAGTGTTATTGCTTTCGGGATAACTTATCTTCTTATGGAAAAGTATCTAAATTATAAAGAAAGCCTCTTTGAATTTCTACCTGAATTTCTACCTTTTGTAGGAATTGGATCTATAAGTTATTTAGTAATCACATATTTTATTGATTCAAAAACGAAAAATTTGTTCAAATCTATATTAAAAGAAATTAATAATAAATCTGTATAAACTTTGGTCATATGAATAACATGAAAAAACTGTGTGTTTTCCCTAATGATCCGTTAAATGCGTACTACATGAAGGGTGAAATCAAATCAAGATATTTTAATCCACAGAATTTGTTTGATGAGATTCATGTTATTAGTATGTTTGATTCTGATGTTAATGAAGAAAAGGTAAAAACTGTTGCAGGAAATGCTAAATTTAAGATTCATGTTGTAGGCAAAGTCAACTTAATCAATAAAAATTCTAAAAAGAAAAAAATAATTAATTTAATTAAAGAAATTCAACCTGATGTTCTCCGTTCATATAACCCACTTTTACAGGGATGGATGGCTGCTCAAGTAAAAAGGGAATTAGGAATTCCTTTAGTAATTTCTCTTCATGGAGATTATGATAAAGATCGTCGATATTTTGCCAGAAAAAATAAAGATTATAAAAGTTACCTAAAACTCTTGTATTCTAAAAAGATTCTAGAATCCTTTTCAATAAAAAATGCAAATGAGGTGATTATAATCTATGAGTTTTTAAGAAATTATGCAAAAAAAATGGGAGCAAAAAGCATTAATTTAATTCATAATAGAATAGATCTCTCTCAATTTAGCACCGAAGTTAAACCAGTTTTTATTGAATCAAAACCTATCATTATTTGTGTTGGACGATTAATTAAAGAAAAAAATCAAGAGTGTCTAATCAGAGCCATCAAAGATCTTGAGGTAATGTTGCTAATTATTGG
>Ga0209323_10003323_pt1 | contig 10715 bp, 9 predicted proteins | sample Rifsed19ft2_FD_184014 | JGI IMG/M metagenome (GOLD analysis project Ga0209323, IMG submission 184014) | Soil microbial communities from Rifle, Colorado, USA - sediment 19ft 2 (version 2) | ecosystem: Environmental > Terrestrial > Deep subsurface > Rock core/Sediment | place: Rifle, Colorado...
AAGACTCGGTTTCGCCAAGGTACACTTCTCCGGATAGATAGCGGGGAGGGGCCTGCAAGTGAGGTGTATGCGACGCCTTTAGATGCAGGCGAGGGACATGTAACATGTAATGTGTAACATGGCGACACACAGGGTTGTTACATGTGGTGGCTTTACACATAGACAGGCCTATTCATCACGGAAAAAATCTGCTCATTCACTCGCATAAAGACCCCCACGAGGCGCTTTGCACCGCGGCTTGCCCAGCTGTCCACGACTAGCAGAAGGACAAGTATTAGGGCTAATTAACCATGGAATGAGGGGATTGTGGGGAAAGAGCCAGGGATGTCAAGGTATGGTGGGTTGGACTGGGACGTTAAAAAAGCAAGGAGGGGAATGGCTAGGGCGTTTTGGAACGTAATTCGATGATAAGGATGGATTCTTCACGGCGCACGGTTTGCATTCAGCAACCTTAGTTTGCTCAGAATGACGCCGAGTGTTGTAGAAATCCAGCATGCTGGGCTGTATGGAATTGCAGGTCGAGTTAGCTAATTCAACATAGTTGGCTTCTATTGGAACACTGCCCAACGTGAAGCATCTCCCTGGAACGAGCGGGAGATTCAAAATTGGAGAAGTAATAATTCAGGCCAACACTAATTGCTCGGGCAGGGAAAGCAGATCGGCATTCTCCGGCGCGTGAATAAAGCTCCAGAATACATCGCTGGGCCGGTGAGCGGCGCCCACGCGTTTGCGAAGCATGTAAACAGAGCGCCGCAAATTGAGATCTTCGATGGCGACCTGGGCAATGGATCCTTGTTTTATCGACTGAATTACCGCCAGTGAAGAAACAAACGAAACGCCATACCCGGCGGCGACAGTGGCGACGATGGCTTCGGCGTTGCCCAATTCCATAAGCAGACGCAAGTCGTCCAGGCCAATATCATGCTTGGACAGCTCCGCCAGGACCACGCGACGCGTCCCGGATTCCTCTTCGCGGATAAGCAGCGGTTCCTCCAATAGTTCCTGAGGCTCTATGGTTGCGCGTCTTGCCCAGCGATGGCCGGCCGGGACAATAAAGCTGATATTGTCCTCAAAGAAGTGTTGAGTTTCAAAATTGGGATCGGCAATCTCGGAACTAACCACGCCGACATGAGCCTCACCTTGCATCAAATCCAGGGCGGCGCGTTCGGGCTTACAGGTGAGAATGCGCGCCCGGATATTGGGGTAGCGGTTGCAAAAACGGGCCACGATCTGGGGCAGGATGTATTTTCCCGAGGTAGTGCTGCAAGAGATGCGCAGCTCGCCGACAATATCCTCTTCCAGGGAGTTCATCATGTCTTTCAGATTGATGAAATCCTGCATGAGCCGGCGGGCCCAGGGGCGCAGCACGCGGCCGGCCTCGGTCAACTCCAGCCCGGTGTTGCTGCGGGTGAACAAGGCGACCCCCAGTTGCTGTTCGAGGGTCTTGATCTGGTGGCTGACGCTAGGCTGGCTAAGGTGAAGAGTCTTGGCAGCCTCAGAGAAGCTAAGGCAATCGGCGGCGCACAGGAAGGTTTCTATCTTATCGGCGTCCATAGTTAAGGGGCCACGTTAAGTATGACGGATTGCCCCGCGGTCAAATAGTGACAAAAGTCACAATCCAAGACATAAGGGCACAAGCCTGAGGGACGAGAAAACTAGTATAATTTTGGGCAGCAAGGCAACGCTGGGGATTCGTCTAGCGGTAGGACACCTGACTCTGGATCAGGGAGCTCTGGTTCGAATCCAGAATCCCCATCTTGAAATTCGGAAAAAATCGCCGAATTTAGCCGTAAAAAGAGCTTATTCGAAAGGATAGGCTCTTTTATTTGGTGCAACCGGTGCAACCAGGGAAAACTACGATGGAAATTGGATTGAAATCGGCGCAGTAATCTTGTCCATTAGCTCAGCTGCTTGCTCTTGCATCATCGGGATCATGTGGCCGTAGACGTTCAGGGTGATGCTGGGTTGCGCATGACCTAACCGCCGGGAGACAACGATCAGCGGAATGCCATTATTCAGCATCAGGGACGCTGCTGTGTGCCGCAAATCGTGAAAGCGTATCTCAGGTAGGCCAGCACGCTTAATAAGCCGCTTGAACCTAACTAAGATTTTCCCTGGCCGAGTGGGTGTACCCACACTGCTAGGAAAGATTAGGTCTTGCTCTTTCCAATGGTCCCCCAACTGCACGCGTTCTTAATAAACCAAATCCTGATGAGCCTTTAGCAAGGCTAAGGTATCCAGGCCCAGAACGATGGAGCGTATGCCAGCTTTCGATTTCGGCTCTGCAAAGTGAAAGCCCCCGCCCCGCGTTACTTTTAGTTGCCGCTGAACTTGCAGATAACCTTTTGACCAGTCAAGATCGACCCACTTCAAACCGAGCAATTCACCCATGCGCATTCCTGTTGTAACGGCTACTTTCCACAAAGCCAGATAACGATCCTGGGCAGCTTCAGCCGCTATTAGTAACGCCTGGACTTGTCCTTCATCATAAAACTTCATCTCGTTTCTTTTCAACCGTGGCGGTTTGACAAAGGACGCCGGATTGCGATCAATCAAGCCCATTTGCACAGCCTGATTTAGCGACCGATGGACAACGCAGTGAACCATCCTCACTGTCCGCGCACTAGCCCCGTTTTGCAAGTGGGTTGCGTATAGGTGCTGAATGTGCTCCGGCCTCAGTTCAAAAACTTTGCAATTTCCGAGTAACGGCTTGATATAGTCTCGGGTAATCTGCTCGTATTGTTCGAAGGTAGTAAAGCGGATCGTTGGCTTAGCGTTTGCCAGCCAGTCGTGCAGATAATCGCCTAAAGTAAGTTGCATGACCTCATAGGTCAATCCTGCATCGACTTTATTCAGCATCTTGCGTATCCAATCCCTACATTCCCCCTGGCTCAATGCTGAAAAGCTCAAGCGCTTGCCATCTAAAGTTATCTGTGCTCGCCACGAACCGTTATTAAGTTGAAAAACCGAACCTTCTTGATTAGCTCGTTTCAGTTTTCGTTTTGCCATTCCTAATCTCCTTTTTGGTTGGAGATAGGAAAGGCGGTTTTAGCTTTCGCTATTCGATTGGTAAGGTACAGGTCATCCGGAGTCATTCTATACCAACCCGCATCTATTTAGAAGTGTGCTTTTGAATATAGAGCAGTAAGTCTTCAGGCCGGACCCTTACAGACCCTAGAATTTTAACGGAGGGAATTTCGCCAATTTGAATAAGTCGATAGGCTTGTGCGCGGCAGATACTGAGGATCCTTGCCACTTCTGGGGGTTTTAGCAATGGAGGCAGAGACTGAACTTCATAATTCATTCCGGCCTCCCTTAAGCAAACTATCGAACCGACTACCCCGTTTATTCCTGCCGGCTGCCAATAAAGCCGTTACTGTCCCCTCCCCGAATAAATCCACCAATACAGATAGGCTAGGCGATACCTGTTTGAATAACCACTCAGAAATTCGTGACATTTCCTTTGTGCGGGCATCCGTAATGGTTCTATTGGCTCTGGCCTGTTGCCGGATAAACTCTTGCCAATATTCAGTTTCAATGTCGAGGAAATCCCGCAAGTGAGGAATAGCCTTGTCCAACCATTCGTCCGGTTGATGGATGAGCACATCCCTAGCAACCAGGTCAGCCCGATCACTCCTGGTTTCCATTTCAAGCCGTACGGGACCATGCAGGCTATAAACCCGCAAGTACCTTGAAGATTGACGACTACCCATCCGAAAGATGGAATGCCCGATTTGCCCATCTTCCCTAGGCTTATAGCGATACAGCTCATAGTTGAATGTTTCCCGCTTTGCGTATGTTCGGATTAGATGCTCTTTTCCCGCTTGATCTAAATCTTCGGGGGTGAAAGGAACACCATCCCAGGCTAAATCTAGCCGAGTAACTTGAAACTTTTCAGACCGCCCCATAACCAGGATGAACTCTTGAAATACTTTGGGATGCAAAGCTTCACAAGCCGAGCCAGGAAGCTCCAGGTGGAAATGCAGGCTATGCTCATCCTCTGAATTGGCATATCTGGGTGAAACATATAGCTTGGCCTCAGCCAGAGCCTTGTAGAGCTTCTGGTAGAGCCTTACGCCATATCCCTGATCCTGCATCACCCCCAGACTTTTCTCAAACCATACTTCCCACAATTTGAGGGCATAGTCAGCTGCACCCCAGATAGTTACTGCAAACCAATGCACACGAAATTCCATTTGACCTACTCCTTGACCAATTTACGCCCCCGTAACACTACCGGGGGGCTGAAGCCCGATTGAAGAGCAAGGTAATTGCTCGCCCTGCGCTCCGCTCCGGTGCTCGTCACCTGCGCTCCGGTGCGGTGCTCGGGCGCAATCTAACGCCTTCCACCTTGCCCTTGCCGATCACCAGGAGAGGAATAGGTATGTCAAACAGATAAGACAAACTATCTCAGTGGGATGCGACTATTCAGTTGTTTTGGTCAAGGAATTTTTCAGAGGCTGTCCCGCCGGACCACTCAGCTGCCTCTGGGGCATTTCTGTTGCCGCTCGGCGCTGGTTACGCCTCTCGCAAATGGCCGTATCAGGATTTACGCACGCCGGCCGAACCCGTGCCTAGGCAATACATTCCAGTAACCTAGTCCAGTAAGACATTATCATTATTGGCAAAGGGAGTCAATGTATGTCAAGGAGATTAATACTCCATTCGGTCTATTGAATCCACATATTAGCCAATTGAACTTTTTCCTTCCCGTTCGCAGCCTACGGCATCACCCCACGTTGTCAAGGGTAAAGCCAAAAAACGGCCACAAAAACGTGCCCTTGACAACCTGGGGACCCCGCTGCCGTGTACAGGCTGCCGGGAAAGAAAAATCTGGGTAATTTCCTTTGAGGTCCGTTTGACAACACTAGTTGAACCTCAAAGAAACCTGGCTCTGTGCCACACTGGTATTAGCAAATAGCACCTATGCAATTTACCCGGTGCTACAATTGTCAGCAGGGAAAACTTAGGCTGTTTTAGCCGGAAATCGACGGAAAAATGACCAAGGCCAGAAGTTTTATCTATTTTTTGAGCTTTCTTGCCGCCCTTCTAGCTCTGAAATTTTTGGTTATTGATTCGGTATTTAGTACCTTACCTAACGATTCGGAAATTTGGTTTGCAAGTGGTTTGCTATTAATCATTTTAGGCGTTTTCATCACTGAAAAATATTTTACTAAGTCCCTGGATGTAATTGTAAACGCCGTTACAGTATTAATAGTGCTCTGGACCCTCGATAATCAAAATCTTTTCCGCCTTTACCCTGCATTAATTGGCTACATTTCCATTGTTGGCCTGCTGGCAGTAATTTCATTCGTTCTTTCTAACGATAACAAGGATCCAGCAGCAGCTTCTCAAAACATTGCCCGATTCCTAAACAGAATAGCAACATTTTTTGGCAGCTCCAAAATCTTATTTTCCATTGTCTTCATTCTGTCGATTTTTAACTACTTTGTTTTTTCACTTCAAAACAGCAACGATATTAGCAATGAACAAATATCCATCTTGTTTTTGATCATTTTCTGGGGAATGGTTCTACTTGTGGAACCAATCGACAAATTCGCAATTGAGCCAATACTCAAGATGTTTGGAAGGCCTCACCCGGATATCTTTGTCGGCAAGATCGTAAAACGTTTTTCTCCCAACATGCTAATAGTCGAACAATCAATAGACGGTCACACGCCAGCGTTTGGCCAATTAGCCAGGATTAACACCAGATCATCAAGCACTTCAGATGATAGACCGTTAGCTATGTGCTTTGGGCAAATGGAGGCCGATTCGAAGAGATACCTTCAATTATATTTGCTAAGTGGTGACTTTGGGAGTATTCAAGAGCAACTGTACGTGAATCTAATTACGCCCGAAGAACAAGCCGCCTTAGCCGATCATTTAAGGGACTATCAGATTTATAGCAATCGAGATAATTTCATCGGTTTCATTTATGCTAATTCCAATATCGATGTAGTGAAAATAAAGATGATTGAAGGAATTGACAGTAAGAAAGGATTGAAAGAAGGTGATTTGCTTTCAGCGGATTTTTACGAAGGTTCGACAAAATACCAGATTATTAGTGTTGAGACAGAGGTGGAAAGCATAGATGGCTCCAGCAGAAAAGGATACAAATTAATTACAGCCCAGCAAATTGGGCACTGGGAAGGAGCGAAGCAGAGGTTTATTCATTCAAACTGGGTTCCCTCAATAAACACTCCTGTATTTATTGAAACCGAAGAAAAAGAGTGGCCAGAGTTGGCCGGTAATTATTTTAGAGTAGGTGTGGTACCAAGGTCTCTTTACCCTATCTATATCGATTTACATGATGCCCTGGATCATCATATAGCAATTATAGGAAAAACAGGAACGGGAAAGTCGAGAATGGCCGCAAAAATGCTTCAGATATTGGCTCACAACGGAGTGAAAGTAGTTATCCTGGAACTCGACAGAAACAATAAGCAATCCCTAACAAAGTACATTCCACCTGACCTTATTCACGAGCAAAAATCGGATGAATTTGATGTGGCAAAGTCGACGAAAAATATAATAACGGTTTCTTGGCAGGATCAAGACATTTCGAATTCGAGTGGGACTAAATCATTGACAACAGCCGCTGAATCCATAATAAATCGAGTTATCCAATTTCAATCCGCAAATCAATCACAAAAACTCTGCATCGCCATGGAAGAAGCATACGACTTCATCCCCGAAAGCACCTTTGGGAATCAGGGGTATGGACAGCCAGGGGTAAGCAGAGTCTCGCAATTGGTACTTAAGTGTCGAAAACATGGTATCGGTTTTGTTGTGATTACTCAGCGAACTGCACTGGTAACAAAGACAATTTTGTATCAATGCCATACAATAATTGCCTTACAGTCTTTTGATGAAACGTCCAAGACATTCATGAGTAGCTATATTAGTAGTAAATATCTAGATACCATGAGCATTCTCCCTAGATTTCGATCGATTGTCGTTGGAAAAGGTTCCACGTGCGACAAACCAGTGATTGTTGATTTTTATGACAAATCGCTTGCCAACGATGACGGAGTGATGGATTAATAGAAAGGTTACCTATGACAAACGTATTGGGCATTGATATTGGATGCGATAAGTATGGAAATCTAGAAGCTAAGTATGAAAATTTAGCCGGGATGACAGAAAACCACTTAACTGACGCAATTGCTTTTAGTGCCCCCGTATTACTGGCACAACAGTTATCTGTTTTTAAAGTAAAGCAGGGACGCCAAACTGCATTCGAAGCAAGGGATTTAGTGGATAAACGGATTTCGGGTCCGTTACCACTCAGTAGATTTTTTACTGGAATTGATCAACAAGTGCCGCCTTCATTTGATCCAAGTATAAAAGCAAGAGTAACTCTAATATCAGACGGACACGTAATTAGGGTCCTAGTAAAACCGAAAGTAGGTTTACTTTCTAAATTCCCTGAAGAAAGAATGTCGATGTTAGTTGCTAACTATCAGGATGAAGTTCTAAAAATGGATCTAGGGCCGTATACAACCATGGTTCCTGTAGCAATAAAATATGTTTGCCAAGAGTTTTTTGATAATTTTGATACTACTTGGGGTTTCTTGCCTGACCATTACAATAAAGATATGGGTAAAAAGATGTTTAGTTTATCTTTGTATCTTTATGATGTATGGCAAACCAAGATAAACAATCTGTCATAGATTTCTCTAATCAATAATCGTTCGTTTACAATACTGTAGCATAAAAACCAATCCCCCTCCAAGCTGTCTTCCTGTCTCGAATTTTGCGTGTGGCAAATATCGATTGGAGAATGAATGAAAACTGACAAGGAATTAGCTGACTTTTCAAATGAACATTTAGCTTATGAAATTCAAACATTGTGGCACGCAACGTCCATTTTGAATTCACTTGCTAGACAACCAATCGATCACTGGTTTACTACCGCTATAAGAAATGTGTATCTAGATTCCTTTGCCATCCACGCAAGAGTTCTACATGATTTTCTGTTCTCACTCAGACCCATAGATGATGACATCGTAGCCTTACATTATGTTGAGAATTGGGCGTCGATCTGTCCACCAAAGACGCCGTTGCTAAATACCTTACCCACAAAGGCAAATAAGCAAGTAGCGCACCTAACATATAAACGAATTGAGTATGAACAATCCGGAAAAGGTTGGGATTTTACCGGCGTTTTTTTCGAGATTCTTGGTTTGTTGTTAATATTTAGGGCAAACGCTCGACCGAGTTCTCTAGGTCAAAATATAGTTAACCTTCTAGATTTATTGTCGGCAAAACAAATACAACTCTTTAATATAAAACCAATTTTCTCCGGTTCTCGGCAAACTGGGGTAATTATTGAAATGTTAAGACACTCAACTTGAGTGAAAATCCAAATTAGTAAAGGTGCATCTCTTTTTAAGACCGCCTTCCCTATCTAAACTGTTGGTGCAACCTGGTGCAACCCGTGTAGAAATCATGGATAATTTAGACTTTTTAGACGCTCTTACCCCAATATATGGATGCCGGTCTTCATGCAAGACACCATATACAGGGTAGACACAATCACAACCCAGTTCGAATCCAGAATCCCCATTTTAATGAACTGCCCCCCACCGGGCAGTTTTTAATGCTGGGGATTCGTTGCGAGAAAACCACTCGCGTTGGCGGTAGGACACCTGACTCTGGATCAGGGAGCTCTGGCTCGTTCGGTTCAGAACCACCGAATCCAGAATCCCCATTGAGAAGCTGTCAGCTATAAGCTGGCAGCTTTTTGCACTTGTTCACCACTGTTCGGAAAATCACCGAGCCGCCAGTAAAACTGGCTCAGTGCTTCGCTGTTCGTATTAGGAAATATGGTTCTACACGCGCGCTGGATCAGTCCCTGCCGCCCTAGCCTCTTAAATCGAACCTCCAGTACTCTGATTTGTGGCCTACGTATTTAGCTCCGACGCCCAAAAAACCCAAAGGGAACCAGAGCTCGTAGTTGTAATTCCACTCTGCAACGTCCTTCTTGAGCCAAATGGGCCTCGTGTAAGTAGTAACGCCAATGAATGTCTTGTCATTCCCGCCTTTTTTGAAATCATTGACTCGAATCTGTTGCCAGTGCTCATACCTGCGCTCATCTGCTCTTCCCACAGAGTATCCGCGAGCCCCAGGCATCACGATCTGTAATCGTAAATCCGTAGGAGTGTTATTGATCAGCACGGGCCGCCAAACATAATATCTACACTGAAGCATTCCTTCGCATGCTATGTACTTGTCTGAAGCGTTCATCACGCCGAACTGAAGCTTGAATCTCACTTGGACTTTGCCCCTGCCGTCCTCCTTCAGGGTCTCTTGCCACATTCCCGACCAGCCGATTTTGGCTACCTTTTCAGACATTTGACCTCCACCGCGAAATAATTGTAATCTTAAAACAGCCCTTATAAAGCCGAACCGCCATGCTCTCCCAATTTTCAGAAGTAATTAGCTCTGTCTTTAACCCGCCAAAATGCCTTCCTATCTTGTTGCCTGCTGCAAATCTGATGCAGTTGGAATAGAAACTATGGAAATCTTGTACTAATTGGACTCAAATCTCTCTGAATTTTACGGGCATATCTTACAAGAAATAACGCCATAGACGCAATTACTTCCCCCGAGCAAATCCGAAGTCAAGTGCTCTGTCCATTATTGTGGAACCGCCTTCCCTATCAAAGTTTTGGTGCAACGTGGTGCAACCAGGATAGAAATTATGGGTTGTTGGTTTGTAGACTTTCTTACCCAATATATGGATACGCACACTCATATACAGGGTGGACACTTTCACAACCCGGTTCGAATCCAGAATCCCTATTTCAAAATTCGGAAAAATCTCCGAATTTAGCCGTAAAAAGAGCTTGTTCGAAAGGATAGGCACTTTTATTTGGTGCAACCTGGTATGGATAAGACAGCTATGGCGTGGGTAACAATGGTTATGTTACAGCCCTGTTAGAATCAGCGGATGACAACTTTCAATTGGTTAATTCTTTTCCTGGAAGGTACCTGATGTCAAAGCCCGTAACGGTCGAGCTTCTGAAGGAGTTCCTCGACGCGTTCAACCGCCATGATCTGGATGCGATCATGAGCTTCTTTGCCGACGACTGCGTGTTTCACATGCCGAGAGGCGCTCGGCCAAGGGGAGACACGTACAAAGGAAAAGACGCGGTGCGCGCCGGGCTCGCAAAACGGTTCGAGGGGATTCCCAACGTGCATTACGGAGACGACACACACTGGGCGTGTGGCGACTTCGGGGTCTCTGAATGGACACTCACAGGTACATCGACGTCGGGAGAGGAGATCGAAGTGCGCGGCGTGGACCTGCTCGAATTCTCCGAGGGCAAAATCACCCGGAAGGACTCCTTCTGGAAAATTCTCTAGACGCTGCCAGACCCAGTCCGATGGCGGAAGCGAATACGCTGGGGAAAGCGACGACGACTAATTCTTGCGCCTTCGAATCCATGCGGAGCGTGGGAACCAGGAACAAAAAGCAGTTTCAATTTTTCGATTTTCAGTTTTCAATATGCAAACTGATCATCTTGGCAGGCACGTCGCTGACCATGGGTGCTGCGGGCGACATTAATGGCTCCTGAATCCCGTTCTTAATCCGCCTCCAATCCAAAGACATAATGCCTGCTACACCCCATCGTTCGCGTGGTGCCGGCAGAAAGCAAACTGCCGAGCTCAGTACTACGGAGGTACTTCGATGTTGAAAATCAGCA
>Ga0209323_10003329_pt1 | contig 10702 bp, 9 predicted proteins | sample Rifsed19ft2_FD_184014 | JGI IMG/M metagenome (GOLD analysis project Ga0209323, IMG submission 184014) | Soil microbial communities from Rifle, Colorado, USA - sediment 19ft 2 (version 2) | ecosystem: Environmental > Terrestrial > Deep subsurface > Rock core/Sediment | place: Rifle, Colorado...
GCGGTTGCTTCGGGCGCGGCCCCGGCCGCATCGTGGATCAGCGCCGCCGCCCGCAGCACCTCCAGGTCGGCGCCCAACTCCCGACCCAGCCGTTCGGCCAGCTCCAGCACCCGCAGCACATGGTCGAACCCATGCACGGGATCGTGGGGGTCGTACCAGGCTCGGGCCTGTTCCAGGCTGGGCACTCTCGGTCTCTACTCCCCGGAGAGAACCAGCGGCGTTCCGAAGGCGGGGTGGGGCATCACGTGGATGCGCATCCCATACACCTCAGCCCTGCAACTCTTCCGCCATGTTTTGGCCGCCCGCCAACTGGATCTGCACCGATTGAAAGGTGTCGCCGCCGGTGGTCCGGAGCGGTCGGATCGGTTCCGTCCACATCATAGTACACCGTGGGTCGGGCGGCTCCCTGGATAGCCGCGGCGTTGAGCTCACCGTAGGTACTTCCGATGCTGGCCACCTGCTGCGCCTCGGCCGGGTAGTCCGAGAGCTCATCCCGGCCGACGACCTGCGCCCCGGCCCCCGCGGTGAAGAGAATCTCGGTGTTGGAGGGAGCCAGCGAGACCACCCAGGCTGGCCAGGCCAGCCGAAGTTTGTGTTTAGCGGGGGTCATTCCAAAAATGAAAACGGCCTTCCCTCAACGCGGTTCGGGGAAGGCCCCAGGGGTGAGAGCCATGCGCTACCTCCTTTCCGCGAAGGGGTTCTGTGTTTCGGGCGGGGGTGGGCATCCTGGCTCGAAGAGGCGCGGTGCGCCTCTTCCTACAGTTGCGGGACAGCGCCGGACTTCCACTCCCCGCTGCGCAGCCGTCAACGGCTTTGCAGGGAGCAGTCACCGGCTTCCCCTTGATGGCCCTCGCATGCGGGCGAGAGGCCACCCCAGCCATGTGTGATTGTGGCTTGAGTTTGGTCGGACCTGGCTATTGGGTCAACCTTCGCTGACCCATCTTCGTCGAGGATCTGCCTCAATGCTCAAGAAGGGCCATGCCCGCCACATCACTTCTCGCCACGTTTCTTGGCAAGGAGCTGCGAAGAGAATTTGTAGAAAACGCGGCTGGTGAGGTAGACAACCGCGAAGTTCATGCTCGCGATCAGAAGACCAAGGAGAGACAACGTAAGTTCGCGGCGAGTTGTCAGGACATCTGCAAGTCCCAGGTAGAAAGCAACTAGGATCGCGAGACTGGTTCCCGCGGAGACGGTCAGTGCGAAGCTACCAGGGTCTAGTACACCCCGACGGCGAAGGATGAACAAGCGAAAGGGTATCAGACCGAGAATCGCAAGGGTCAAGAGCCCCGCAAAGACCTGCCACATAGGAGATGCCTCCTGCTAAGGACGCAGACCCCAGTTGAGGGGCCTCAGATCCAGTCTGACCTCCTCCTGGGGGGAGCGAATGCCACGCGATACACATAGACGCTGAAGGCGACTTCGAAGTTTACCAAGAACGCTGCGATGGCGGCTACGATGAGACCGAGGAATGCCGTGGCCGCAGTGGCAGCCGTCAAGGCCAAGATGGCTTCTGCAGCTACATACAGCCCCTCCATGAGAAGCCCAAACAGAATCAGGAACACTATGGCCAGGATTATGAGAAGCGCTATTGGCGGGCGGCTCTTCAAACGTCGAACCAGGAAAGAGAATCCAGAGAGAGCTGCGGCCGCCGCGGCCAAGGCGCCGGCAGCCCAAGCCAAGGCAGCTCGAAATCCAGCAAGGTCGGCTTCTCTCGCCACCACTCCAAAGGTCTCTTCAGGTGCCAATTGCGGAGGAATCTCGCCGAGAACCCCCTCTGTCGGTGTGAAGCCCGAAAACGGCTGTGGTGACGCCGTGGCGAAAATGAGCGGCTCGATGTCGGGCTGGAAGTCACAGCCCGCCATGAGGAGAACTGCCAGGACCAAGACCATCGCATTAAGTACTCTTGATTGAAGGGCCATTATCCCCAGACGACAGAGATCAGAATGCACTATCAATCGAGAATAGAGTGGCGAAAGCCAGGACTGCCCCAACCAAGAAATCCAAGCCAGCTGGAAGGTTCTCTTTCAGGCCCCGCCCTCGCTTGAGTCGTGAGCAGATCAATCTACACGATAACATCAGATAGGTTCTGAGGGTCCATCAGTCCTCGTCCCTCATCAGCGGCCTCCATCGTGTCGCCATGAAACTCCATACATAGGTCTGGGGTTCACTACTGCCAGACGGCAACGGCTCCAGAGACAGGTGGAACTGACGGCCAGCGTGGCTACCCTCATGTCTGTGAGATATGAGCCCGCAATGCCGATGACGTGTCCTCCGCCACCTTTCTGGCCTCGGCTGTGAGAGTCGAAAGCCTGGCGGGCGCGAAGTCCCGGTCGGCGGGTTCAGGTGGTATGGCGTAGTGTGCGAGTTGCCCTACCTCAATGTTCTCGAAGGACCATGCCAGTATGTCGAACGGCGGAACCCCAAGCAAGTGCTCAGCCTCAAAGGACTTCAGGCCGTGATGACGCAACTCCCAGACAATGCTGCGCGCCACCTGCTGCAAATGAAGGTCAAGCACGTGGTAGTCCCGATCCACTTCTTGGCGATTCCCGGCCCCGGCCGCCTGTCGGAGGCTCAAGTCCTTGTCAAGGAGGTATTCAATCACGGCCATGAACCTCGCCCACAGCTGAGGATGGAGCCACGTGCTGGCCATCAGCTGCCTCAGTTGCCTGAACTCAAGTCGCTCGCTAGTCCATCCGTGCGGGGGTGAGCTTCCGAGCCCTGGATTCCAGACACGAAGGCCCCGCAAGTTCTCCGCGGTCTCCACGAGCGCGCTCCGAAATGCCAGCTCCTTTGCCCGCTTCTCTGTGCTTTCGCGGCTCTTCTTGGCTTCGCTCGCCAGCCAAAACGTGGCGAGGGCCATCAATCCTGTGAATACCACCGCCAGCAACGACAGGGGCTCGGTCATTCTGCCCCCTCCCGGCCGGTCCCGATACACTCCACTGCCTACCTGTGATCCCCCCTATCCAGGTGGGCCTTGACCAGGCTGCTAAACAGGTTCCCATGGTGGGGGATTTTCATGTGGACGAGTTCATGGACGATCGCCTCCCGGCGGAATTCGGCGGGTTGGCGCAGGAGATCCGTGTCGAAGGTAAGCCGCCCCTGGCTGGAGCAGCTCGCCCACTTTCGCCTCATCGGCCGGATGTGGACCTCCCTCACATCGACCCCGATCCTGATGGCCCAGGCCCGAACCTCTGAAAGGAAAAGCTCGCGAGGCACGGCGGCCTCCAGAGACTCCGGGAAGACGGCGGGACTTGTCTTCTCAAGGTCGGTCATCGGCCAGCACCGGCGATCATCTTCAGGACCTGCTCCACTAACGGTGCGTTACCCTCGGTCCGGCCGGAACGGATAAGAGCCGCGTACAGCGCTCTGCGCACCTCCCGCGCCTGCGCTTCGTTGATCTTCCAGTGTGGGCGACTCGCAAAGCTTTCAGCCATCTCCGCGGCGATCGTCTCCGCTCGGGGAACCTCCTGGCGATTCAAGAGCCAATAAACGGCGAAGGCTTCGCCCGGCAGCCCCTGTTTCTTCCTCGCCTTTTCGGCCTGTTGGAACTCCTGCACCAATTCCTCCAATTGCTGCAGAGCCTCCTGGGTTGTGATCTGACGCTCCTGGAATAGGAGCGCGATCGCCTCAGCTCGCTCACCGATCGGGATCAGGTAGGGCGCCCGCCCCACCATGCCGGCCACGGTCTTTCGCAGTGACTTGAGAAGGTTAAAGACCTTGTTCGTATCTGGGAGGTCGCTGGTACGCAGGACCTCCAGCGTGTCTTCTCTGATTTCATAGACCTCACTCGGCTCGCGGATAGGGCCACCGTGAGAGTGCTGCTGAACAAGCGCGGCAGTCTTCCGTGAGAACTCCCGATCAATGCTCAGGCCAGGCTCATAGGCTGCTCTGAGGACTTGGTAGAGGCGTGATAGGGTCTCGTAGTCGACGATGTACTCCCGGAGGAACGCATCCGGGGAAAGGATCTCGTACAGATCTTCCAGAGCAGAGTAGAAACCATAGTAGGTCTGGCGTACTTCCTTATCACGGAAGTGCTCGAGTGCGTTCTCAATGGCCTTGTCTGGGGACTGCCCGGTGACAAGCGGGAGGTAAGCCTCACGGGCACGCGACATGTCCTCAGCAAACTTGGTCTTGAGCAGCTCCAGATCCTCGATGACGCCGGTAACGTCCTGGCTGTCGAAGGCCAACGCCCTTTCGAGCTTGTCGAAGATCCCAACGAAGTCGAGCACGTAGCCAGAGGGCTTGCGTCGGCCGTTTTCGTCCTCGTAAGGCCGGTTGACACGTGCGATAGCCTGGAGCAAGACATGATCGCGCATCGGCTTGTCTAAGTACATGCAGTACAGAACCGGAGCGTCATAGCCCGTCAGAAGCTTCTCGGTGACGATCAAGATCTTACGAGTCGTCTCCGCGCGGACGAACTCCTTGCGGATGCGTTTCTCCTCCTCATCGCTATGGTGGAAGCGGGCCAGCCCAGGCTGGTCGTTGTGCGCCGGGCTGTAGATGACCTCGGAATACTCCTTCGGAAGAAACGTATCAAGAGCGTCTTTGTACAGGGCGCAGGCCTCCCGGTCAACGCCGACCACGAATGCCTTGTAGCCCATCGGCTCCACGACTTCACGGAAGTGGTTGGCAACGAACTCGGCGACGCGCCTCATCCGCTCCGGATTCTTGAGCATGTTGCGCAGGCTGACGGCCTTTTCTAGCACGCGGTTGAGCTCGTCGACGTCGCTGATGCCCTCCGCTTCCGCCAAGGCGAAGAACTCTTCTTCGAGCGTCTGCCGGTCAACCAGAAGGTCGTTCGGCGCGAGGGAGTAGTGGAGCGGAACAGTCGTCCCGTCTTCGATGCTCTCGCGGATCCCGTACTTGTCCAGGTAGCCCTTTGGATCCTCGGCTCCAAATGTCTTGAAGGTACCTCGACCGTAGGCAGTTCTGTCGATCGGGGTTCCAGTGAAGCCAATGAAAGTCGCGTTGGGCAAGGCTGCCATGAGAAACGTGCCTAGCTCACTGCCGGTTGTCCGGTGGGCTTCGTCCACCAGGACAAAGACATTGTCACGGACGATCAGGGCGGCTGGGATGTCTTCGAATTTGTGAATCATCGTAACGATCAGCCCGCGGTGATCCCGCCTGAGAAGCTCCAGTAGATGGGCTTTGGACCTGGCAACCTCGAGGCGTTCGATCCCCAGTGATCCGATGTTCTGGAAGAGCTGGGCCTCGAGTTCGTTGCGGTCGACCAGCAGAAGTACGGTGGGGTTCTCGAAGGCCGGAAGCTCTAGCAACTTCTGAGCGACGGTGATCATCGTGTAGGTCTTACCCGAACCTTGGGTATGCCAGATTAGCCCACGGCGGCGCTTGGGGTCTTGGGCCCTTGCTAAGACGCGCTCGACCGCCCGCATCTGGTGCGGGCGAAGTATGACCTTGGTGAGGACATCATCCTTGCGTGTGAAGAGGATGTAGTCACTGATGACCCGGAGCAGCCGGCGGGGTTGGACGAACAACTTCACGAGTGTCTCATAGTCACCGGCGGCCTCGTCCTTCCAGTCGAGGAGCGCCTTGCGAGACAGGTTCCATGTCGGGCCGTAGACGAACTTGAGCAGGTGGGTCAGGGCGTGAATCTGCACCTGCGCCATCAGCTCCGGCGCCTCGCGATGGTAGCGCCGTAGCTGGTCTAGGGCGTCGGCGATCCCTTCAAGTTTCGTCGCCGACTTAGTTTCGACGATTAGGATCGGCAGGCCATTGATGAAGAAGGCCACGTCAGCCCTGATCCGGTCACGGCCGTTTGTAAAGACTAGCTCATCACTAACGTGGAAGGTGTTGTTCTCGGGGTTGCGGGGGTCGACTAGGCGGATGTTGCGCTCGCGCTTCTCCTCCGGGAGGTAGACCGTGCGTAAACCTTTGAGGTGTTCCCAGATATCCAGATTGCCCTCAATGGTGGGACGCACGAGGGACAGCCGGCGGAGGATGTCCAGCGCGCGGTTGAGGTCGATGACCTCGGGGTTCAGCCGCTGGAGTTGGTTGGCAACGATCTCGTTGAGGGCTAGGCCATTCTCGCCGCGCCGAAGGCGCTGGGCCTCGTCGGGAGGCAGGTAGGTCCAACCTGCATCGACCGCGTAGGCGACCATCTGGTTCTGAACGGAGAAGCGTTCCCCAGCTATCATCACGTCGATCAATCCGGAGAGCCCAGACCCCGCTTGACGAGACCTTCCCTGGGAGCTATCATTAGGTTAATCCAGGTTACTGGAGCTGGATCGCCCGTATGGGCGAGCGTGAGGGAGCCCCCACAAGGGGCTCTCTTATTTAGGGAACAGAACTTTCCCATATCCTGCTACCCTTCCGTCATAAAGGTGGCGGTTGAACTTGGGCTCAATCACTGGCATCAGTCGGGCGTCGAAAGGCGCCACCGCCTCAGCCAGATGACCCTCGTCTCGCAGGATAGACTGCCGGACTGGGCGGGCGAGCAAGTCAGCGAGCTGCAGTCCGGCGATGTTGGCGCTCTTCTTCTTCACCTTGAGTTCCTTGCTTGTCAATGCCTGCTGGAAGCTCTCTGCTCGAACCACCCATGCGCCGCGGTGGTAAACCCAGGCGTACGAATCCTTGAGTAACGTGTCCTCGCGACCTCCCCGACTCTCTGCCAGAACATCCCCCACCCGGTTGATGTGGTTCAGGAACCCGGCGTACCGCTGCAACAAGAACCCCAAGGCTAGATGGTAAGGATGTGCCGCGGCATCACCGTGTTTCTCTCGCAAGACCAGCTTGTCGATCACAATTCCCACGACCCGGTACCGGGCGTCCTCAAGCAACCGTAGCAGGGCATCATCAAATGCCCGTGCCAAGGCTGTATCTTGAAGGCGAGTGAATGAACCACGCCGATTGACGATGTCCTCACGGTGAAGGATGGGAGGCTCATCGGGGTGGTGCGGCAAGTGGTTACTCTTGAACTCTTCCAACTCGGCGTGGAACTCCGTGTAATCAGGGTTGTGAAACCAACAGCCGAGCAGGCAGAGATACCGGTGGCTCGGAGCCTCGAGGTCACGAAACACGTGGTCCCCCGACTCGTCGATGTAGAGCCGGTATCGATGCTCGTGACCGATGGGACGGCCGGAGTGCTGCAACACCCCAATTATCCCCTAGGGTCGGCGGAGGCGGACAGGCAGGGCTTGATCTTCGCATCCTTCAGTAGGCACAACGCAGTGCTATGCGCTCTCTCCGTCAACCCGAATCCGCCCGGTCATCAAGTCTCGCAAGAGCGATTTGAACAGAAAGCCCAGGCACTCGCGGCGGTATCTTTCTCTGTCTATCTTCCGATCTACTGTGCGCAAACAATCTGCAATGTCAGACTGGACATCGGCGGGCGGCAGGCAGATCAACAACCCCCTCAACTTCGACGCACTGATATTCGATTGGCCCACGCCCCTTGTGGCGAGCATGCGCAGCCGAGACTGGGTTTTGTCCCAATTCAAATAGGCGTTCAGAAAGCGCGGATTCGCCCGGTTAGCATTGCACTTCACGCGGATTAGGTAAGAGGCAAAGACGAAGTGTTCTGGCAAGTCGAAGAGTGAGGTCTTGCCCACGAGATCTTGACTGTTGGTTCGATTGAACAGCAAGTCGCCTGGCTCGAGCTTGAAGCGCTGCGCCGACCGAGCGTCCAGATCCACATATTTCAAGTTGCTGATGTCGATTCGCCCATTAGTCAGGTTGTTCATCCGGAGGATGGGATATGTGCCTTCGGGCTCCGCCCTGGTGTTGGCACCATACTGCATCAAGGCGACAACCTCGCTCACGGCCAGAGTCTCCCAATCTTTCGGGATCAACCCAACGTCAGTCTCTTTGAGCGCCGTATCGTCCGCGCTGTCGTTAGCAACAGGTCCAAATGTGAACAGGTGCCGCATGAGCGACTTCTTCAGCACCTCCATCGCCTCGATTACGGCCTCGGTGGTCTCGATCGCTTGGCGTACGGCTGTGAGCACGCTGGCGATGGCGCGCTGCTCCGAGAGGGGAGGAAGGGGAATTGGATGGGCCTCCAAATAGGGGCGTTGGAGACTTGGAAGCGTCGTCCTTGCGTGCTCGCCGGACAAAGGCATACCTGCTAGACAGTAGAAGACATACAGGGGATCGGCATCCTTAGCCTTCCAAACCAGGTAGAACGTCGTATCCGATGGATAGCAGGGTCCTTCAAAATACTGTGCGGCCCCGGCAGTTCCCTTCCTGCCTACAACTATGGTGGGCCCATCCACCGATGCTTGATCAGTCCAGGCGAAGACGCCGCCTGAGCCAACAACCGGAACGGGGCCCTTGGACTTGGGGTTTGCCTTGCCATACTTGACTTCGGCGAGTTCGCCTATCTTCGCAACGCGCCAGGTGTCGGGGAGAGGCCCGATGTCAGCGCCAGGGGACTTTCTCTCGAGATCAACTGCCCTGGCCACCGCGCCTCCACCCCTCTATACCCAGACGACTTAGCTCCTTCTCCAACTGGTGATCTGCCGCCACGCGCTCCTCTTCCGCCGTCGCCAGGAGAACAAGTGCCTCCTCGAGAGGCAGAACTTCCTCTTGACCGTCAGGCGTTACGTACCGGGAAGGGCTGAGGTTGTAGTCATTGGTTATAGCGTCAGCGGTCTTTATGATGGTCGCGAACTGGTCCTTGGGTTGCCAGCCTCGCACCACGTCGCTGATCTCCTCGATGTTCTGGTCATTCAAGTAGTTCTTGGGTTTGCCCTTGGCGAAGCGTCTACTGGCGTTGACTAGGAGGGTCTCTCCTGCATGCGGGCGCGGGCCGCGGCGGAAGACGAGGATGATGCCAGCGGCTGTGGTGTTGTAGAACAAGTTCTCCGGGAGGAGGATGACGGCCTCAATGCAGTCTTCGTCGATGAATTGCTTGCGGATATCTCTTTCCTTGTTGTGGCTGGACGCACCGCTGCCTCGTGATACCGCCCCTGTATCGAGTACGACCGCACCCAGCCCGCCCTCCCGGAGCGAGGCGTACAAGTGCTGGATCCACCCCCAGTCGGCACTTGCACCTGGAGGCACGCCGAGGCCAAAGCGTCCGTAGGCATCCTGCTCAAACGTCGCAGGCGGGAACTTCTGGTTCCACATGGGATTGGCCGTCACCTTGTCGAATTGCCCCAAGCCACCTGCCTCGTCGAGGAACGCCGGGCGCGCCATGGTGTCGCCGAGCGCGACCTCAGCCTCCATCTCGTGGATGAAGGCGTTCATCTTGGCCATAGCGTAGGTAGTGTGGTTTAGCTCCTGGCCGAAAAGTCCCAGGGGGGCGATCTCATGCGGCAGGCGGCGGTGGGCATTGACCTGGACGCCATGTGTCTCGATTAGCCGGAGGTGAGACTTGATCAGCAACCCGCCCGAGCCGCAGGCCGGGTCGTAGATCGTCTCGCGTGGCTGCGGGTCGAGGATGCGAGCCATTAGGACCGCTACCTCGCGTGGCGTGTAGAACTCGCCAGCGCTCTGCCCTTGGCCCTCGGCGAACTTGCGAAGCAAATACTCGTATGCCCGGCCGAGGATGTCGGGTTCGACATCGTTAATGCCGAGCCGGTATTTGCTCAACACCTGCACAAGCGCCGCCAGGCGGTCATCATTGATGTCGCGTTGTCCGCCGCGAGTGACATTGAAGTCCACGTAGTCGATCACGCCCTGGAGCTTCGGGTTCTCGCGTGACACGGCGCGAACAGCATCTGTCAGGTGCTCGCCCAACCCAACGGTGACATTTCTTAGGGAATTCCAGCGCGCCATCACGGGAACGAAGAAGCGGACCAGTTTGTGATCGGCTTCGACGGCTTTCTCCGCAGTCTCGGCGTTCCCGAACTCCTCCCCGAGCCCGGCTACTTCGTCGTCGAAGACGTCACTCAGACGTTTGAGGAAGACGAGCGGGAGGATGTAGTCCTTGAACTTAGGCGCGTCGATCTCGCCCCGAATCTGGCACGCAGCATCCCAGAGCCAGGTTTCGAGGGCGGAAACATCGAGCGGCACATTCTTGTTGGCCATGGGACGGACCCCCTCTTTCCACTCTGGGTTGCGACAATTGCGGAAGGGTACGGACCTGCGAGTAGTTTACAGGCATGTGGCGCCAAGGCCAAGATGGGACCGAAACGACGGAGCGGGTCAATGGCCCGGGTTGCAGCTGGGCGCCAGATGGCTAGACTTCCGGTCTAGATGTCAACGGGGGAGGCGAATCCTGGCTCCTTTAGAGGCGACTGCGTTGCTTGAAGAGGGTATGCGTCCCGCAGCCGCTGGAAGGAGCGAAATACCACCTCCCAATTCAGGAGTGGGCCACGGCGCTGCGTTTCCCACTCAATTGGCTATTCTGAGGCATATGATCTCTTGAAAAGTCGCTGCCAAGTTCTGACAAGACTGTGATAGAATTCACCGATTGGAAACAGAGTACTGTTCATGGCCTTCGGGCCATCGACGTAACCAAGCCAGACGAGCTTGGAATCTAAACAAGGCGAGCTACCCGCCCCGGACGGCCGAGCTGCCGACGGGGTTTTTGCTGTATCCCGCCTTGAAAGGAAACATGAGGTTTCGCAAGACATGACAGTCAAGACACTACGGTTTGTCCCCCTGGGTGGATTGGGGGAGGTCGGGAAGAACATGATGTCGCTGGAGTATGGCGACAACGTGCTGGTGGTCGACACCGGCATCATGTTCCCCGAGAACGACATGTTGGGGATCGATTACATCATCCCCGACTTTGGTT
>Ga0209323_10003333_pt1 | contig 10694 bp, 8 predicted proteins | sample Rifsed19ft2_FD_184014 | JGI IMG/M metagenome (GOLD analysis project Ga0209323, IMG submission 184014) | Soil microbial communities from Rifle, Colorado, USA - sediment 19ft 2 (version 2) | ecosystem: Environmental > Terrestrial > Deep subsurface > Rock core/Sediment | place: Rifle, Colorado...
CCGACAATCCACAGTTTGGCCTCTGGTATTTTCTTTTTTACAAGCAAATATGCCCGCATCGCATCCAGTGGTTTTTTAGATGATTTCAACCTTCCAACAAATATTAAGGTAGGATCTTTTTCTTTTTCCGGAGCAGTTTCTAATGGCTTAAAACTAATACCTTCCGGAAAGATAAAAACATTTTTAAAACCCAATAACTCCAGGTCAATCTTGGTAGAATTTGAAACGGTAAGAACTGGAAGGTTTCTATACTGTTTCAGCCACCAATTTTCCAGCAAATAATATCCCAAGTAATTAATGGGAAATCTTGTTTCGCTAAACCAGAATTCCCTTGCCAATTGATGGATAAGCACAAAAATCTTTTCTCCATTTTTGGCAAATTTCGGTGTAAAAAAGGGAACCGTATTTATTTCATCAATAATAACATCGTATTTTCCTTTAAAATATTTATTATAATATTTTCTCGCTTCCCAATAGACCGTATATCTATTACCCCCCCGGTAAATTTTTATACCATCAACAGTTTCTTCCTCTTTACAACCTTCAAATTTAGAAGTGAAAAGCGTAACGGCATTTCCTTCCTGTACAAACCTTTTCGCTATTTCGTGGGTTACTACCTCCGCTCCTCCAAATGAGGGATTTAAAATATCCATCCAATTAAAAATAAGAATTTTCATTGTCCTACTTCTATTTTGTTATTACGTAACATTTGGTCTAAGTAAGCCATATTTAAACCTCCTAATAAACTTTTTTCATCCACAGATTGCGCAGATTACCGCAGAGACTTTTTATTTGTTTCGAGATAGACTCTTGATTGCTTCAAGATTAAAAACCTTTTTAATCTTTAATCAGGCAATCGCTAGGTAATCATGAAGCTTAGTATTAGCTTCGGAATTTCCTTTTTTATCAGTATAATTGAAAGGTACTCGTAAAGCTCAATATTAGCTTCGAGATTTCTTCAAGATTAAAAAATGGGACACAGATTTACGCAGATTAACACTAAGTGTTTCCTGTTAACTTCAAGGTTATATACGGTAATAAAAATGCAATAATCAGCTTGTCATGCATCTCCATATCAACTTTGATTTTATCGACAATATTAAGGATATCGGAATCCAGTGATACTGTATAAAATTTCTCGTTAGCTTCTATCCTTTCAAGGGTTTCTTCAAATAAGAGAGCTCAAGGTTTTTTCGTTTTCCTTGACCCATAAATATGTATCGTTCAATACACACTCAGCATTTCTTTTGGGCTTCCAATTTATGGTATTATACATCTTCTGATTGTTTGTTATGTAAATTATTATATCCGCAGGCCTAGTATTTGGATCTGATTCAATTACAATCTTGTTTCCCGTAATACCTTCACAGAGCTGTGTAGTTTCAGATAATGACAAAGTAATTTCACTCCCACCTACATTATAAACTTCTCCATTTATTCTATTCATACTTTCAAGTTGTAATTCTATCAGTTCAAAAAGATCCTCGATATGAAGGATGTCTCTTACCTGCTTGCCTGTACCTCCAAAGCCTATGTATTTCAAGGGTTTATTAAAATAATGAGCTAACATCCAAAAAGTAAAAATCCCCTGATCTACTTTACCAAACTGCCATGGACCCGCTATTACACCACAACGATTAATCACACCCCTTATTCCATACATCTTTATATATTCCTGCATTATAATCTCTGAACAAAGCTTTGTTGCTCCATACATAGACTTTGTACCATTCAAGGTAAAATTAGTATCTATTCCATTTTTTGACCAACCAGAAATCTCTTTATCTTGTTCATCACTCCACTCAAATCTTGTTTCTGTTTCTATAGTTTTAATACTATTGATAACATCAAAGGGATAGACCCTACTTGTGGAAAGGAATACTACATCCGCTTTGTTCTTTCTTGCTAATTCAAGACAGTTTATTGTGCCAACCAGATTTGTATTAACAATATAAGCAGGACTTTCACCATAACCGGTAAGGACTGATGGCTCGGCAGAACACTCAATTAACAGGTCTATTTTATTATTAAATTCAAGATCTTCAGGGTTTCTGATATCTCCATGAGTAAACTCAATTCCATTTTCTTTAAGACGTCTTATATTGAGTTCAGAACCGCGCCTTTTAAGGTTATCAAGGGCAATAACTTTTAAAGAAGGGTATTTTTGTTTAAAGGATACGGCTAAATTGCTGCCCACAAAACCTGCACCACCGGTAATCAACATCGTTTCATATTGCATTTTATATCCACAGATTTCGCAGATTAAAAAGATATTTATCCACAGATTACACAGATTTGCACAGATTAAAAAAAATTGGAAGTTCGATAATATTTAAAATTTGCGATAATCTGTGGATTATACTACTGTCTTTTGCACATCATAAATTTCTTGCAGAATAGTTTTTATATCGTACTGAAAATTCCACTCAGGATAATGTTTTTTAAATTTGGAGACGTTACTTATCCACCATATATGATCACCTGCCCTGTTTTTTTCAATATATTCGTAATCTATTTTTTTACCAGATATCTCTTCGCATAAACCGATTGCCTCTAACATGGAACAATTACTGAAACGACTACCTCCCATGTTATACACTTCACCGCATCGGGGGTTTTGATAGAAATGATAGAAGGCATTTACAAGATCGTAGGAATGTATATTATCTCTAACCTGTTTTCCCTTGTAACCGTAAATAAAATATTTTTTACCTGAAATGCAGCACCTCACGAGATATGATAAAAACCCATGCAACTTGGTTCCTGAATGAGCAGGTCCACTTAAACACCCCCCTCTGAAGGCAACTGTCTTTAAATTAAAATATCTTCCGTATTCCTGAACAAGGACATCCGCTGCAACTTTTGATACACCAAAGAGGCTATGCATGGATTGATCGATGGACATGGTCTCGTCAATACCCTCGTACCATTTATGATTGTTATCAAGTTCGTATCTATTATCTAATTCTATTAATGGCAATGAATTTGGTAAATCTCCATATACCTTGTTGGTTGAAGTAAAAACAAAAACCGCTTCTGGACAGTATTGTCTGAAATTTTCCAACAATATTAGTGGTACCGTTGGCATTAACGGTAAAGTCCATAATAGGGTCTGAGGCAGCCCAGTCGTGTGAAGGCTGCGCGGCAGCATGAACAATTAAACCAATATTCTTCCCATATTTTTTAAATATTCTATTTACTGCTTCATTATCTCTTATATCTATATTATCATGAGTATAGTTAGTAAACTCATGCTCTAATTGTTTTCTATTCCATTCGGTACATGCATCTTCTCCAAAAAAAACTTTCTGAAGTTATTATCTATGCCAACTACATTGAATTTCTTTTTGCAAAAGAATCTTACCGCTTCAGAGCCGATAAGTCCTGCCGAACCTGTTACAATAGCTACTGACAATTATTATCTCCTTAATTCAATCCACAGATTACCGCAGATTTTACATAGTATTGCTTTTAAATCCTTTTTCTTTTTAATCTGTTCATCTGTAATCTGTGGATTAATATGCCCGCGGATTACTTGGGTTTATTGTAAACAAATCTTTTATATTCCAGCGACTTAGAGCCGAAGTTGATTAAAAGACCAATGTTAAGTCCCGTGGCTTTAAGGTAATTAATAAGTTGTGATTCCTCTGTACCGGATAATTGGTCCAGTGCCTTTATTTCTACACTTATTTCATTAAAACATATGAAGTCTGGCTGATATTTTTTCTTCAGCGGTGTTCCTTTATAAAGTATCGCAACTACCGGCTGGGATACATACGGAATTTCCTGTTTTCTGAATTCCAGGTTTAGCACCTCATTATAAACTGCTTCCAAGAAACCACAGCCCATTTCCTTATGCACTTCCATGGCTGCACCGATTATTTTGTATGTTCTATGATCTTTTTCCATCAATCTTTATCCGCAGATTAAAAGATGTTATCCACAGATTTCGCAGATTTACAAAGATTTTTTTGAAGTTTTTTATCTGCGTTAATCTGCAGAATCTGTGGATTTTTCACATCCGCACTGTCATGTCAACTTCGTTTTTTCCGTAACTACTTGATATGACATGGCAGCCTTTTCTTTTAATATCAAAAAGAGATTTAATAAAAATAACAGGGCGCCGCACCCCGCCATTATATATATTACATGCACAAGTAAATTATGGAATATATATAACAGAAATACTTCTAACAAACAACCCAGGACTAACGTATATACAAATTTTGTACTGTGTTTGGCGAGGTTAAAATTTATTACTATATTAAGTAGGGCAAATGGCAACATGGCGAAGCCAAATATTCTCAGTAATGGTGCCGCTGCTATAAACTTTTTGCCCATTAATAAACCCATTAGTTGAGACGGAAAGATAGAGAAAAGTATAAGTCCTACTCCTGATAATAAAAGGGTAAAGAGGAGTGCCTTGTTGAGCAACCCATGGGTATCCTTATTTAAAGTATGTGATTCTGAAACCATGGGAAACATAGCCAGTATTATAGCGCCTGGCAGATAAAATATAGACCTACCTAATATGGCTACTGCCGCATAATTTCCCGCTTCTTCCGGATTAAAAAAATGTTTTACCAATACGAGGTCGATGTTTAGTAGACCTGTGAAGCAAAGCGCAGCCAATGTTGTTGGTAAACTGTATAATAAAATTTCTTTAGTGTATCTTCCCTTATCATATTCAATTGTTTTGTCGAACAAAAACTTAATTGGGTAAAATGTTATGAGTATCATTACAAAGATGGGGATTATTCCGGCCAATATTGCACCATTAATACCCAAACCAATATATATCAATAATACACCAAATGCCAGGCGCAATACACCCGATAAGATACCGTTTATTCCCAAATATCTGAATCTTTGCAATCCTTGCAAAAGACCCATATTTATGGGCAATATCAACGATAGTAGTAAAGAAATCCCAATAAGTATAATAGGAAGCCTTGTGCTTACATTCAAAAAATTACCAACATACTTACTCAAAAAAATAAATATGCCAAAACCAACCCCACCGGCTATTAACAGCTTTACATAAGCATTAAAAAACAAGTATTTTGTTTTTCCAATATTTTGTAATGCGTTAAATTTAGAGACATACCTTGCCATTACAAGAGAAACAGTGCCTGCAGGAACGGATATGATGGCTGATAATGACAATAAAGAATTCAATATCCCAAAATCTTCTACACTCAATTTCCTGCTCATGTAAAATTGGAAAAAATAAGCAGAGACGTTTCCAGCCATGGAAGCAAGAAATAGATAAGTACTATTTTTTATTAGTTTATTGTTTGTCATAATAGCGTAAAATATACATGCGATAGAATATAGCCAGGGTATCCATGCCGGTATAATAGAGTGTCTTAAACTTGATATTTCCCCACTTTATTTCCCTGCGGAACTTCAATACGATGGGGCGTTCCAAAATCTTGTAACCTATGCGATGTGCGTTTGCTAACAGCTCAACATCAAAGGCAAACCGCTTGCACACGACCTTTGGAAATACCTTTTCCAGCACTTCAGTTTTAAAAAGCTTTAGGCCTGCTTGTGTATCCCGCAAGGGCAATCTGAAGAGAATGAACAATATGACCTTGTATACAAAACTGATCAATTTGCGTCTTTTTGGAATTCTTATTTTGGATTTAGGATGATATTTTGAACCAATAACGACATCGGCATGTGTCTTATCCATGGCGTGGAACAAGGTCTGGATTTGTCTTGGATGAATATCAAGGTCTGCATCTAAAAAAGCAACCAAGTCGCCCTTTACGTAACCAAAACCGCTCTTTAAGGCATGGCCTTTTCCCGTGTTATTGCTATATTCCAGTACCTTTATTGAGCCTATATCCATGCAGGCTCGTCTGGCTTCTGAAACAGTATTATCCTTACTTCCATCACTTACCAGAATTATTTCATGGGAAATGAACGTCCTTTTGAGCACTTTGTGTGTTTTTGTCAAATTTTCATATATTCTATCACCTTCATTATGGGCAGGCATAATCACAGAAATATTTTTATTAATGAGTGTCATTTTTATGTTTGAGATGATTTATTGCTTGTAATAAATTATTTGCAGAACGATCCCCTGGTGATATTAGTAATATTTTTTCAAGTGTTCTTTTCGCATCATCGTATTTTTTCATCATATAATAGGCTGTTGCGATATTTTGATAAGCATCGATATCGTCAGTTTTTGTGGATAGAATTTGTTCTGATTCCTTTATTACGTCCTCCCACTTTCCCCTTTTACCGTAAATAACTACCTTGAGTTTTCTTAGAAATATATCATTATTGTGAGGCATAGAATATATTTTGTCTAATATTGCATTAGCCTCATCATAGAACCCCTTTTTTATATAATATGTACAAAGAAAAATATAATGTGTTACTTTATACGGATTAATTGTAATAGTCTTTTCCAAGGATGGAATAATTTTATTACTGTAATTTAATTGCGTAATGTCTTCTAATAAATCATATGCTTGGGCTATATAGTTGTATGCAAGCTCATCGTTCGAGTCAATTTTGATGATCTCTTCACACTCTTTTATGGTTTGTTTGATAAGGTCAACATTATCCGGATTCTTTTTTAACATAAAAAGATATGCACCAACCAATGGGTGTCGGTAAAGTGTCTGTTTTTGATTGTATGAAATACTAGCTTTATAATACTCTAACCCTTTTTCCCAATATGGATTTTTATTCAGTTTATCTCCTGGTTCTGGGTGTTTTGTTGCATAGGTTAAAAAATCCAGGCCTTTTTTGTGCATTACATCTGCCTTGTAAATGTAGATCAAATAGCACAGACTATATACCAAAAAACCTACAATAGGTAAATAACATAAATAAAAAAGGAATACATGCCGAGTCCGTTGGATTGTCCCAGCGGTGGATTTTTTTTGAAATATTCGTTCTTTTTTTGCTATCTTTGCAGACGTATCTTTTTCTCCAATAGAATTTACTAATACAACACTTACCGCTAAGAAGACCCAAAAATGCAATGTGATAGGATATTCAATTACCGTGAACTGCTGCTGTACAAGATATCCCACAAGGCATGCCAATAAACCGGAAAGGATTAATCTATCGTTTCCCTGTCCAATGCCTCCAGGGGTATGCTTTTCAAGATGATTAAAATGCCTTTTTACGCATGTTATAAATGCGCCAAAAATCCATAAATAAGTTCCTAATCCAATAACACCACACGTAGTTGCTTTATCGAGGATGTCGTTATGAATACCCAAAACATTCTCAAACTTAGGCGTGTATGGCGATTGTTTGTAATGATTAAAAGCATATCGTGGTAGCACTGAACTAAGCATATCTGGGCCAATACCTGTCAGCGGACGGTCACGAATTATATCCAATGCCGATTTATATTGAATGATGCGATAAAGTATGGATTGACCGCTTCGGGTATTCATAAAGTAATTGCGACTAATCGAGTCCCCCGTATTCATGCCTGTCAAGGCAACTGCAATGTCCCCCTTTTGTTTTAAAAGATAGAGCAATTGGTTTATCGAATGTTTATATATACAACCTATTAACAAACCGAAAAATACAATGAAACAGCTAGCTGAAATGATGAATTTGATTCTATGTTTGACAATAAATTCAAGATACAACAATACCGTTACGCACAAAAGGCTAGAAATAAATCCCAGCCAGGCACCGCGTGTCTTTGTGATATATAGATTAAATAGCATAAGTATTAGAACGGTAAAAAGAAATGCTGTGAGGTATTTCCCTCTTATTGTTTTTATAGATGCATGCTTTAATTGGATCAAAAATCCTACAAGTATTAAGGGAAATACACAGACAATATAGCCAGAAAAGAAGACTGGATTCCCAAATGTAGAAACAATTTTAAGTCTATCATCTACATCTTGCCATTCTTTCCATGAGACAGGATCGTAATACAGAAATTGCATGACACCATAAATAGAAGATAAAAAAACTGCAATCGATACAGCGAAAATAATATAGAAAACATGTTGTCTCTTAAAGTAAGTAAGGATAGTAAAAAAAATGATAACATATCCAATTGTTGTGAATAGCCCTTCATAATGTTCGTAGTAACCAAATACACTTATAGTTCTGTTAAGAGAGAAGATTGTGCTTGAAAGGACAACTGTTATGTAAGCAAGTACTGGATATGTTAATGGTGTATGGTAAAAATGCAGTATACTTTGCCTCGGTATCTTGCGAGATGATGTAGAATTTTTAGCATATACTGATACTATTCTAATTGACCAAACAGTGATAACAAAAAGTACCGTTCCGTAAAACAAGATGAGTTTGCAGAGGCTAAAAGGTTTTACCAGTCGGAGGTCTATGGCGAGGGGAAGTGTGCACAGGAGGAATAATACAAGACTTACTATTATATTATCAAATTTCTTCGCGATATTTTTACCGATATCATTGTATCTGTTTTGCATAGTTGACATGGTTTTTAAATTTAACTGACTTGTGGTTCTGCTTTGTGACAAAATACTCGAAAAGAAAAATACCTACAAAAAGCATTGCAATAAAACTTATTAGTAGAATACTGAGCACTACTGTTGTCCATATGAGGAAAACTCCTAGTATTCCTATGATAAAAGACATTAGATAAATGAGTAGCACAGCCTTTCTCTGTGAAAATCCTGCACGCATCAGTCTGTGCACGAGGTGATTCAAATCTCCTTTGGTTATGGATACTTTTTTTATACTTCTCAAAAATATGACAGAAAGGGTATCGTAAAGGGGTATACTCAAGATAACGATAGGTAATGCAATTACATAATTTGTACAAGCATTATTGATGGTGAATGTAGCCAATATCGTTGTAATAGATAATATATATCCTATAAACATGCTTCCTGCGCTTCCCATAAATACCCTGGCAGGGGGTAAGTTATACCTTAAAAAACCACCTATTGCCGCTGCAAGGGTCAAGAGTAACAATCCCACCAATGGCTGATTTCCAAAGAACATAATACCCGCAAGTATGAGTGAAGATATGATACCTACTCCACTGGCAAGTCCATCAGCGCCATCCAGCAGATTGAATGCGTTGGTAATTCCTATTACCCAAAATATCGTAATTATCCAGGTAGTAATTTCCGGTAAAAACATATCTAATTTAAACCCCATCCAGGCCATTACAAAGGCAACTGCTGTTTCTGTGAGTAACCGTACCCATATGGATAACCCTCTTATGTCGTCTATTATTCCTACAATCGCAATGATTAAACCGCCTATCAGTACAGCAAATACCTGGTTTGTTATGCATGTTGTATTATTTGCATAGAATTGAAGCCGTGATGAGAATAGGGTGTTGCTGGTTATGAAATCCTTAAGGAATACAACCAGGGATACGTGTGTGGCAAGAGCGATTGTAAAGGCGCCCGCAATGGCTACTCCTCCTAATAGTGGAGTTGGAGTGGTATGAATCTTCCTATGGTTGGGGTAATCGATAATATCGAATCTCTTTGCCAATTTTATTAAGAGCGGTATCATGAAAAATGATATGGCAAAGGTCAAAACAAATATATAAGCAGTAAATAAATAAAACTGTATACCCATAATTTATAACCGGAGTTTTTTGTTAATTTATTATGATAAGCGTCAACTAATTAAAATCATTTTACAAAAGGATATTGAAACAATGCAATAATCAAATGGAAAATACATCTGCTTACTATACCAAACCAGATAATGATATCTGTCGCTTTGCGTCGATTGAAGTATTTTTTGTAATAGGTCCACATACTTTTATGTCTTTCTATGATAGCCTTAATTTTATTATGCGATGAACTTTCCCCAATAGTATGATATATTATCGATTCTGGATAGTAGACTACTTTCCATCCCAGAAGTTTCATTCTATGGCATATATCCACGTCTTCGCAGTACATAAAAAAATTTTCATCAAAGAGGCTTACTGTCTCTAATGCCTGTTTTCTGACCATCATACACGAACCTGATAACCAATCAACTTCGGCAGTCTTGTCATGAGAAATCACTGGGTTGATATACCCCAGTGAATATTTATTTTTTGGAAATATTCTGGTCAATAATGAATATCGATTGAAAAAGGCCGTCTTGTATGATGGGAAGCTGCGACATGAAAATTGAATGGACTCGTCATCATTTAGTATTTTACCTCCCACAATACCCACATCCGGATGATGGTCTAAAAACTGGGCAAGTACCAGGGCCACATTGTTTTTTAATCGGGTATCAGGATTTAAGAGCAGGACATATCGCCCTGTACCATAGCTAATACCAATATTTGCAGCCTTACTGAATCCCAGGTTTTTTGTGTTAGGTATATATTTGATGTCTGGATAATTTTTTTGGAAAAAAGGTTCTTTGGTATCTTTGCTATTATCGACAACAATGATTTCATAGCCAATCTCTTCTGTTTTTTCTTGAATAGTATCTATTAAATTTTGCAAAGGCAAGAAGGCATTATAATCAACAATAACAAAAGATACAGTTATCTTTGATGTGTGCATTTTTGTTTCGTATGCATTAGATAAGGGACAAACCACTTCGTAATTTCATGATGTTTTACTAATCTTCTTTTTTGAACAAAACGTCTCTTCCTCAGCATTTTTATGGACTTCATAGGGCTTAATATCATAAAGGGAATATTCACAATTATGCTCAACAAGGAATCATTTTTTATGATCATCAGGTAG
>Ga0209323_10003338_pt1 | contig 10683 bp, 12 predicted proteins | sample Rifsed19ft2_FD_184014 | JGI IMG/M metagenome (GOLD analysis project Ga0209323, IMG submission 184014) | Soil microbial communities from Rifle, Colorado, USA - sediment 19ft 2 (version 2) | ecosystem: Environmental > Terrestrial > Deep subsurface > Rock core/Sediment | place: Rifle, Colorado...
CCGGTTCCCGTATCTCCGGAAACTATTATCAGAACAGAGATCGTTGTAAAACCCGCACCAGTCTCACAGGAAGCCGTTGTTAGAGAAAAACCCATTGAAAAGCCAGTTTCAGTCCTGCCAAAAACTACGGTAGTTAAAAAGAAAGTTGAAAGGGAACCTTTACCTTCATCCGAGAAACTAAAGAAAGGATTAGAAAAAACACGCGGCCGTTTTTGGTCTAGATTAAGGAATTTCTTTTCGTTTCAGAGAAAGATCGATGGATCTGTGCTTGAGGAATTGGAGGATATCCTTATTGGCGCTGATATCGGCGCAAAGCCCGTCAAGAAATTAATCCACGAGTTGCACGAAGCATGGAAATCCCAGGCGATAACCGAGACGTCACAGATACATGATTTCATAAAAAACAAACTGAAAGAAGACCTGCGGTCATGGCAAACCAGTATTCATTATGCGCCCAATCCCCCGACGGTTATCATGGTGGTCGGGGTGAATGGAGTCGGCAAAACCACAGCCATAGCAAAACTTGCAAACATTCTTATTAAAGACGGCAAAAAGGTCCTGGTGGCAGCCGGCGATACCTTCAGGGCGGCAGCCGTGGATCAACTGAATATATGGAGTAAGCGCATCGGTGCGGAGATCGTAAAGCATCAAACCGGTTCTGACCCTGCAGCGGTTGCCTATGATGCCATAGAAGCCGCCATTGCACGGGGTATCCATGTAGTAATTGTGGACACTGCGGGTCGCCTTCATACCCACGAAAATCTCATGAATGAACTCAGCAAAATCAAACGGGTCATTTCCAAAAGAATTCCTGGCGCCCCCCATGAAGTGTTGATGGTGCTCGACGCCACAACTGGACAAAATGCGATCTCCCAGGCAAAGATGTTTAAACAGGCGGTAGACGTCACAGGCATATTCCTGGCAAAGTTGGACGGTACGGCAAAGGGTGGCATTGTGCTGGGCATGCGCAACGAAATAAACATCCCCGTAAAATTTGTTGGGCTGGGTGAAACAGCAGATGATATAGAGAAATTTGATGCCGATACCTTCGTGAATGCACTGTTTGAGTAATAAATTAAGTCTTCGACGACTTTTTTCCCCTCCCTTGATGGGAGGGGTTAGGGGAGGGTGATCATCCTTTTTCCTCCACCCCCACCTGACCTCCCCCATCAAGGGGGAGGAACTAAACTTTGAAATTCCTTAATAACGTTAAAATACCTTGCAATGGTGACCGATAAAGTCATTTTTAATATCTTTCGCTTTAATCCGGATAATGATAAAAAACCGTATTTCCAGGAATTTGAAATCCCCTTTATCCGGAAAGACCTGACAGTACTGGAAGGACTTTATTATATCCAGGAACGGCTGGATAACTCCCTGGCCTTTCGGTCATCCTGCAGGGCAGCGGTTTGCGGTTCTTGCGCCATGCATATTAATGGGAAATATCGCCTTGCCTGTAATACCCTGGTTTCCAAATTGAAATCAAACACCATTACCATTCGCCCCCTGTCACACATGCCCATTCATAAAGACCTTTTTGTCGACATGAAGCCGTTCTGGGAAAAGTACGAGCACATAAAACCATACCTGATACCGGGAAAATCAACGCCAACGGCAGGGGAACAGATACAGAGTCCGGACGAAAGGACAAAGATTGACGTTCTGATTGATTGTATTTTGTGTGCCTGTTGTCATTCCTCGTGTCCCATTACTGCTTCGCATGAAAAGTACCTTGGGCCTATGGCCCTTCTCAATATGGACAGGTTCGTATCCGACACGCGAGACGGTGCAAGGCAGGAGCGTTTGGCAATTGTAAACGACGAGCATGGTGTATGGCGCTGTCACACGGTCTTTAACTGCCAGGAGGTTTGCCCTAAAGACTTGAATCCGTCTGGCTCTATCGCCCATTTGAAGATGGAAATTGTTAAAAATAAAATATATAGTAACCGCTAAAAGAATTACGAAACAGTACCTTTAGAAAAAGGATGGTAAACATGGAAGAAAAGAAAAAAATTATTGTTGTTGCAAGGACCGAAGGTATTGAAATTGTTGTAGAAGGCGAGGAAGATACCGATGATTATGAATTGTTACTCTCGAAACCTCAAGCCATGGAACTTGCCATGAGCATTCTGAATACCTTATATAAGACAGGTATAAAGATGTAGGTAATACATGGAAACCAAGAATTCCATAAAACGCATTTGCGTGTTTTGTGGTTCCAATCATGGCGCACGTTCAGCATATACCGATGCCGCCCAACAATTAGGGAAAGCCCTTGTGTCACAGGGAATGGGACTCGTCTACGGCGGAGGCAGTATTGGCATGATGACAGTCGTTGCAGACGCTGTTCTGGAAGAAAAGGGAGAAGTTATCGGTGTGATTCCACACGCCCTCTCTTCTAAAGAGTTTGCCCATTATGGTCTGACGGAACTCCACCTCGTATCGAGCATGCACGAGCGAAAGGCCATGATGGCGGAATTATCCGACGCCTTTATTGCAATGCCCGGCGGCTTTGGCACCCTTGACGAATTTTTCGAGATTGTTACCTGGGCGCAACTAGGACTGCATACAAAGCCGATTGGCTTACTCAATGTAGGAGGATATTTTGACTTGCTGCTGAAGTTCATAGATTATATGTTACAGGAACGCTTCATCTCAGCAGAACATCGCCAACTGATTATAACGTCTCGTAACCCGGAAGAGCTACTATCGGCGCTTATCCGCTATAAACCATCGCAGCAGATTCCCAAAGTAATTGACTGGAAAGAGACATAAATGCACTTTTCTCACTTTGTAAGCATCTCCAGGCATTTCTTGGCCTTTACATGATTCGGGTTTAGCTTCAATACTGTTTGCCATGAAGTCATGGCTTTTTCTTTCTGCCCCTGCCTGTAATAAATGTTTCCGATACTAAAAAGCGCCTCTGTGTGGGAAGGGGCTATTTTTAGCGTGGTCTCAAATTCCTTCAAAGCATTGTCTAAATCATCTTTTTGGAGATAGGTATATCCGAGGTTGAAATGGAAATCGGGTTGATTGGGGAATAATTCGGCGGCCTTCTGAAATTCAGCCAATGCACCGTCCATGTCACCTTTTTTGGTAAGAGTTGCGCCGAGGTTATTATAGGAATACGGGTATTTGGGGTCGAGCCTTATCGCATGTTTATATTCCGAAATGGCGTCTTCCAAACTGCCTTTTTTATCATAAATAGTGCCCAGATTGTTATGGACATATACCTGTGACGGATCATATTTAATAGCGCTCTGGTAAGCCTCCAAAGCAAGGTCGTACTGCATCCTCACCTCATAAATATTACCGAGATTGTAATACGCATCGCTGTATTTCGGGTCTAGTGACAGGGCTTTTTTATATACAATAACAGCCTCGTCCTGTCTGCCAAGTTTGTTGTATAGAACGCCCATGTTGTTGTATGCATAAGGAAAGTCGGGATCAATCTTAAGGGCATTATTGTATTCAGTAAGTGCATCGTCATATTGACTCAAGGTAAAATAAACCTTTCCAAGGTTATTGTGCGCCTGCTGATAATCAGGTTTTATCTGAACCGCCTTTTTATATGCGGTAACAGCTTCATACGGCATATTCTTTTTTTCATAGGCGTTTCCCGCATTATAGTATACGGTAGCATATTGTGTGAATCCAACCTCCCTGGCCTTTTGAAGCGCTTCCTGGTAGCACTTTAAGGCCGTAGCCGGATAACCCTTCTTGTTGTACTGCGTCCCCAGATTATTATACGTCGTAAAACTGCATAACGGGCTTTGAGAAGATGTATACCACAGCGTAAATTCATCCCGCCAAACATTGTTTCTGGTAACCGTCATGACAATATAAAATATTATTAAAGGAATGATTACAGAATACTTTATTACGGCTCTCAAGTATGTTACTGCGATTGAAAGGAGCAGACAGAAACCCAGGATGGGGAGATAGAGGTAGCGGTCTGCCATGATATTTGCCAACGGCATGATATTCATCACAGGAAGCATAGAAATAAAAAACCAGAGAATGGCAAAAAGTATTACCGGGTAAAAATCTCTCGTTCTATTTACGCCGGAAGATGGTCTTGCAAGTTTTTTCCACCACCGAATGGCAATTATGGCGATGGAAATGAGCATGAAAAGGGGAAAGAGAAAGGATAATGTAAATGGTGTTTTAAGGTAGAGGACGTGGTAGTCTGCATTCAGGTTGAAGGGCAGGAAAATACTGGTAATGTATCTGCCCAAAACCTTTGTCATCGTGAGCATGTTGACAAAAATACCGCCCTCCGGATAGACGATTTTTTCGCCGGGATTGTGCAGGATAAAGAATCTAAGAATGAGATATACGATACTTACCCCTATGTATCCCATAAAAAAGGGTGCACACACTATTTTTTGGGCTGTTTTATTGGGAGTAAAATATTTTCTGGAAATAAGTAGTTCATAAATAAAAATCAGGGCAGGCAGCACAATGGCAGATTCTTTCGAAAGTAAGGCAAAAAAATAGGTAGCCATCGCACCTGCGGAGAGAGAAATGGTACATTTCCGATGAAATGCGGATAATGAAAATTCCCCCAAATCCTTATTTTTGAAAGAGTGGCTAAAGGGGATTTGAGCAACTACCCTCTCCTTATAGAGCAGAAAGAGCAAAAACGAGGCAATCAGGAAAGCCGTTGCAATCAGGTCTTCTCTGTAACTGATCATATTAACGACTTCACTTACAATAGGGTGTACGGCAAAAAGCATGCAGGTCAGCAAAGCGAGGCCGATATCTGAAATTTGGTTGTGGCTTTCTTGTGTTTTGTTGTATTGGCGAAGTAATAAGAGCACGAGAAAATACACGAGCACAACATTTACCACATGCAATACCACATTTACCAGGTGGTATCCCATGGGATTCATATGCCAGATGGAATAATCAATAAAGTAGGAAAGCGTTACAATAGGACGGTACGTGAGTTCCCCCGAAAGTTTGAAGTAGTCGTGCGTGAATAAGGCATTAAAATTTCCCCAATCTTTAATCAGCTTGTTTTCAACAATAGTAGATGAGTCGTCGTAAACGAACTGATTTGGTAAGCAGTTCAGGTAAGTAATAACGGAAAGAGCAACGATAATAATGAGTGGAATGATATGTAAATATGGTTTCTTTCGATATTTTGTAGTCATGGATTCTAAATTTATTTCACTGTTTTTTAACCACATATAGTGAACGGCTTAATTAATCCCCTTAAATTCCCCTTTGGGTGGAGTTAAGGGGGATTTGTTTATTTATTAAAGACAAAATATGTGTTTTTTACAATGTAAAAGCTAAAGGATTGCTTTACTTTAAAACTTAAAAAGCACCATAGGAAATATATATTGCTATCTCTTTGCCTTATATTCCATTGATTTTTTGTATTGCCAATAGAAGGTTTTCTAGGTAAACTAAAAAATCTTTAATGGTAATTTGAATCAAAATTCTTTAACGCCACTCGGAGTAACGTCACACTAAGCCAACTTGCAGTGTGACCCAAAGGGCATGAACATCGGAATTCCTGTTTACTAAAATAATATGATACCAATGGAAACGAATGAAAAGAATCTTGTAGAAATATCTGTCATGGGTGAGGTCACGAGCCCGACGAGTGGTTCGCAACCTTATTGCATAACACCCGAAGGAAAGCCTACCATACTGCCAAGCGTGGGCGGCATTACCTACAATGTCAAAGTAGGTGACAACGCCATTACTTGGGAAGCAGATCACGTGGAACCGTGTGTGTCCGTTAAGAATAAGGAACGGGAAGAAAATGGCGCATTAAATTTACTGTCCTGTATCGGAAATATTGCCAGGGTAACATCTGGTGATGCGAAAGGCCGTACAGGCGTTGTAACAGGAAAACACGGTGGTATTGAAAATGTGCTGGTTGATTTTGAAGACAAAACCCTTGAAAAGCTTGCTATTGGCGACAAAATACTCATTCGGGGTATTGGTGTAGGGCTATCTTTTGTAAAGTATCCCCATATTAAAATCATCAACATGTCTCCAACTCTTCTCAATAAATTACCCATCAGACCGGACAAGACAAAGGACGTATTGCATGTCCCGGTAACCCATATTATTCCAGCAGCAATTATGGGTTCAGGATTGGGGTCTCAGCATTGTTATCGTGGAGATTACGACATACAATTGTTTGATAAGGAACATGTAAAGAAGCGCCATCTCCAAACACTGCGATTTGGCGATATTGTGGCGATCATGGATGCAGACCACACCTTTGGAAGAATCTACAAAACAGGCGCAGTAAGCATAGGGGTAATTGTGCACAGTAATTGCGTAACGGCTGGACACGGTCCCGGTGTGACAACATTACTTACCTCAGCCGCGGGCAAAATTGTACCCTGTATAGATAGCACTGCGAATATTGGCGCATATTTGAGAATTGGACGATTCAGGGAAAAAATACCAAGGAAAGGATAAAGAATATTTTGCTCCTGCCGATATAAAATGTACTTGACATTTCATCCCACGTTACTATAATTTGCTATTTCTAATTCTTTTGTATATTGGTTTATTTTATTGGAGAGGAGATTATTTGCCTACTGTGAGTATTCAGGAATTGGTCGATGCGGGATTTCATTTTGGCCATCGGACAAGTAAATGGAATCCGAAGATGAAGCCTTTCATCTTTGGCAAGCGGAATTTAATCCATATTATCGATTTACGGGAAACTACAAAAGGGCTTGTTACCGCATGTAAGTTTTTGACAAGCCTTGTCCAAACGAAAAAAAGTGTGTTATTTGTAAGTACCAAATGGCAGGCACAGGATATTGTCGTACGGGAGGCAAAACGTTGTGGAATGCATTATGTGAGCGAGCGCTGGCTGGGCGGCACCCTAACAAATTTCGATACCATCAGGAAACGGTTAGAACGTCTGGACGAATTGGAAAACTTAGAAAAAACCGGGGGTATTAATCAGTTTAGCAAAAAGGCAATTTCCTCTCTTAACCGGGAACGTAAAAAGATATTTACCAACCTGGAAGGCATTCGTAATATGAGTTCTCTCCCGGGAGCCCTCGTGGTAGTTGATCCAAAGCACGAACACAATGCCATCTGTGAGGCAAAAAAGCTGGGGATTGCAACGGTATGTCTTGCTGATACGGATTGCGACCCTGATATGATAGACATTTGTGTTCCAGGAAATGATGATGCCATACGCGCAATCGATCTCTTTTTAACCAGGACGGCAGATGCGGTTTTGGCTGGCAAGGAACTCCTGATGACTGTCGCAAAAGTTTGATAAGGATATTGAAGGTTTAAGAAAAAGTCCTTCCATGCGTTAAAAGATAACATTATACGTATCCATACAAACTGCAAGTCAGACCACTACCTTAAAAGAACATTTCATATGGGTTTCCATTCGTTGGTTAATTTATACGATTACATTATTCAGTACATAAAACGACAGTAGTTTTATACTACTTTTATACTACATGGTACGGAGGTTGTTCATGGCGGATATATCGAGTATCACGAAGTTGAGAGAACAAACCGGGGCTGGTATATTAGAGTGTAAGAGCGCCCTGGACGATGTTAAAGGCGACTTTGAGAAGGCCCTGGAGATTATTAAAAAGAAAGGTATTGCTAAGGCTGCAAAGAAAGAGCAGCGGGCAACAGCCGAAGGCAGGATCGGCGCCTACATTCACACCAACGGGAAATTAGGGGTAATGGCAGAACTCAATTGCGAGACTGATTTTGTGGCAAAGAATGAGGTCTTTCAGCAGTTCTTAAAGGACATTTGCATGCAGGTTGCTGCTACAAAACCGGTAGCTGTAAAAAGAGAGGATATTCCCGGCCAGATTATAGAAGAGCAGAAGAAGATATTTATGGAAGAGGCAAAGGGAAAACCTGCGAATATTATCGAAAAGATCATTGCCGGAAAGCTGGATAGTTTTTATAAAGAGAGATGCCTGCTGGAGCAGCCTTTTATAAAAGACAATACTCAAACGATCAATGATTTATTAATTGCAAATATTGCTAAAATAGGGGAAAATATCAAAATTAATCGGTTCGTTCGATTCGAGGTTGGAGAGTGTTAGCCAGTTAAGAAACGTTGCATTACCCCCTGTGCCCATGAAAAGGAATATCAAGTACAAACGAGTATTATTAAAGATAAGTGGCGAAGGTTTTGGTAATGAAAATGGGCGTGGCATAGAAACAGAAAACTTTATTGCATTAGCCAAAGAAATACAAAAAGTTTCAGCGACCGGGGTTGAACTGGCAATCGTTGTGGGCGGCGGCAACATCCTCCGCGGCGCAAAGTTTGGCAGCGCTGGCAAGTCCAGGGTGCAGGCTGATCAGGTAGGCATGATCGCCACGGCAATTAATGCGCTGCTCTTGCAGGACATATTAGAAGGGTTTACCATCAAGGCGCATGTAATCAGCGCCATAGAGATTAAAAATATTACAGAGCCCTTTGTATTGCGAAACTGCCTGCAATACTTACAGGGAAAAGAGATAGTTATCTTTGCAGGGGGAACGGGAAATCCTTATTTCACAACCGATACGGCGGCAGCTTTGCGTGCGATTGAAATCGGTGCGGATGTAATGTTGAAGGCAACACGGGTTGACGGTGTATATACGGACGATCCCTTGAAAAATGCATCTGCAAAGCTATACAAAAAATTGACCTATATGGACGTCTTGAATAAGCAACTGGGAGTAATGGATCTAACGGCGATTTCCTTGAGTATGGAAAACAAATTGCCCATCATCGTTTTTAATATGAATAAACGTGGAAATATCAAAAAGGCAATTTTGGGTGAACCTGTTGGAACATATATCGGGGAATAATGCAATATGGCAAAAGAATCTATCTGTAAAGACGCACGAGCAAGGATGGAAAAGGTTGTTATGCACCTGCAAGAGGAACTCAGGGGCTTAAGGACAGGCAGGGCGAGTACGGGACTGGTGGAAAATATAAAAGTAGAATGTTACGGAGATTTTTCACCGTTAAAACAGCTGGCGGCTATTTCAACCCCCGATGCACAGTCGATAATGATCAAACCGTACGACACCACGATACTCGCAAGTATCGAGAAGGCTATTTTACAATCCGATCTTGGCTTAACCCCTTCGGTCGAGGGGAAGGCACTGCGCATCGTAATTCCGCCACTCAACGAAGAGCGAAGAAAGAAACTTGCTTTGCAAGCAAAAGAGCAAGGGGAAACGGCAAAGGTTTCTTTGCGAAATGTCAGACACGACGCCAATAAGCAGACTGACAAAGAAGAGAAAGAGGGCATCCTGACCGAAGACGATGCCAAACGCACCAAAGACGATATACAAAAACTTATCCACGAATACGAGGGTAAGCTAAACGACCTGGTCAAGAAAAAGACAGAAGAGATACTCAAGGTATAATTATATAAATCCGAAATCTGAATATCGAAAATCCAAAAACAAAATCATAGTTTTGACAGGATTTTTATTTTTTACATGCAATTAGGGATGGAGCAAATATAATAGGGGGCATAGCTCAGTTGGCAGAGCACCGCCCTTTTAAGGCGGGTGTCGATGGTTCGAGTCCATCTGCCCTCACCATTTTAGTAACGGTCTACCACAGAAAATCCGTGGTATAATTACTATGTGGCCCCATCGTCTAGCCTGGTCTAGGACAACAGATTTTCGATCTGTGAACTGGGGTTCAAATCCCCATGGGGTCATATTTGTTCAGCGAAAAGCCATGTGATTACAAAAGTCACATGGCTTTTTTGTTTCTCAATGTCATGCTGAATCCTGATCTATACCAGGACAACTTCTATTGGCTTAATAGTTACCAGACCTAATTGTTGACATTCATCCCGGACACTATCAAAGTCAAAAACAAAGAGGTCATAACACAAGCAATTCATATACAGTTTAAATTTCTCTTGCATGTGTTCACAAATTTGTTAACTTATTTACATGCGAGAAATAGAATTCTATCGCACAGCCAGTGGACGCTGTCCGCTTGAAGAATTCCTTGACACATTATCCGATAAACAGGCGGAGAAGATACTTTGGGTGCTACGCCTTGTTAAAAGTCTTGATCCTGTTCCAAGACAATATTTCAAACTACTGTCAGATACAGACGGTATTTGGGAAGTAAGAGTTAAGTTGGGTGGCGATATTTTCCGATTGCTTGGATTCTTTGCTGGACCACAACTTATCGTTTTTACACATGGTTTTGCAAAGAAGACACAAAAGACTAGCCGGAAAGAGATTGTTATAGCCCAACACAGACGCAAAGATTACCTTGAAAGGAGAAACTAATGGATGACTTGGAAAAATACGTTGAGAAACGTAAAAAGAGAAGCCCGACATTTGCAAAAAGCTTTGAAGTCGGGTACGAGAATTTTCGAATGGGTTTTCTTCTTCGCCAAACAAGAGAAGAGCTTGGAATGACTCAGGAAGAAGTAGCGAAGAAATTACGAACCAAGAAATCTGCCATCTCACGTATTGAGAATCATGCGGAAGATATACGTCTTTCTACGCTGAATCGGTATGCAGAAGCTTTGGGCAGAAAGCTTCATGTAGTAATGCAGTGAGGTTGTGGATTGCGGACAGGCATTTGTTTGGTATAATATCGTAGAAATCGGTAAATATTTGAAACAAGTTGTGGATTGCGGACAGGCATTTGTTTGGTATAATATAAGTCTGGAAAGACGGCAGTAA
>Ga0209323_10003345_pt1 | contig 10665 bp, 12 predicted proteins | sample Rifsed19ft2_FD_184014 | JGI IMG/M metagenome (GOLD analysis project Ga0209323, IMG submission 184014) | Soil microbial communities from Rifle, Colorado, USA - sediment 19ft 2 (version 2) | ecosystem: Environmental > Terrestrial > Deep subsurface > Rock core/Sediment | place: Rifle, Colorado...
AAGACCTTCGCCGCTGAACAGCGTGGACTTAATCCCACCGACTGTTTTTGGCACTACACCCATGCCCGCATCAAACGCGACGAGGTGGGAAGTATCCACTACGTATTTTTCGCCATTACCAATAGTACGTTCGAATATCGCCCCATAGGATGAGACAAGCAGTTTGCCAGTACCCGATGCTTCGAGCATGGAAATGCCTTCCGCTGACATAAATGCCTTCACGCTGACTTTGGTGGTCAGTTCCACGCCGTTTTCTGAAGCCACGTATGAGCCAGCCTGGATCATCAACTTTCTGCTCCTCAATTCGATCAACATCATGTCACCCGGAAGCTCGGGAGCAAGTGTCACCTCACCGCCTTGAGCGGAGGCTACGAAGAAGTTCTGAAAGAAAGATTCCCCGCCAAGCATGGCACGTCCCAGTGACTTGAGGATTCCGCCTTCGGCTTTGGTCTCAACATTGACTCCGTTACTCATGCTGACCATCGTGCCTGTTTCCGCGCGAATGCGTTCGTTTGGCGACAATTTGGCAACGGCCAGCGAATAGGATGGGCGGTGCAAGATTTCGATTTCCATTGTTTCTCCTTGTGTTTGATGGGTGAGATAGTGTTAGTATAGCTGGCTTCCCTGCTTTAGCCACTTTGAATTCTCTAATAATCCTCTTATCTCCTCCTTCCTTGACAAATACTTAACTAGCGCATAAAGTTAAGCGTACTTAACTAAAAAGAAGGCTAACTATGACGAGATCGGTCCAATTTTCGCAAGCCATTCGCTCATGGATGGATGTTTTTATGCACCGCTCCATGCGAGGCTGGGGTCTCTTTGCAAAATCAACGGGACTCTCCATGCCGCAGTTCAGCGTGCTGATGCAGTTGCATTATCGCGGCGCATGTGGGATGTCTGAGATCAGCGAGCGGTTTGAGGTTACCGCCGCCGCCGCCAGTCAACTGGTGGATAAACTAGTTCAGAGTGGCTTTATCAAGCGCGAGGAGGACCCGCACGACCGCCGCGCCAAACTCTTAAATCTTACCGATAGAGGCAAAGAACTGATCCAGCAGGGAATTGAAGAACGTTATCGGTGGGTGGATCAACTAGAGGAAAGGCTGACTGCGGAAGAAAGCGTTCAGATCAGTGAAGCGCTGAACATCATGACTCGCGCAGCGCAGGAACTTGAAGCAGAACTGGTTCAACCGGTGGCTTAATATCCCCAAACTCTTGGCACGTAATTCACAACGAAGTCATACACTCCATAAACACCATGTCACTCTGAGGGAGCGCCTGTTGCGACCGAAGAGTCTCGTACTTTCGGAGTAGAGATGCTTCGCTCCGCTCAGCATGACATAATTATAGGAAATACTTTTAGAGAGGAACTTTCACCTTGCAAGCAACCATGACCCGACCCCAAACCCGCGGACGCGGCGGCAAGCGACCCTCATTCAAGGGCATCGGACGCGCCATCAAATACCTGACGAACTACAGGCGTCAGGCCCTTTTACCTTATATCTTTTTGATCATCGCCACTCTTTCGCAACTGGCTGTGCCACATTTGGTAGGAAACATTATTGATGCAGTAGGCAAAGGTTCCGGGTATCGACAACTGCAAGATAACATCGACAAGATATCGCCTTTCATCATGCCAAAGATTATTGAAAACCTGGGTCTACAGGCAAACGCAACCAATGATCAAATAGTGGAAGAGGTGATCAAGCTTCAAGGAATTGCATTGAATGCGTTGATCACTGCCCTCGTTGCCATAGTGATCTTCGCGGCATTGCGCGGCATCTTCGCATTTTTACAGGCATTCTGGTCGGAGAAAAATTCGCAGGCTGTCGCCTATGATCTGCGCAATGACCTGTATGCGAAAATCCAAAACCTTTCCTTCTCATATCACGACAAAAATCAGACGGGACAATTGATGATCCGCGCGACCGATGATGTGGAGAAAGTGCGTTTGTTCATCGGTCAGGGACTCTTGCAGCTCGTGGGCGCGGTGATCCTGCTGACAGGCACGATCATTATTTTGTTTACATCAAACGTTTCGCTTGCATGGACGGCCATGCCCATCCTGCCGGTTGCGATGGTAATGTTTGTCATCTTTGCGAGCCTTGCCCAGCCCATGTTCACCAAAGTGCAGCAGAAGTTGTCTCACTTGAACACGGTGTTGCAGGAGAACCTGGCGGGTATCAAAGTGATCAAGGCCTTTACGCGTGAGAAGGAACAGCAGGCAAAATTCAAACATGCGGCGGATGCGACGATGAACCAGCAGATCGCGGTCTCGCGCTTGTTCACCTTTATGTTCCCGTTCGTGTTCTTGGTGGCGAATCTCGGACAGGCCGCGATCCTCTATGTGGGCGGCAAGCAAATTATCGCGGGCACGCTTGGTCTCGGCGCCTGGCAGGAGTTCTCTCTTTACCTGATGTATCTGTTCTTCCCCATCATGATGTTCGGCATGATCATCACGCAAATGGGCCAGGCTGGCGCCTCCGCCGAGCGTATCTTTGAGATTCTGGATGCCAGGTCTGATATCGTGGATAAGCCTGACGCAATCAAACTCCCCGCAGTGAATGGAAATGTGAAATTCGAGAACGTGACCTTCCGCTATTTCGGTGGAGGTGAACCCGTTTTGAATAACGTCTCGTTTGAAGCGAAATCGGGTGAGACGATCGCGCTGCTCGGTGCGACAGGGTCAGGCAAGACGACGATCATCAACCTGTTGCCGCGCTTCTATGACCCGAGCGAGGGCAGGATCACGATCGATGGCCATAACCTACGCGATGTGACTCTCGATTCGCTTCGTTCACAAATCGGGATCGTTCTTCAGGAAACAACCTTGTTCGGTGGGACGATTCGCGAGAACATCGCCTTTGGCAAACCCGACGCCTCGCAGGCGGAAATCGAATCTGCTGCAGAAGCTGCGGCCGCGCATGACTTCATCATATCCTTTCCCGATGGTTACAACACGCACGTCGGTGAGCGCGGTCAGACACTCTCTGGCGGACAGAAGCAACGCGTCGCCATTGCGCGCGCCCTGCTTCTCAACCCGCGCATCCTCATCCTGGATGACTCAACCTCGTCCGTTGACCTCAACACCGAAGCGCAGATTCAAAAAGCACTCGATCAACTCATGTATGGCCGCACATCGTTCGTCATTGCGCAACGCATCGGCACTGTGATCAATGCCGATAAGATCCTTGTTCTTGAAAAGGGTGCGATCGTCGCGCAGGGCAATCACGCCGACCTGATGGAAGACAGCCCCATCTACGCGGAAATTTACAACTCTCAACTTTTACGAGAAACTCAGAGACCCTAACGGTTTCTTACAGGGCATCAACATGATTAGGAATTTTCAACTTAAAACCTTCAGGGTCTGTTACAGGAGGATTAGCCAATGATGGGTCACGGCCGCTTCGGTGGCATGCTGAATCAGGAAACCATCAAGCCGCGCGCGCTGAGTGAAACCCTCGCCCGGCTTGGCAAATATTTCATCCAGTACTGGTATATGATCGCGCTGGCAGTCGTCTTCGTTGTTGTTTCAACCTGGACTCAGGTCACGACTCCCGAATTGACGGGTCAGGCAACGGATTGTTTCCTCGTCCCGGCGGGTGCTTCCGCATTTGGAGGATTCGCTTCCTTCGCACCCCTTCGACAGGCTCAGGGCGACGCCCAGGCTGGTTCGCCGTCCGAACAAACCTCATCCAGCTGTTACCTTGCCACGAACGATCCGTCCACGTTATCGCCCACACGCAAACTCATTTATAACGCGTTCTCCCTCGGCGGATACCAGACTCCTGACCCCGCGAACATGACGAGCGACCAACGCACTGAAGGCTTGTTCCGTCTTATCATGGTCATGATCGGTTTGTTTGTTCTCGGTGCCATCCTTACAGGCCTGACCTTCTTCACCATGGCATGGACGGGCCAGCACGTGTTGCGCGTCCTGCGCGTGGAAGTATTCGAGCAATTGCATCGCCTCTCACTGAGTTATTACTCCGAGCACGAAGCAGGTGACTTGATGAGCCGCATTACCAACGATACGACCGCCATCGAGCAGGCTTTCTCATTCGCGCTGGTCAACGTCTTTGGGGGCATTCTATCCCTGGTGTGGGTGTCCTATAACATGGTCACCACCAATCTGCCGTTCGCTTTGCTGTCATTGGCTGTTGCGCCGGTCATGTTCCTCGCAACCTTGTACTTCTCCGGGCAGGCGCGCAAAGCCTTCCGTATATCGCGCGAAGAAATAGGCAATGTCAATGCCGAGTTGCAGGAAAGCATTGCGGCAGTGCGCGAGGTGCAGGCTTTCAATCGTGCGGATGAAAACATCGAACAGTTCAAGGAGGTCAATGCCGCGAACCGGGATGCAAATGTGCGCGCCGTGGCATACACCTCTGCGCTTGCCCCGACGTTGGAAGCGCTATCTTATGTTGCGCTGGCGATCGTTACGGGCGTGGGCGGATGGTACCTGCTCAAAGGACAAACACTCTTTGGCACAACGGTCACGCTTGGGTTGGTTGTGACCTTTCTTGCATATGTCCAACGCTTCAACCAGCCCATCCAACAAATTGCAGTTCTGTGGACGAATATTCAAAACGCCATTGCGGGCGCGGAACGTATCTTTACCATTCTCGATGAAAAGCCTGCTGTGAACAATAAGCCTGCCGCGCAGGAAATGCCTGAGATCAAGGGTCTGGTTGAATTTGAGCAGGCGACCCACTCCTATGAAGATGGCGTGCCTGTCTTAAGAGATGTTTCATTCACCGCGCAACCCGGGCAAACTATCGCCATCGTCGGCCCGACCGGCGCGGGCAAGACGACCATCATCAACCTGATCCCGCGCTTCTATGATGTGACGAATGGCTCGGTCAAAATCGACGGCATTGATGTGCGCGACGTCAGCATGCAGAGTCTGCGCGAACAGATTGGCATCGTTCTTCAGGATACATTCCTGTTCAGTACGACTGTGATGGAAAATGTCCGCTTTGGACGACCAAATGCGACCGACGAGGAAGTGATGGCCGCCATCAAGCTCGCGAATGCCGATTCGTTCATTGAACGTCTGCCCGATAAATATCAGACCGTTCTGGGCGAACGCGGTTCAGGCCTCTCACAGGGACAACGCCAGTTGCTTTCCATTGCGCGCGCCGCGCTTGCAGACCCGCGCATCCTCATTTTGGACGAAGCCACCTCGAGCGTGGACACACGAACCGAGCGTCTTATCCAAAAAGCGTTCGACCAGTTGCTTGAAGGTCGCACGGCATTCGTCATCGCCCATCGCCTGTCAACCATCCACAACGCAGATGTGATCCTGGTATTGAAGGATGGTCAGATCATCGAACGCGGCAGGCACGACGAACTGCTGGCAAAACAAGGCTTCTATTACGACCTGTATATGAGCCAGTTCAAGAAACAGGAAGAGTTGGAAGTGGCCAATGTTCAGTAATCAGTGAACAGCGATCAGTCAGCCCTTGCCAAATGGTGAGGGCTTTTCTTTTCACATGTTCCTCTTTCATCTTTCATGAAACTGGACACCTGACACACCCTGAGCGAAGTCGAAGGGTTATGGTATCCTTAACTCACTTCACTCCGGGAGCCTGCCCATGTATATTGCCATCGAAGGGGTCATCGGAGTCGGCAAGACCACCCTGGCCCGCCTTCTTCAAAATACTTTTAACGCCGAAATACTTTTGGAGGTCTTTGAGGAGAATCCGTTTCTCTCCGATTTCTATAGCGACCGCGAGCGATATGCGTTTCAAACGCAGATATTCTTTCTGTTGAGCCGCTATCATCAACAGCGGCGCACCGTGAACGAAATGATCTCAACTGGCAGAAACCTCCTTGCTGATTACACATTTGCCAAGGATGCTCTCTTTGCACGCATCAATCTCAAAGGTGACGAACTCGACATGTATTACAAAGTACATGAAGCGCTGGCGGAGAAAATCCAAAAACCGGATTTGCTTGTATACTTGCAAGCCAGCACCGATACGCTTATGCAGCGCATTGCCTTGCGCGACCGTTCTTATGAGCGGCAAATGGAACGCTCTTATATTGACGAACTCAATCACGCTTACGACGATTTCTTTGCAAAGCCTTTTGACCATGCGCCCGTTTTGATCGTTGATACAAATAACCTGAACGTTATCCAGAACCCTGAAGATTTGAAATTGATAGAGAACCGCATCAGACAAAGCCTTAGCCTGCCGCCTTTTCAACAGACATTGCCCCTGCCTGATTAATTCGCGCTGAGCGGAGTAAGCCGCTAGGCGAGCGCAGACGAAGCGCATGTTTTTGGAAAAGTCGCCCTTCGACGACAAACTTCGTCCAGCACAGTCAGGACGAATAATGGAGCCTTATGCGAGTCACGCGTGAATCACTGATCCGAATCGCCAAAGAGACCGCGCAACAGCGCGCCTTCAACGATCCCGATATCATTGCTGCGTATCTGACAGGCACGCTTGCCTCCGATACAGATCCCATCCTGGGCGGCACGGCGGATATTGATGTAATCTTTGTCCACGCCAGCGAGCCAAAGCACAGGCGCGAATTTGTGAGACTCACGCCTGATTTCCACCTGGATATCAGTCGCCGTGCCAGGACTGAGTTCAAGCGGCCCCGCGAGCTGCGCCTCGACCCGTGGCTGGGCTGGGAGATGTATGATCCTCTGCTTCTTTACGAGCGTGAGAAGTTCTTCGAGTTTGTGCAGGCTGGATTGCGGGCGGGTTTTGAGTTCAATGCGCCGGCTCCTGCATTGCAGCGTTCCCGCATTCTGCTCTCACACGCACGCCAGATCTGGCGCGACCTGCTTGAGACCGGCGATACGGTCACACCGCAGGATGTGGCGCAGTACATGAAGTCACTGTATCACGCGGTCAATGCCGTGGCGGAACTCTCGGGCCCGCCGTTGCAGGAGCGCCGTCTGATGCTGGAGTTCACGTCGAGAGCCGAAACGGCTCAACGTCCGGAAATGAACGCAGGGTTAATTAGCTTGCTGGGCGCCTCTGAATTGGATCCATCCATCATGAGTGCATGGATGCCGGAATGGAAACTGGCGTTTGAATCTGCAATGGAAAGCAATCGCGTGGACCCGCGCATCCATCCCGCGCGCCTGAATTACTACGAGAAGGCGATTCAGGCAATTCTTGTGAGCGATAACCCACGCGCCGCGCTCTGGCCGTTATTGCAAACATGGACCCTTGCCGCCGATGTTCTGCCTGAACCTGCCTTGGAATCATGGCGCTCTACCTGCGGTCAACTGGGCTTGACCGCTCCCGGCTTCGCAGCGCGCGTGGAAGGATTGGATCGTTTCCTTGATGATGTGGAGGCCCTGCTCGATGAACTCGCAACGCAATATGGATTGGAAACTTCGACGAGTTTCTAAATGATTTCAATCATGTCACTCTGAAGGAGCCGTTGGTTGAGTAGCCGCGGAGCGGCGTACACTTGCACCGCACGCACACTTGTCCTGGCGGGCAGTGCCAGGGAGTGCAGGTGTCGAAACCGGGCGACTGAAGAGTCTCGCATTTAAACGGTAGACTCTTCGCTGCGCTCAGAGTGACAAAGTATAGGTAGTTATGACCCGCGCTGAAGCTCTTGCCCTTGCTCGTGAATTTGTAAAAAATGAAGGACTTGTCCGCCACATGCTTTCCGTCGAGGCCGCCATGCGCTTCTACGCTGAGAAGTTCGGCGAAGATGTGGGGACATGGGGATTGATCGGCCTGCTTCATGATTTCGATTGGGAGATCCACCCGACTCTTGAACAACATCCGCAGGACGGTGCGCCGATCCTGCGCGAGCGCGGCGTCCCTGAAGAGATCATCCAGGATATCTTGAGTCATGCGGATCATCTGTCCATGCCGCGCGACACATTAGTGCGCAAAGCCATTTGCGCCTGCGATGAAATCACGGGATTAATTACCGCCGTCGCACTGGTGCGTCCATCGCGTTCGTTGTACGACCTTGAGCCTTCTTCCGTCAAAAAGAAATGGAAGGATAAAGCCTTCGCGGCGGGCACATCCCGCGCTGAAATGGAACACGCCGCGCAGGAATTCGGTATCGAGCTATGGGAGCACGTGGGGAATGTAATTCTGGCAATGAGAAGGATCGCGCCTGAGTTGGGACTGGTGGGGAATATTCATCAATAACATGCAAGGGCAGGCCCAGGTTGCTATGCAAGTTAGGCGATATAATCAATGGAAGAGGTAATTATGGCTTTACCAGCTACTATTGAATCCAGTGCACGGCGATTGTTCCCAAACCTACCTCCTGAGCAGGCGATTGTGGAATTATTGCTGGAACGTGCTCAGAAGAATCTGATCAAGTATCAAACAATGGCGCGTGAGTTCAAAAAGAAGTATGCGCATGACTTTGCTGCTTTTCGCAAAGAGATACTTGCTTCCAAGCCTGATTCGACAACAGAGCAGGATTACTTTGACTGGGAACTGGCTGAGACAGGCATCGCGGACATGCAAGATGAGATCAAGCGGCTCAAGGCTATACGGAAAAAAGCGTGAAGGCATCAGATTTACCCGCCACTTTAGGGACGGAAGTTAAGCGGCGCAAGTACTTTGTTCGCATGGATGTGCTCGAACAGACTCTAAGGCTCGTCAAGATACGCCTGTATATTTCCCATGATTTGTTTGTTCAAATCTATCGAAACGACCGATATCAAACTACGAATTTGGCGTTGATCTATAACGGTCAACGTTTGTATGCTCGCGATGAACTGGATGGCCATTGGCACAGACATACTCATCGCACGCCTGAAGAGCATGACACAAGCAAGGAAGGGAAAAGGTCAGTGGAAATCAGTGAGTTTCTTGATGAAGTGGAAAAGGTGCTGGCCAAGCTTGACTTGCCATAAATAGCACTCCCCTTTCTTTCTCTATTAGTTCACGGCTCTCGCACGGGCAAAACCCTCGGCAACCTGTCCAATTGTTCTCTATCCAGCGTAATTAACTCCGTCCCAAATCGCAAAGCGACCGCGGCGTAGACTGCGTCACTGCCGCGCAGACGGTTATGCGCGGCAATTTCGACCGCGAGATCGGCAATGTTCTTATTTACATCTATAAAAGTGGTGTTGGGAAAGTTTCGTAATTCCTGCACGAACGATAACCCTGGTTCAGGCTTACCCTGCCCGCGTGATAGGGCGGCGGATATTTCAGGCAAAACAAGTACAGGCACAATGATGGGAACGGATTGCTCGCGCACTTTGAGCATAAATGCCTTGCTCGCCTGATGAGCAGGTTCAGACGGCGTAAATGCACTTACAAAAACGCTGGCGTCAATAGTGACAGGCGGATTCATCGGCGCATCTCTGAAAGGATTTCAACTGCGCTCTTCTCGCTTTGCCAGCCTTTTCCCAGTTCCTCCCCAATTTTCATCAGGCGCTCCCATACTTCATCATCGGACTTTTCAGGAGGCGCAGCGTCCAATGGAATGATGAGCGCGGCGGGCACCCCGCGTTGTGTGATGATGTAGCGGGCGTGTTCCTCCTTCACTGCCCGCACCACTTCGGAGGCACGTGATTTCAACTCGCGAATACCGATCTCCTCGGTTTTAGGTTGTTTTTTCTTCTTCATGTGGTCACCTGTGTGACCACATCATACCCCTGCGAGTTGTAACCGTCAAGCCACAAATGATTACTTTGCCTTACACACTGTGGCGTGTCACTCAAGTTCAAGATGAAATTTTGGGTATATAATCAAGCCAAGAGGCACATCATGAGTGAATACCAATTTACTGTCGTTATTGAACCAGATGAAAAGGGCTATCACGCCTTTGTCCCTGCCCTGCCAGGTTGTCATTCCTTTGGCGATTCTGTTGAAGAAGCGCAGACTAATATTCTCGAAGCCATTGAGGTACATGTTGAGTCCATGATCGAGGATGGCGAGCCTGTGCCTGCGGAACGGAATCCAGTTTTCATCACCCGACTTTCTGTTCCAATAGCTGGATGAGTGATAAATTGCCCCGCGTCACCTGCGATGAATTATTGCGGGTATTGAAAAAGGATGGATTTGTATCCAAACGACAAAAGGGAAGTCACCTGACCATGTGGCGTGAATCAGATAAACGCCGCGTGACCGTGCCTATTCATCCTGGACGTGAAGTTCCCATCGGCACATTGCGAAGCATTCTGCGCGACGCGGGTATTTCAATAGAAAGTTTTCGCACCCTACTCAAGAAGTAATAATCACAATTCTGCGAACCTTATTGGTAAAGGAGCAACCATGTCAGAGGAACGATTTGTCTCGCGCGGTTTTGTCGGCAAGCGGCGCGCAGGGGAGAAAAAGGACCGCATCCCGCCCGGTCAGTATCTTACGAATGATTTCCCTGTCCTCTCTGCAGGCCCAACCCCCTACACTCCCCTCAATAAATGGACATTCAGCATCGAAGGCCTCGTCAAAGAAAAGGTCTCATGGACCTGGCAGGACTTTCTCAAACTCCCCATGCAGAAATATGTCGCAGATATTTCCTGTGTTACCAAATGGACTCATCTCGACATGAAATGGGAGGGTGTCAGCCTCGACACTCTGCTCGAGCACGTGGAACTCGACCATAAAGCCATGTTCGTCACTGCTTTTAGCGATGGCGGCTATACCACAAACATGCCCCTGACCGACATCATCAACGGTCAATCCTTCATTGCATTGAAGTACGACGATAAACCGCTGG
>Ga0209323_10003347_pt1 | contig 10662 bp, 12 predicted proteins | sample Rifsed19ft2_FD_184014 | JGI IMG/M metagenome (GOLD analysis project Ga0209323, IMG submission 184014) | Soil microbial communities from Rifle, Colorado, USA - sediment 19ft 2 (version 2) | ecosystem: Environmental > Terrestrial > Deep subsurface > Rock core/Sediment | place: Rifle, Colorado...
GTGTAGGAGGGGGAAAGAGGAATCGTCAGATCGATAATCTCCAAAGGATCTCCGGAAAGTCCCTCGGACATTTGCATGAGCCTTAAAATATGACGCAGTTCTTCAATGGCAAGTTGGTTTAAGGTGCGCCGAAGTTTCAGGGCCGAGCAGACCTGTGCTGCTTTGGCGAAAGCTGAGAATGAGTCCTTTTCTTTATTGACGGCTAGAGTAATAATCCCCATAGGGGTCAGGTCGAGGTCCTGAGCCATAGTCGAGCCTCCCGTTTTTCATCCGCTCCTGATTTCCAACAGGGTTGATTATACTGCAGTTCAAGAACGGATCCAAACATTTCCGGCACAACGGCTTCCTGAAATCGAAGGCTTGCCCTTCATGAGTCTGTAAAGTCCGGGCAGGCAGCTCCTCTGGCCCATTGTAATGAGGACCGGATAGAGCTGCCTACCGGTTTCACTGTTCGATCAACTGAACTGCCGGTCGATGGCCTTTTGGATCTCCTGGGGTGTCGCCCCCTTCTTGTGCATTTGAGACGCCAACTGCGCCTCATCCAGGCAGACGTGTCAGGTCGAGGCGTGACGATCGACATAGCAGGTGAGAAGGCTTTTGTGTCCGAAGTTCTCCCGACACTTGCAGTAACAGTAGAGTTGGTCCAGGACTTCAGGAATCTCCTGGGCCACCTGATAAGTCTCTGCGACTTCTCCCGTGAACATAGCCGGCGAGAGAGTCGGTCTGGTTTCTCTCCTCGGATATTCCGCGGGGGATGCCTGCGAAGTTCGGGCCGGGCCGGCGCTCGGACGGCTCACGTAGTAGATTCCCGCAGCCGCCACCAGGATGACGGCCAGACCCAGAATCGCCGCTTTCCCCTGTTGAGATCTTCTTTTTTTGTTTCTCACGAAGTTTTCACCTCCTTCCTTTTTGAGAAATCGGATCGGATTGTGCTCCCCGGTGAGGGTTCTCCTCTCCTGCCGGTGCCCCGGGGGCCGGATGCCTGCTGTCCGGAGGAGAGGATTGGGGGAATTGCCGTAAGACCTTGATAACATCCCAAACTTCTTGCCTACTCAGAGTTTTGCCCCAGGGGGGCATGAGGGCGGAAAGCCCCACCGACTTGCCGCCTCCTGCAATTACCCGATAAAGCTCGTCATCCGTCTTGGCCGCCATGAGCTCGGCTGCCGTGAAGTCCCGCGGGGAGCGCTCCAGACGGGCTGCGTTTGGTCCGTCTCCGCGCCCCTGGAGACCGTGGCAGACAGCGCACTGAGAAGCGTAGAGCACTTCCCCGCGCCGGACCTGCTCGGAGACCTTCTTCGGTGCAAGGAAGGGATGGGTTTCAAGTGTCGTTTGATCCCGGCCCGAACAGCCGCCCGCCGAAGTTGCCATGAGCAGAAGAATCATCCAGGGGAACATTCTCATCCCGGCTTTGGTTATTTGAGACATCATGGAGATCCCCAGAGAAGATAGGCAGTTAAGGCTTGGACCTCTCCGTCGTCAAAACCGTAATTCGGCGTCAAGATTTCTCCCCGAAAAGTTCCCCGAGGATCCTTCAAATAGGCCCTGATCCAATCCCCATTCAGACGTTCGCCGATCTTGTCGAGAGAGGGGCCCACTCTTCCTCCCTTCTCTGCGAGTTCGTGACATGCACTGCAGCCGTTCTCTCTGAAAAGGAGTTTCCCCTTTTCCGCAGCTTCGCGAAGTGGACCTCGATTTTGCAAAGAGCTTCGCATGACTATCGGTGACCAGAGGTTAGTGGAAATAAAATCGGCGAGGACTTTAACTTCGGGGTCTTGAAGGTGGAAGTCGGGCATCCTTGCTTGGAGAAGTGGGCGAAGGGGTTGTGGCTTCTTTAGAAATTGTTCCAGCCAGGCCCGGCGCACCCGGCTTCCCTCTGCGCTGAGATCTGGACCAATGCTGCCACCCGAACTTCCAATTCGGTGGCAGCTAGAACACTGAAACTTTTCCCACAGAGTGCCGACCGGGCCACCAAGGGGTACGGTAGGCTCAAGGGACTGTGGTGCCGCAACTAGAAGCGATTCCGGGTAAAGTTTCGCCACCAAGCTCAGCAGGAAAGTTGTAATGGCTTTTTCGTCCCTTTTCTTAAGGCTTGGGTCCGGCATCTTGAGCCCCTCCCGATAGGTCCTCGGGGTCATCACCTTTGCTTCAAGCCAGGAGTAGAGGCTCCGATTTTTTCCTTTGGGATTTGGACCGAAATCAAGGAGTTCCACATTCCTGGTGCCGACCCCATCCAGTGGAGGACCTGCTTCTCCACGGTTGATCCCCTCGATTTCATGACAACCGGAGCAATTGTATTTGATTGCAAGCTTCTTCCCTTCCCGGGCCCTGGCCGGATCAGGGCGAAAAACGACATCTTTGTCCCGGATCGCATCACCGAAGCTATTGGCGTCTTGCCGTTCTAGGAAAGCGGTTAAGTCCTGAGCCTGGTCCCGAGTGAGACGATAAAGCGGCATTCTGCTCCCCGGTTGTACTGCGGCGGGGTTCATCAGGTAGTTTACAAGCCATTGAGGGTTGATTTTTTCCTGGATCCGGCTCAGTTCCGGACCTAGCTTGGGAGCCTCGAAAAAGCCCACAGGCTTCATGGAAGCCAGTGTGTGGCAGGAGGGGCAGCCGAGGTCGACGAATAATTGTTTCCCACGCGTGGCCTGTTTTTCTCCCGGGTCGAAACGGACGTTTTCTTGCGGGTCCGGATTCCTGCGTAGGGTCATGAGAAAATCCCGCAGGGCCAGGGCCTCCGTTTCGGGAAACCTATAATTCGGCATGCGGGTCTCGGTGGAATAGTTCTTGGGGTTCTTGAGGAAACCCACCAGCCATCTAGGATTTACTTTTCGGCTCTCGTTGCTTAGGGAAGGCCCGATTTTTTCCGATGGCTTCTGGCCGCGAATCTCATGGCAGCCCCTGCATCCGAGAGAATTGATTAGTTCTCGACCCTGGTACCAGACAGGTGCCAGACTCCTCGTCAGGTTACGATGGCATGTGGCGCAAGAAGCTTCCAGGAATTCCGCGGGAAGCATGGGTTCTTTCCAGTTGCTTACACCTCCGTGGGCATCGAGGGTAGTCGCCAATCCCTGGCCCCGATGGCAGGGAGTACACCCGAACTGTTCCGGAGGATGCCAGGAGAGAAACGGAGCCGGGTGCATTTTGAACGGTTGGAGTGCACCGGCGAATTGGGGATCCTCGATTCCCAGGTGGCAGGTCGTACAACGGTCTGCCCAGTTGAGGTGCCCCAGTGCGATCTGTTGAATCTGCGGGGAGGTTTTCCTGAGCTTCTCCATCTCGCGATCGAGCCGTTCCATTTCCTTGCTATCCCGCGCCTTGTTTCTCTCCTGGATCAGGATCTTTTCTTTTTCGGCAAAAAAATCCTTCTGATATTGAACCCAGGGCCGGTGGTTCTGTTGCCAGATGACGGCCCCAAAACCAACGATGACGGCCAAACCGAAAAGGCCAAAAAGGAGATCCCTCATTTCCTCGCTCTACTCCTAGAGGTTGAACCACGGAGTCTGCAGAACATACTTCACGTTGAAAAGGAGGCGGAGCCCGATCTTCAGGAACACCCCACCCATCAGAGAAAGGAGTCCCACGAACAAGAGGTATCTGACAGTTCCCATCTGCCGGCGGAGTCCTTTAAAGAAAATTCCCGGCAATGCCAGACCCGCTGCCAGGTAGGAAGTCAAGAGTATGATGCCCACAGTGACTGGGAGAGACGTGGTTTGTTTTGGAATGGGCTTCTCGACGTTCCAGGACTCCCAGGGCCAGTAAAATTGCCAGTTCGGGCCTCGAAACCAAGAACCCATGGCTATTAATATAAGCCAGAGGAAAAGACCTGATGTAAAAATCGTGACCGCCAGCGGGCGATCCCGAAACCGGTAGCCCTCTCCTTCTTTCTGTGTCGGGTCCAAAAAAGGGAAAAGAATGAACCCTACGATGATCAACAGGGGGATTAAGAATCCGCCAATCCAGGGGTCAAAGTAAACGACAAGCTCTTGGAACCCTACAAAATACCAAGGGGCTTTGGAAGGATTTGGGGTTAGATTGGGATCGGCCATTTCCTGGAGCGGAGCATTAAAACTGAGAGAGACAAAAATAAGCACTGCCGTGACCGCTAGAGCAGCGATTAATTCAATATAGACTAGATGAGGAAACGCGGAGACTTTCTGCGCTGCGGAGCCGCTTTCCTTTTTCTCTGGGTTTAGTTCCTGGTAGGATTGAAAGGGGTCTTTCTTTAGCAATAAGGGATTGGCCTCCTTTCCTTGTATCTTCCCCTCCGGTCTTCCCAATAGTTCCATAGTTGCCTTTCCTTTCTGGTTCACATTAACTTGCGGATCATTCGGTCTTTGCGAATCCGCCAGAAATGGAGGGCAATGAACGCCGCCGTGGCCAAGGGAAGCAGGAAAACGTGCAGCACGTAGAAGCGCAGCAGGCTCGGTGCGCTCACCGTCCTTGCCCCGAGCAGGAGAGAGCTTAGATCTGCGCCGGAACGAACCAGGGTGAAAGGCCCGTCAGCACCAATGATAGGGGCAGCCCGCACCATGTGGGTTGCAACAGTTACAGCCCAGTAGGAAAGTTGGTCCCAAGGCAAGAGATACCCCGTGAAACTTAACGAGAAGGTAAGTACCAGCAGAAAGACTCCCACCACCCAGTTTAATTCCCTGGGGGGGCGGTAGGAACCGGCATAGAAAACCCTGGCCATGTGAGCAATGACAGTAACTACCATCCCGTGGGCTGCCCAGCGATGGAGGTTGCGTAGGAACAGGCCAAAGCTCACCACGTATTCCAGATCTTTCATGTCGTGGTAAGCATGTTCCACAGAAGGTCGGTAATAGAACATCAATAACCCACCGCTGATCGTCAGGATGAGAAACAAGAAGAAAGAAATCCCTCCCAGGCCCCAGGTCTGGGAAATTCTGAGCCGGTCCTTGTCAATCACAGAAGGATGGAAGTGCAGGATAAAACTGGTCCGGGACTGGCGGCGTTCCTCCCGATGAGAGCGAGGATAGCGGTGACGAAAAATGGACCGCCAGAGTTGGGAGCGGAGCAGTTTATTCTTGAAATTATCCCCCTCGGTCATCCCGAATACCTTCTGCAAGCTTGGCTTACCTCAGAAAGGGAATCTCTACACACGGATCAAGAAACCTTCTCCGGACCGGCGGGGTTCACGATTGGACTGGTCGGGGAGACGGATCCCCAAGTTGCCGGTGCCGACAATCAGGTCTCCTTTCTCGGTTAAGACTATAGAAGTGCGAAACAGAGGCTCGGGAGCAGGCCCCGAGACCCCATCTCCTTCCAGGTTAAAAACGCTCCCGTGGCATGGGCATTTGAACTTTTCCTCTTCCGGAAACCAGTTGGGAGTACACCCCAGATGGGTGCAGGTCGCCACAAGAGCATAAAGCCCCTTACTTGAATGCACGAGCCAGACTTTTTGCCTTTCCTTCCAGATTTCTGTGACCTTGTTATTTAGAAAATCTTCGGGCTTCCCTATCCGAAACCGATTCGGTGGATCGTATAAGGCTTTGGGAGAAAAAAAGTTTAACGAAACATAACCACTGCCCAAAATCAAGCCCGCTGTCCCTGCAGCCCCCATCCCTTGAAGCATTTGGCGTCTTGAGCAGCGCAGTTTCATCTGTGCTACTTTCTCCCAGTATGCGGTATGATAATGAACGGCACACAGGCTGCCTTTTTCCTGCCTAGTGTGACAGAAAAAGAATTTGGGCTGAATAGGGAGAATTAATCATTGACCTGAGGTAAATGATTGGGTATATATAAGGGCGAAAGGCGGTGATAAGATATGCTATGTATTCTCATACATGTCTTAAAATTCCCTCAAGTTGGCCTCTGCCGGATTTCGGGCCGCGTATAAATGGGTAGAGGCCAAAAAGGTGGCGGCATTTTGAGGCGGATAACCGCTTTAGCTCTCTACTAAAAGAGAGAAAAAAAGGATCAAGGGGTGCTTTCCGGAAGCACCCCTTGTCATTTTGGGTCGGTTGCTTGATTTGAGTGTTCATAGAGCTAGTTCTTTCCCATTCTTTGGTCCTCTGCCCGCCAAATCAAAAAAGACAATCGATTACCTTTGTTTTTCGGTTTAGTCGGAGATGGTGTTACTCTGAATGCTGCCCCCTGTCCGAAATTTCCGGCTTCGTATTCACCACAATGGGGGATTTCACACAGAACATTGGGTCAAAGCACCCATTGATCCCAAGCTTGTTGCCCAAAGGACTAGAAGTCCTTGGAAATACTACTCTTCATGAGTGCTGGAAAAGGTATCGAAATTGCAAATCTCACCAGCAGGTCGAATGGAAATAGTTCTAGGGAAATTCTAGTGAATTTAGAGATTCCCTGGAGAGAACGGCACATAACAAATAGAAGGGCAAACCTAGGTAAATGGAAACTCACCTTCTCAGTTTTGAATTTGTAATGAATTACACGTTTCTAGCAGGTGCAGTCGGCGGGTTTGCCTATCTGGTATTTAGGGTGCTTCGGGGGGTTGGACTCCTCCGTCGGAAAGGTCCTGAACTCTCCGAGCTCCCATCTTTTGCTTAGGGGAATGGTGGAACGTCGCGGGAGACGTTTCCTCTGGGGCAACAGATTTCCCCCCTCCATCTGTTGCCCCCCATTTCCCCGTTTTTTTAAAGGCCTTCTCTTAGTCGATCTCCAAGCAAAAAAACCATTTGAGTAATGCAAAATCTTTAGTAAAATATGCTCACTTTGAGTTGAGTGGAAGGGTAGTTCATTTTCCATAGGGCAGCGGGGGAAGGGAACAGTGAGCAAGGAAAAGGACGTGCTCGATATCATATCGACAACTGCAGATGGAGCTTTCGCCATTGATGCACGCGGGCGCATTGTTATGTGGAATAGGGCTGCCGAGAAGCTCCTTGGTTTTAAGTCTGAAGAGGTAGTGGGAAAACACTGCTTCGAGGTTGTCTCCGGACAAGACCAGTACGAGAACCTCTTTTGTTTTCAGGATTGCCAGGTAATGCGGCTAGCCAAGAAAGGGGAGCCGATTCGCAATTACGACCTTCTTATGAAGGGAAAGAACGGAAAGTCCTTGTGGGCCAATGTGAGCGTTCTCATCATTCCCGGGGTCAAGCGAAACTTGTTCACCATGCTCCACCTGTTTCGCGAAGTCGAGCAACGGGAGCAGCTGCAAAAGCTTGTCCGTCAGCTTTTGGATTTGAGGGAGGAGCTTCCCTGGCCGGAAAAGGAAGCTGCTCAGGATCAAGAGGAGACCGCAGGGACGGCCCCTCCAAGGCTTACGTCCCGAGAACTCGAAGTCCTAAAGCTCACAGCCAAAGGGCTTGATCCCCAGGCGATTGCCGAGCAACTCTATATCAGTCCCGCCACTGTGCGCAACCATACCCAGAATATTCTCATGAAACTGGGGGTGCACAGTAAGCTGGAAGCGGTTGTCTACGCCTATCAAAATCACCTGATCTGACCTTCTTATTGCTCCGTTCCACTCATTCTCGAGGCCAGCCTCTTTGAAAAAATTGGCGAAAACGTCAGAGGCCTGTCCGGCAAGGTTCTGGGAAATCCCAACGGCACCGCTTGGGACGTTCGATATAGGAAATTAGTGCATTTGCACTATTCACCGACCCCTAAAGGGGAGCTACGATAAATTAAAATGGTCTTGCTAGAATCTGAGGAAATGCAATGGAGGTACGGTGGAAATCCCTCTCTGGAACTCGGAATTGGAGCAGATTCTGGAAATTAAATCGTCCCAAGCAATAGGCCGGCCCTGTTATGAGGTTTTCCAGGGAAAGGACCTGTTCCGAAACCTATTTTGCTACGACTGTTGCCCGGTAAGAGGGATGGTTAAACGAGGACTTCCAATTCAGAGGTTCGATCTCCTGGTTCCCCGTGCAAACGGCGAAGAGGTGCGCCTTAACAGCACGGTCCTCTCCTTGCCTTCCGAAGAGGAAAAGGCGCCTCTGATCGTTCACATCCTTCGAGAAATTACACCGGACCGCGAGATGCACAGGGCTCTCTCCGTGATCTCTTCCCGCAAATTCCCCCAGACTTCTTGAGAATCTTTGAGGCAATTTACATCCGGCGCACCGAGACAGTATTTCAGTAGAGAGATTCGCCCAGCCGAAAGATTCGTTGTTCTGAAATTCCCATGAGAAGTTCCTCAAGGCTTGAGACTCTGTTATCCCAAGCAGGGGAAAGACCCTGCGTAAAGACGCGCAGAATATGTAGAGTTAGTGTATTCACGTCGCCGTCCTTTTCGGACTGGTACCAGGTGGGAACCCAGTTCAAAGCGCCAAACAGGCAGAGGACCTGAGCTCGGGTATCATCCGAGGAGAGATCATACTTTTCCTGAACTTCCGCATAAATGGAGGAGACCATTTGGAAGTAGAGCCGGCGCTTTTCAGCTACCCGCTGGTGAAACTCGCCCGAAAGCCTGTCGATCTCAGTTGTGCAGACGCGATGCTCGTTCGGATAATTGAGGGCAAAGGTGAGATGGTTATGGATGAAAGCGTAGAGCTTTACCAAAGGATCTTGGGATGTCGAGAGACGATCACGAAGGCTAAGCAGCAAATTGTCCAGGGCACTGTCCTGGATGAGGAAAAGGATTTCCTCCTTCCCTTTGAAGTAATAGTAGATAGTCGCGAGGCTCACATTGAGAGCCTGAGCGAGATTGCGAATCGAGGCCCTGTCGAAGCCCTTTTCGGCAATCAGCTTGGCGGCAGTTTCCAGAATGGGTTTGAGCTTCTCATTGTATGGATTCGAGGATCCATTTTCGGGTTTCACTCTTCCCATGATTTACCTTTGTGTTGCCCCTGCCTTTAGAGGTCGGGGGGAATTGCCCAAATACGCTTTGCGAACTAGGTCGTCTAGGATCAGCTGTTCTGGGGTTCCAGTCAATACGATCCGCCCGGTCTCCATTACGTAGGCTCGCATTGCCACTGAAAAGGCCAAACGGGCATTTTGCTCTACGAGTAAGATGGAAATTCCCTGACTCCGTAGGCGCAGAATCACATTCAAGATCTCTCGGACGACGAGGGGAGCTAAGCCGGTAGTTGGCTCATCCAGCAAGAGAAGCTTTGTTGTTCCCATCAAAGCGCGCCCGATGGCCAGCATCTGTTGTTCCCCGCCGCTTAGGGTGTTGGCTTTCTGGAAATGCCGCTGCCGGAGGACGGGAAAAATTTCATACACTTGGCCCACCCGCTCCATGACCCTCCGCTTGCGGGATAAAGAGGGGTCCCCGTAGGCTCCCAGCAGGAGGTTATCCAAAACCGACAGGGGGCCGAAGAGTTGCCGTCCTTCCGGTACATGACGGACTCCAGACCGCACGATCTTCTCGGGAGCCCAGCGCGTGATCTCCTGATCAGCGACTCGGATCGTCCCGCAACGGGCCCGAACCAATCCCGAGATCGTTTTCAAGAGAGTCGACTTGCCCGCGCCGTTTGCCCCTACAATTGCCACAACTTCTCCGGGGTGGACGCGTAGAGAAATTTCCTTTAATATTTCAATGCGGCCATAGCCTGCCGATAACCCGCTCACCTCAAGCATGGAAACCATTTTCGTCTCCTAGGTAGGCGGTAACGACTTCCGGGTCAATCTGAACTGCCTCGGGGGTTCCCTCGGCGATCTTCTGGCCGTAATTGAGAACAACCAGGTAATCGCAGACGGACATCACCACACCCATATCGTGTTCCACCAAAATAATCGTTATCCCCAGGTTGCGGAGTCTGGCAATTTCCTCGGTCAGGAGCTCCTTTTCGCCGGGGTTTAATCCCGCCGCGGGCTCATCCAGAAGCAAAAGCTCGGGTTTGGTGGCCACACCTCTGGCGATCTCGATCAAACGCTGGAGCCCGAACGGAAGACTGTCCGCTGGTTCTTGTGCCCAGGAATGCAGCCCCATGGAAGAGAGGATTTCCAAAGATTGTCGGTGAATTTCCCTCTCCTGCCGATGACTCCAACGAGTCTGCAAAGCTGCGCTGAGGAATTCACCCCGAAAGCGGATGTGACAACCCACCATGACATTCTCTAACGCTGTCATATTGCCGAAGAGATGACCGTTTTGAAACGTGCGGCTGATCCCCCGACTGGCGAGTACATGGGGATGGCAGCCCATGATGGATTTTCCCTTTAGCAGAATGTCCCCGGAGGTGGCTGGAATAAAGCCGGAGATGATATTGAGAAGCGTGGTTTTGCCTGCACCGTTTGGTCCGATCAGTCCGAAAACCTTCCCTTCGTCGACGGAAAAACTAATGCCTGAGAGGGCTGTAAGTCCGCCAAAGTGCTTCGTAATCCCTTCGACCTGCAATAAGCTCAATGTTTACCTCTGCTCTAGGCCCGTCGGCGCCGCATGAACTCCAGCCCCTGGACCAACCCACCGGGCAGAAAAATCATGAACACAATGAGGAGAATCCCAAAGAAGACGATTTCGTATTCTCCGGCTCCGTACGAAAAGAGACGGGGCATAAGATCTCTGAGGATCTCGCTCAGTAGGGTGATTACGGCGGCGCCCAAGATGGCTCCCGATAAATTCCCGATTCCGCCGACTACGACCATGACGAGAAGTTCGATCGAAAATTGGTAGCCGAAAGGAGCGGGACTGATAAAAGTTAAATAGTGGGCGTAGAGTCCTCCAGCCAAGGCCGCATAGCCGGCGCTCAGAGCAAATACCTTGACCTTGTAGCGGCTTGTGTTTATCCCCAT